>Ga0207773_100494_pt1 | contig 15248 bp, 18 predicted proteins | sample TtaePargueraPR_2_FD_187281 | JGI IMG/M metagenome (GOLD analysis project Ga0207773, IMG submission 187281) | Aerobic enrichment media microbial communities from Bioluminiscent Bay, La Parguera, Puerto Rico - Tt and M1 (3) (SPAdes) | ecosystem: Environmental > Aquatic > Marine > Unclassified ...
GCAGAACATTCATCTACCAACCGGCGGGACTTTCTTTATGTCGCCACCGGCGCCGTCGGCGCGGTCGGCGCTGCCGCCGTGGTCTGGCCGCTGATCAACCAGCTCAACCCCGACGCTTCGACCCTGGCCCTGGCCAGCATCGAGTTCGATGTCTCCGCCATTCCCGAAGGGCAGTCGGTGACGATCACCTGGCGCGGCCTGCCGGTCTTTGTGCGGCATCGTACCGCTGCCGAGATCGAAGAGGCCAAGGCGGTTCCGCTCAGCGAGCTCAAGGACCCGCAGACCGACGAAGAGCGCACCAAGCCTGGCCACGAGCAGTGGCTGGTGATGATTGCCAACTGCACCCATCTGGGCTGCATCCCGGTCGGCGAGTCGGGCGATTTTGACGGCTGGTTCTGCCCCTGCCACGGTTCGCACTATGACTCGGCCGGTCGCATCCGTCGTGGTCCCGCGCCGGCGAACCTGGTCGTGCCGCCTTATGAATTCGTCAGCGATACGCTGATCCAGATCGGTTAGTGGGGGCTTTTCCGATGTCCGAACATTCTACCTATACGCCCGGAAACGCCGTCGAGAAGTGGCTCGATGACCGCCTGCCGATCATCCGGTTCTCCAAAGAGCACCTGATGGATTTCCCGACGCCGAAAAACCTCAACTATTGGTGGACCTTCGGTGCTATCCTCGTGATGTGCCTGGGTATCCAGATCGTCACCGGCATCATCCTGGCGATGCACTACACGCCCAATATCGCGATGGCGTTCGACTCGGTCGAGCATATCCGCCGCGACGTCAATGGCGGCCGCATCATCCAGGCCGTCCACGCCGTCGGTGCCTCGATGTTCTTCGTGGCCCTCTACATCCACATGTTCCGTGGCCTCTATTACGGCTCCTACAAGGCGCCGCGCGAGATCATCTGGATCCTGGGCGTTTTGATCTTCATTCTGACCGTCGCCACCGCCTTCATGGGCTACATCCTGCCCTGGGGCCAGATGTCGTTCTGGGGTGCCACGGTTATCTCGAACATCTTCTCGGCCATTCCCGTGGTTGGCGAGAATATCAAGCAGCTGGTGCTGGGCGGGTTTGCCGTGGGCAATCCGACGCTCAACCGCTTCTTCTCGCTGCATTACCTCCTGCCCTTCGTGATTGCAGCCATTGTCGGCCTGCATATCTGGGCGCTGCACGTGCCGGGCAATAACAACCCGATCGGCGTGGAAGTGAAGGAAAGCCGCGACACCGTCGCCTTCCATCCCTACTACACGATGAAGGACCTGTTCGCGATGGTGGTCTTCATGATCCCCTTCGCCTGGTTCGTGTTCTTCGCCCCGGACATCCTGGGCCATCCCGACAACTACATCATGGCCAACAGCCAGGTGACGCCGGCCCATATCGTGCCCGAATGGTACCTGCTGCCGTTCTACACCATCCTGCGCGCCATCGACTTCAACGTGCTGTTCATCGACTCCAAGCTCGGTGGCGTGATCGCCATGGGCGGCGCGCTGGTGATGCTGCTGGTCGTGCCGTGGCTTGATACCTCCAAGGTGCGCTCGGGCACGTTCCGTCCGATGTTCAAGTGGTTCTACTGGCTGTTCGCGATCAATTTCGTGGCCCTGACCTATCTGGGTGCGCAGCCGGCCGAGGGCATCTACACGGTGCTGGCCAAGGTCTGCACGGCCTACTACTTCATCTACTTCCTGGTGGTGCTGCCGGTGCTCTCGCGCATCGAGACGCCAAAGCCGCTGCCGACCAGCATTTCCGAGAGCGTTCTCGGCAAGGCACACGCGTGATCGGGGCGATAGACATGTTCAAGACCAAGTTCATCATCGCCGCCGTCACTGCCATGGTTGGCTTGTCCACCGTATCTGGCCAGGCTGCCGAAGCCGGCGCGCATATCGAGCGCCAGAACTGGAGCTTTGCGGGCATATTCGGCACCTATGACGAGCACCAGTTGCAGCGCGGCTTCCAGGTGTTCCGCGAGGTCTGCGCCAGCTGCCACAGCGCCAATCTGCTGGCTTTCCGCAACCTCAGCGAGCCGGGTGGCCCGGGCTTTTCGGAAGAGCAGGTCAAGGCTCTGGCTGCGGAATATGAAGTCGCCGACGAAACCGCTGATGGCGGCCGTCGTCCCGGCATTCCGGCGGACCGCTGGCCCGCGCCCTTCGCCAATGATCAGGAAGCCCGAGACGCCAATGGCGGTTCGCTGCCGCCGGACTTCTCGGTGCTGGCCAAGGCCCGTGGCGTGACCGATCCGTTCCCGACCTGGGTGTTCAACTATTTCACCGGCTACCAGGAAGGCGGCGCGGACTATATCCACGCCCTGCTCAATGGCTATCACGAGGAAGTGCCGGAAACGGCTCCGGAAGGCTTCGAGCTGGCCGAAGGCAAGTACTACAACGACTACTTCCCCGGCCACGCCATCGGCATGGCCCCGCCGCTGGCAGAAGGCTCGGTGAGCTATGTGCCGGGCGAGGATGGCGTCGAGGTGCCGCTGACTGTCGAGCAATACTCCACGGACGTGTCTGCGTTCATGATGTGGATGGCCGAGCCGCACCTGGTGTCGCGCAAGCAGACCGGTTTTGTCGTCCTGCTGTTCCTGGTGCTCTTCGCCGGGCTCATGTATGCCACCAAGCGCAAGCTCTGGGCCGGTATCGAGCACTGACCACCGGCCGCTTTGCGGTAAAATCGCCCCAGTGGGGCGATTTTAGGTGGTCAGGCCCGGAGAGCTACGCTCGCAGGGCATGCACGGAACCAACATTCAAGGGGGCCTCCCTGGGCCCCCTTTTTTGCGTCGCGGCAAAATCCCCCGGTGGAGAGATTTGAGGTGAGAAGACCACGAGACCTATGGTCGAGTGGCGGCGACGCTCGCAGGGCATGTACCGGAGGTTGAGTTTGAGGGGCCCGAGAGGGCCCCTTTTGCTTCGCGGTAAAATCGCCCCAGTGGGGCGATTTTAGGTGGTCAGGCCCTTCGATCCGTCCCTTCGGGCAAATCTCTCCGGTGGAGAGATTTGAGGTGAGAAGGCCACAAGACCTAAGGTCGAGTGACGGCTACGCTCGCATAGCATGTACCGGCGGTTGAGTTTGAGGGGCCTGAGAGGCCCCCTTTTGCTTTTTTCGTCGCAATCAATTGCACGCCCACGTCCGCCCGACCCCTTGCCTTCGCGCTTCCCAGTCGCGATATTGCAGCAAGTTCGGGTTGTTGAAGGAAACCGCGATGTCCGCCGTTCGCCTTGCCGTTACAGTGGTCAGCACCGCCCTTGCCATGAGCCGCCATCCGGCGGTTCGGGCGGGTGTGCAGGCCGTGGTCAACAATCCCAAGGCGCGCGAGACGGCCATCAGCACCACGCGCAATGTCGCCTACAATGCCGGCGTTATCGCGCGGCATGTCCTGGGCCGCAACAAGTCCTGACTTTTCACAAGAACTCACAAGGCCATCGATGTCGCTCGACCTGAAGTCGCTCGTCCGTACGATCCCCGACTATCCCAAGAAGGGCATTCTGTTTCGGGATATCACCACGCTGATCGAGCATCCCGAGGGGTTTCGGGAAAGTGTCGAACGCATTGCCAGCCGCTATCGCGGGCAGGGCTTCACCCACGTCGCTGGTATCGAAGCGCGCGGCTTCATCTTCGGTGCCGGGGTGGCGATTGCCATGGGTGTGGGATTTGTGCCGGTGCGTAAGCGGGGCAAGTTGCCCGGCGAGACCATCGGCCAGAACTATGCGCTCGAATATGGCGTGGACACGATCGAGATCCATGCCGATGTGCTGAGCAATGTGCACAAGGTGCTGCTGGTCGATGATCTGATCGCCACTGGCGGCACCGCTCTGGCGGCCGTGGGTCTGATGCGGCGGACTGGAGCCCTTTGTGACGACGCCGCGTTTGTGATCGACCTGCCCGACATTGGCGGCGCGACCAAGCTGGCGGCAGAAGGCGTCCAGGTGCATTCCCTCATGGCCTTTGAGGGGCACTAGAGCAGGCATGCGGCAGGTTGTTGGTGAGGCCGGATGCGCGAGCCCGGCCCTACCAGTTGTTGCGACCGTCCAGCCTTTCAATTTCCACGCCGGACCAATCCAGATCATCGATTAGGTTGAGATTGATCTGGTAGACCCGCTCGGTGGGCATGGCGTTGGGGTCGCCGTTCTTCGGGGTCCCGTCGGCATTGTACATCGAAGCCCAGTCCGGACTGTCGCCCCAGGTCTGCATGCCGCATTTGCCGCAGAAGTGGTGACGGTTCATTGGGCCGGGCGCGTAGGTCAGTTCGCCTTCTCGCGAGAGGAATTGCAGCTCGCCGGGGCTGTAATAGGCCCAGACGGCGCCGGTCCGGGCGCAATAGGTGCAGTTGCACGAGCGCGCCTGAGTTGGCTGGGCGGGCAGGGCGATGCGCGTGTTGCCACAATGGCAGGATGCAATCAACGTCATGGCAGGCCTCCGGGTTCTGGTGGCTCACCAATCGGATAGGCAAGCGACAAACCCTGTCAGCACGAGATGGCTTTGGGTACCGGGGTCAGGCCGCCATCGCTTCTCGCTGATCGATCAGGCAGAACTGATTGCCCTCGGGGTCGCGCATCACGGTATAGGTGGGCAGGACGCGATCGACCGTGGCGCCGGCGGCCTTCAGACGCTCGACCTCGGCGGCGCGATCACCGACCTGCACGTCGAAATGCACTCTGTTGTTGTCGGGCCGCTGGCCGTCCACATTCTGGAAGCAGATCGAGGGTCCCGGGCCATCAATCACCATGATTGTGGGAACGTCCGGATCCAGTCCGAGGGCCAGGCTCAGGGCCTGATCCGTCCTGGTCTCGCGCAGCGCATAACCCTCCAGCAGCTCGGCCCAGAACGGGGCCAGCACGGCGGGTTCGACACAATCAAAGACGATTTCATGGATAGCGCCCATTGGCCTGTCTCCTCTGTCACGATGACAATTCGTTAACGGCCAATTGCGGCAAGACTGGTGCAGGGGGCCGGCATGGCGCCGGGCCCCTGTTTCTTCTATTTCCGTCCCGGTGTTTCCAGGAGGGCCGCCAGCGGTGGCAGATTGGCTGCGGGGGGCCTGGCGGGCTTGATCGCGGCTTTGGCCGGAGGCGGTACGGGCTTGCCGTGGCGCGGCACATTTTGGGTGTGCCTGACTGGCAGCGGGCGCTGGAACTGGTTTTTGGGCATGAGACATCCTTTCCCGCCCGGCATGGCACTGCGCGGGCTGGCTGGAACAAATCTGGGCGTGGCAAAACCACGCGATGAAGCGGTTTTGGGTGGGACGCCGGGAATGCGGGATGGACACAGAGGGACGGTTCAGGCCGTCATGGCACCTTGTCTGTCGATCTCGTCCAGGCCAACATCCAGCACAATCCGGTCACACGCATGGCGTGGAACGTTTGCGGGGCGGCGTCCGGTACGAGTTCTCAGATCATTTGGGTGCGGAACCTCCGAGTTGATGCGCGCAGCATAGACAAGGAAAAAGGCCGGCGTCAACGCCGGCCTTCCTCATGCTTCTGGATTGGCTGCAGGCTGTGCCCGCCAGGTCACGGCTCGAGCTGGCCGGTCTTGGGCTGATCTTCGGCGCTGATATCGGGCTCGTTGCGCGTCTTCCACAAGGAGTAGAGGACGCCGCCAGCCAGGATCGAGATCGTTACGCCAAGGGCCAGCAAGGTGTCGATCTTGATGCCCAGGGGCACCAGGAAGATCTTGATGCCGATCAGCACCAGAATGATCGCCAGGGACACCTGCAGATAGCGGAAGCGGTTCATGGCCGCCGCGAGCGCAAAGTAGAGGGCGCGCAGGCCCAGGATGGCGAAGATGTTGGAGGTATAGACGATGAAGGTGTCCTGCGTGACCGCAAAGACGGCGGGCACCGAGTCGACCGCAAAGATCAGGTCGACGATTTCAACCATGATCAGGGCGACGGCCAGTGGGGTCAGCCAGGTCACGATCTTGCCGGTCTTGGGATCGGGTTCCTTGACCGTAAAGTGCCGTCCGCGCAGTGAGTTGGTGATGCGGAAGTGCCGGCGCAGGAAGATCAGGATCTTGTTGTTCTCCATGTCCGGCTCGTCGTCGGAGTGAGAGAACATGCGAATGCCGGTGAACACCAGGAAGGCGCCGAACAGGAACAGGATTGCCTCGAACTGGTGAACCAGGGCTGCGCCGACACCGATCAGGATGGCGCGGAACAGGATCACGCCCAGGATGCCCCAGAACAGTACGCGGTGCTGGTAGAGCCGGGGGATGCCCAGGAAGCCGAAGATCGTGGCGATCACGAACATATTGTCCATGGCCAGGGACTGTTCGATCAGATAGCCGGTGTAGAATTCGAGGCCGGATTGTGCGCCGCGGCTGAACCAGACCCAGGCGCCAAAGGCCAGGGCAATCAGGACATAGAAGCCGTAGAGCAGCAGGCTCTCCTTGGCTTCGATCTCGTGTTCATCCCGGTGCAGGATGCCGAGGTCAAAGACAAGCAGCGCAATAACGATCGCGATGAACGCGACCCAGAAATAGACTGGTGTACCAAGAAAATCGCCCGAAAGGGCGGCAATAAGCGATTCCATCGCCGGACCTTCTCCATGTAACTAGGTGGAGCAGTTCCGACATCGCCATAGCAAGGGGCTATGACCAGAGGGGCCCGGCACTGCCCCTTCTAAATGCGCGAAAGCGAGAAAAAGTTCAACCCCTGCTTTTGGGGGAGGCCGCTAGCGGGGGTGGCACAGCATGACAATGGTGTCCGCCGTTTCGAGCTGCAGGGCGGTGCCAAAATTGGCGTCGTCGATCAGCCGGCCGGCCTGAACGGCGGCATTGGCGCGCAGATTGCCATCATTGAACCCGACGCCATCCTGGTAGGGGGTCAGGGTGCCCGTGCCCGAATTGGGATCGTTGGCGGCGCGCGAGGCCCAGCCGTAAACCTGGCCATAGATGGTCAGAATGCCCACCCTGTTGGTTGTGGCATCACGGCAGCTCCAATTGCCCTGATAGGCCTGGGCGAGAGCCGGCATGGCGGACAGGGCGGTGATGGCGAGGCAAAGGGCGAATCGGCGCATGCGCAGAGCATGCCGAGCCGGTGTGACACGATCAAGAGCCGCGCTTGATCAGCTTTCCGAGAACAGGCGTTTTGGATAGTGCCAGCATCAGGCGCAGCCGGAGCGGCATGGTGTAGTCGCGCAGTTTGGAAAAGCCGACCAGATGCGCCTCGTAAACGAGTTCGCCATGCTGGTTGACGGCGGTGATCTGGTTGAACAGCAGACCCCAGCCGGGAAGGGAATTGGACGGCCGCTTGTCGGTGACGGTCAAGGTGTAGGTAACGGTGTCACCGGGGCGGACCGGCGCCTTGAAGTCCATCGAATTGACCCCCGGGGAGGGGCCGGAGACACCGGGTTCCTGGCCGAGCCCGCGCAGCCGTTCCTCTTCGGCAAACAGGGCATCGACCATTTTGCGGTGACCTACGCTGACCGTGTGCCAGCCCGAAGCGATCAGCCCGCCGAAATGGCTATGCTGGGCCAGTTCCGGGTCGGTGTGAAAATATTGCGGATCATAAAGGGTACCGAAGCGGATGATCTCTTCGGCGGAGAAAGTGTGATCGCCCAGCGGAAAGGGCTCATTGACCGTGATATCCTCAAACCAGCGGGTCATGCCACGGCCTCCACCTGGCGGCACTCGACCAGATTGGCCAGCCGCATGCTCATCACCGGCTTGCCGTTCTGATTGCGCATGTCGAAATCAAGCGTGACAATTCCCCATTGCGGATGGTTGGTGGAGCGCCGCAACTCGACGATGGTGACCGTGCCGCCAATGGTGTCGCCTACCATCACCGGCGTCTTCCACTTGAGATCGCGAAAACCCAGGCCGCCGCAGGAAGCGATGTTCGAGAGGAAATTGTCGACCAGCATCCTGAGGCTCAGCGCCCCGGTCTGCCAGCCGCTGGAGGCCAGGCCGCCCAGAAGGCTCGCCTTGGCCGCCGCTTCATCGAGATGAAACGGGAAGGGATCGAACTCCCGCGCAAAGGTAATGATCATGTCCTTGGAGACGGTGGTGCGTCCCAAGTCGATGACTTCGCCAACAGCGAGGTCCTCGAAATGCCGCCGATCTTGTGTGACAGGATTGGTCATTTGCTTGCCCTATACGTCAACGCGTTTTTCGCATGCCGCGCTGCCTGGAGCAAGGGATAGATGGATCGACGCAATATGGCCAAGCCGGTTTCGACAGGGCAGGGCGCCAAAACATTGACATCGGCGGCGATCCCGCCCAATTGGTGCGCAACGATTTCCCGGAGATACCCATGGGCTTCAAGATGGGCATTGTCGGCCTGCCGAATGTCGGCAAGTCGACACTTTTCAATGCACTCACCCGCACCGCCGCTGCGCAGGCGGCCAATTTCCCGTTCTGCACCATCGAGCCCAATGTGGGCGAGGTGTCCGTGCCCGATCCGCGGCTGGAGAAGCTGGCGGCCATCGGCAAGTCGGTTAACATCCTGCCCGCGCGCATGAGCTTTGTGGACATTGCGGGCCTGGTGAAGGGCGCCTCGCAGGGCGAAGGGCTGGGCAACCAGTTCCTCGCCAATATCCGCGAGACCGACGCCATCGCCTATGTGCTGCGCTGCTTTGAAGACAGCAATGTCATCCACGTCGCCAACAAGGTCGACCCGCTGGCCGATGCCGAAGTGGTCGAGACCGAGTTGATGCTGGCGGACCTGGAAAGCCTCGAAAAGCGCCGCCCGAACCTTGAGAAGAAGGCCAAGGGCAATGACAAGGAGGCCAAGCAGACGCTGGAACTGGTCGATCGCGCCCTTGCGGTCCTGCGCGAAGGCAAGTCTGCCCGCTTCGTCCAGCGCGACCCGGAGGAAGAAAAGGCCTTCAACGAACTGCAGCTGCTGACCAGCAAGCCGGTGCTCTATGTCTGCAATGTCGACGAGGCCTCGGCGGCGACGGGCAATGAGCACTCCAGGAAGGTCGAGGACTATGCCGCGGCCAATCATGCCGGCGTGGTCATCACCTCGGCCGAGATCGAGAGCCAGCTGGCCCAGCTTCCCGATGATGAGCAGGCCGAATATCTGGATTCCCTGGGTCTCGACCAGCCCGGCCTCAACCGGCTGATCCGCGCCGCCTACGACCTTTTGAACCTGCAGACCTATTTCACGGTCGGCCCCAAGGAAACCCGCGCCTGGACCATCCATCGTGGCGACAAGGCCCCGCAGGCGGCCGGCGTTATCCATACCGATTTCGAGCGCGGCTTCATCCGCGCCCAGACCATCGGCTATGAGGATTTCGTGACCCTGGGCGGCGAAGTGGCTGCCAAGGAAGCCGGCAAGGCGCGCGACGAAGGCAAGGACTATGTCGTCAAGGATGGCGACGTGATGCTGTTCAAGTTCAACGTCTAGCTCTCACGTCGATTGGATGACCGGAAGGCCGGTGCCTGCGCGAAACCGCAGGGCTGGCCTTCCGTCTTTCCGGGTGACGCGATAGTCCACCAGATCGCCCCAGCCGGCCTGCCAAAGCGCGGCGTCGCTGAGCAGGACGAAGATCGCCGTGTATTCCCCGCGCAGCCGCAGCAGCGCGGCGCGGAACAGGATGAGGTCTGGCGCAGCCTCTTCCTGCTCCTCATCACCGTCAATGCAGGCGAGGACCATGGAGGCGCCTTGCCAGATGCGCACCAGCATGGCGCCTTCGGGCATATCGGTCGCTTCCAGCAGCCGGTAATATCTGTCGCGCATGGAAATTTGCCTCCACGCATCCAGACTCGCCGCCGCCGGTAAAGGCGACGCTGCCAGCCGGGTATGGACAAATGCGAGGGCTATTCGTTTTTCTTAGAAAACCGGAACAAAGGCATTCTATCCCGGATTGCATCATCGGCAATGGACGATAGCATTGGGATCAAGCGGCAGGAGGAGCCGCAGGCCGGTCCCGGCCCGTTACGGAGCATCCCCAATGGCAAACCCAAAGATCACCTTCATCGGTGCTGGCTCGTCCGTGTTCATGAAGAACATTGTTGGCGACATTCTGCAACGTCCAGCCCTGGCCGGCGCGGAAATCCGGCTGATGGACATCAATCCCACGCGCCTGGAAGAAAGCGCGATCATCGCCGGCAAGCTGGTCAAGACGCTGGGCGTCCCGGCCACGGTCAGCACCTATTCGAACCAGCGCGAAGCGCTGGACGGCACCAATTTCGTGGTCGTCTGCTTCCAGATCGGCGGCTACGAGCCCTCGACCGTGGTCGATTTCGAGGTGCCCAAGAAATACAATCTCCGCCAGACCATTGCCGACACGCTGGGCGTTGGCGGCATCATGCGGGGCCTCAGGACCGTGCCGCATCTGTGGAGCATTTGCGAGGACATGATGCAGGTCGCCCCCGACGCGGTGATGCTGCAATATGTGAACCCCATGGCCATCAACACCTGGGCGATTGCGGAAAAATATCCGAGCATCAAGCAGGTTGGCCTCTGCCATTCGGTGCAGGGCACGGCCATGGAGCTGGCGCACGACCTCGACATTCCCTACGAGGAAATCCGCTATCGCTCGGCCGGCATCAACCACATGGCCTTCTACCTGAAATTCGAGCATCGCCAGCCGGACGGCACCTACAAGGACCTCTATCCCGAGCTGCACCGCGCCTATCGCGAGGGCCGCGCCCCCAAGCCGGGCTGGAACCCGCGCTGCCCCAACAAGGTGCGCTACGAGATGATGACGCGGCTCGGCTATTTCGTCACCGAAAGCTCGGAGCACTTTGCCGAATACACGCCCTATTTCATCAAGGAAGGTCGCGAGGACATCATCGAGAAATTCGGCATTCCGCTCGATGAATATCCCAAGCGCTGCGTCGAGCAGATCGCCAAGTGGAAGCAGACGTCCGACGATTACAAGAAGGCCGACCGCATCGAGGTCAAGGAGAGCAAGGAATATGCCTCTTCGATCGTCAACTCGGTCTGGACCGGCGAGCCCTCGGTGATCTACGGCAATCTGCGCAATAACGGCGTCATCACCTCGCTGCCCAACAATGCGGCCGTTGAAGTGCCGTGCCTGGTCGATGACAACGGGTTGCAGCCCACCTATATCGGCGAGCTGCCGCCCCAGCTGACGGCCCTGATGCGCACCAATATCAATGTGCAGGAACTCACCGTGCGGGCGCTGATGGAAGAAAAGCGCGAGCATATCTACCATGCCGCCATGATGGACCCGCACACCGCTGCCGAACTCGATCTCGACCAGATCTGGAACGTCGTCGACGACCTCATCGAGGCCCATGGCGACTGGCTCCCCGAATGGGCCCGCGGCCCCCGCAAGGCCGCCGTGGCCTGACGGAAACCATATTCCTGCCCGATAACTCGCCACCCGGCATTGCCGGGTGGTTTTTTGTTTGGAGAAGGCGCGGGACGTCTGAAGGGGCGCTTTTGGAAACGCGCCTGTCGCGATGAGGCTATCGCGCCGGTCGCTGACCGATGCCTTCGATGACGATACGGATGATGTGTCTGATTTCGTCCGCGTTGAATGGTCGCCCCGCGAGCACCGTGAGCATCGCCTGCCCGTAAATCCCCAGCAGAACCAGCGCCATGAAATTGGGGTCGTCGTCCTTGCGGATGCGGCCCTGCTTCTGGCCAAGCAGCAGAATGTCCCTGACCAGCCCTTGAAAGGACGGCCGCTCGGCAGGCGGCTCCAGGGTCGGCCTTTCCGCGGGCGCCAAAGCGAGCTTCGCCAGTGCGGCATTGGCCAAACACCATTGCGCGCTGTCGAGCAAAACGTCCTCGAGCAGACCCAGCGCGTCGTCTCCCGCTTCAATACGGTGGCGATAAGGCGCGTCCCTGGCTTCCACCAGGGCGATGAGCTGGAGGGCGATATCCTCCTTGGAGGCGAACAGATTGTAGACCGTCTTGCGGGTCAGGCCTGCCCGGTTGGCGATTTCCTCAACCGAACTTTCGGCAAATCCCAACTCCCGAAATGCGGCATCTGCCGCCTGGAGGATGAGCGCACGAGATCGGTCAGTTCGTTTCGGCATTGTCATTTTTACATCATTGTATAAATTTACACATGTGTAAATGTCTTGGAGTGGTTGCGATGCTGAATAAGTTTGGACCCAATATCTGGACTGCAGAAGGCCCGACCATCACCGCAGCGGCCGGATTTCACTATCCCACGCGCATGGCGGTCATCCACCTGGACAATGGCGATCTGGTGCTGTGGTCGCCAATAGAGCTCACCGACGATCTGCGCGCCGGGATCGAGACATTGGGGGCGGTGCGCCACCTGGTCCCGCCCAACACCCTCCATCACACCTTTCTCGGCGACTGGCAGCGGGCCTATCCGGAAGCAAAAACCTATGCGCCGCCCGGACTGCCCGAGATGCGCCAGGACATCCGGTTCGACGCCGATTTTGGCGACGCACCAATCGCGGCATGGGCGGGGGAAATTGACCACGCGATCATCTGGGGCAATCGGATTACAAGGGAGGTGGAGTTGTTTCATCGGCAGAGTGGCACCGCGATCTTCACCGATCTCATCCAGCAATTGCCGCCCGGATGGTTCACCGGTTGGCGCGCACTTGTGGCCCGTCTAGACCTGATGACGGCGGATGAACCTGCCGTGCCAAGAAAGTTCAGGCTCGCTTTCACGGATAAGCGCGCGGCGCGCGCGGCTCTCGGACGCATTCTGGCCTGGCCCAGCGAAAAGGTCATCATGGCCCATGGTCCGTTGGTTCACCAAGGCGGTCAGGCATTGCTCAGCCGAGCATTTCGCTGGCTGGTTGATTAACGGGCCAACATGCGGCCAAAGGCAACCTGACCAGAAATTGAACCTCGTGGAGGACTTCACCGCAGCCCATTCTGTTGCATCAATGCTGCCTCATCCACCAGCCGTCACCCTCGGGCCTGACCCGAGGGCTCTGCACTAGTAGCTGCGCAACGCAAGGGTGGTGCTGCGTCGAATTATCCGTACATTCAGCGTGTTGTTGAAACTTATGTTTCGTCAGGGCCCTCATGAGATGCACAGTCCGTCGACTTCTAGCAGTGACGCTGACTGCCCTAGCCAGTGCCTGCTCGACCACCGCACCCCCATACGTTGCCAAGGTCGAAATGGTCTGCGACGCAACCCAGTTTGAGGAAATATATAAGCGACCTGCTCGTGGAGTACTTCGCGCAGGGTTTGTAGATAATCTACAATACAAACTTGAAAAGTTCCTACTTAGTTACGAGGCTTGTCATCATACTTTCACATATGAATACTTTATAGACAGAAATTACTCTGGAGGGGCGCCGGGTTTGTTGATTCGCGTGACCGTCGATTATATAAAAAAAGATAAGCCAACGGGCTGTATAATCAGTTCGCTCTCCAGTCACTGCTTCAACAGCCAAGGACGATTGGAGTTCGTTCAGGACACTGAGAGCTGACTAAGCCTGGTGACTGCCCTGCATTTAAGATTCGCACCTGCCAAATTGGCATGCGGCAGCTTTAGAGATTTTTGTCGATTGCGTTTTGCGGCAGCAATGGGGTCGACAGCTGACCATCCGCTTTGCTCAGTTCCCTACCTCTCCACCGGCTGTCACCCCGGGCTTGACCCAGGGCCCATCCTGAGAAGGCGCCGCAACGCATTCTAAGTCCGCAACCTTTGAGCTCTGCCGAGCATGGCGAATGAGCACTCGGATGGCTGGACGAGCGGCGCAGTTTGCTCCGTATGGTCAATCGAGGTGCATAATCGGCAAGAATCCCGATTGCCAACTCGGCCGCTTACGCATCTGCTGAACAGTACGCGTGCGGAGAAACTTAGGGCGATAAACATGTTGTAAAACCCCTCAGATGACATGGTAGTACGGGTGCATTGAATTTTTCTTGCAACGCTTGCGTGGCTCTACTTAGTTAAATTCAGCAACAAGATCTGCAGTAATTGAGTGGCGCCAATGATTATGCAATGGACAATTGCGACTCTCATGGTCATTGCATTGACGGCATTCTTGTTCGCTCTGCCAGTGAGAATGGCAACTAGAGCAGCTATTCTGTCAGCAGCACTATCGGTTGTGGCTGCGTACGTGGCAGTCGATTTGAACCATTCCACCAATTTTAGTCGGGGTACTGAAGGATTTCCTCCTCCTGATATAGCACCTGTCAATCATTCTGGTGCAATTTCTGGAGGAAGCGAAAGAAATTTCACTTATCGAGTGAAGCTTATCGCAACCATTGATGGCGAGTTGAGAAGTGCATCTGCACTACAACAAGTCACTATACGGAGGAACCTGAACCTAGGTCTCGGTTCAATTTCTCCCGTTTCGATTCGATATTTTGGTGAAGCGGTCGCATTGGAAGTCGAGGCCGATAGGTATCTTCTTGTGGCAATGAGTGGACTTCGGTCGCAATACGGATATGAGACGTTGATTGCTTCTCCCTGCAGGCCGGTCGATCCTCCTAATCCGGTGAGACCTCCGAGCGCTGAAAACTACTTTTCCTCTGCACTTCCCCTTGGACAGGCTTGTGAAGTGGCGTCCGGCAGGCTGCCTCTTATTGTTGCGCTGGACCTCACCACAGAGCGGCCAACTGCGATGTACCTTTCGCCAAATGACTTGAAAGCGGGCTTCGCAAGTAATGTGGAATATGTGTCGCTTACTTTCACTAGGGTGAATGTGCCTCTCCAATTCAAATCGACGGAGTTAGAGGATTTGGTGCAGATCCTGTGGGCGCAGCCCCCTCCCAACGGAATACGTGTAAGCGGCGTTGACTATCCATTGACCTTGGCACCAGGCGCAATACAGAAGGGTAACTGACGAATGACGATTTCTGCCGAGTTGAGAGCCCTGCTGCCGGTATTGGCCATGGATGTGTATGACCACGGATGCGGCGACTACATCGCTGATTTCTGGGACAGAGCCTGTGGGTGAACCTCAAGATAGGCACCGGCATTCGCCGGGCCGATAGGCGGAGGGTCAGGGATGTCGCTGCGGCAGGTTTCGGGCACCTGTCTGGATGGTCTGGTCGATCGCAATGGGGTCGGTTTCTGCCTTTCCGCGGCACGAAGTACCCCCACCCAGCCTCCCCCTGATGAGGGGGAGGGGTAGATTGGGGCGGCAGAAAAATTTGGTGCTTTCACGAATGCCGCGTCAAACTCGTTGCGTCCCTCCCCCTCATCAGGGGGAGGTTAGGTGGGGGTATCCTCTTCAGAAAACTCACCAATCCAAAACTTGTCCCCGCCTCCAAAACCTCCCCCATAATCCCCTCGTCCTCACCGACAACACGCGGTACCGACGAAGTGCCGGGTGAGGAGGCAGGCCGCACGGTGTCGATCGGGCGGAGGCGTGTATGCTGACC
>Ga0207773_100495_pt1 | contig 15232 bp, 8 predicted proteins | sample TtaePargueraPR_2_FD_187281 | JGI IMG/M metagenome (GOLD analysis project Ga0207773, IMG submission 187281) | Aerobic enrichment media microbial communities from Bioluminiscent Bay, La Parguera, Puerto Rico - Tt and M1 (3) (SPAdes) | ecosystem: Environmental > Aquatic > Marine > Unclassified ...
AATCCTTTATACCTTACATCAGTATTGAATCCCCCTATAGTGGGTGGATTATAGGTACCAAATTCAGCCACACTATTGTCTGCCGAATACACATTGGTCACATTCCCCTCCAAATCATAATACAAAGGTTCGCCATTGGTAGGATTAACCCCGGCCCATTTCACAATATAATGGGATCCAATAGGTAAGCCTACTCTAATAATACTCGTTCCCTGCTCGAACTCCTCAACTTGTCCTAAATCTCTTATTTCATTTTCATTATAAGCTATATTTCCACCAACTGACCAACTTAAATCCCGGGTACTTAAAATATTGTACATTAAGTTTAATTCCACCCCTCTGTTTCTGACTTTACCGTCATTTGATTCAATGGAAACAAATCCAGTAGTCCTACTTAACTGCCGTGTTACAAAAAGTTTTGAGGTGATATTGTTGTACAAATCTATATTGGCCACTAATTTCCCAAACAGCCCAACATCAAAGCCCACATTAAACTGGTTTGAGATCTCCCATTGTAGCTCAGGATTTCCAATGGCAGCAGGGGCAATGCCCTGGTTTCCTCCATAGGTTACGCTCGCATAGGTTGGGATAGATTGGTAATCCCCAATTCCTTCCTGATTTCCTACCTCACCGTAACTAGCTCGTAATCTAAATTGGTCAAGGATCAAGCTTTCTGAGAAAAAGTCCTCTCTCATTATATTCCAAGAAGCACCTAAGGACCATAAAGTGGCGTACTTTCTTTCATCACCAAACCTTGATGAGCCATCTCTACGGATACTTGCTTTAACATTATATTTATCTTGGAAAGTATAGTTCCCGATTAAAAAGTAAGAAATCAAGGCAGATTCAGATTTGCCACCACGGGTAGTTGGAATAAAACCTACTTCCGCAGATCCAGGGGTAATACCTGCTGGCGTCTGTGGTAATTTAGGGTTGATTCCGTAGCCTGAATAACCGAAACTGTCATACATTTCCTGGTTAATCTCAAATGCAGCCAATCCCGTAATAGCATGTTCACCAAAAACTTTATTATAAGTGGCCGTATTGGTAGAAACATATGAAAATTTCCTGGTAAAGTCTTGTGCAAAAATCCCTTGGTTACCATTGGCAACTAATGTACCTGCATATGACTCCGGATCAATCCATCTTTCGTAATCCCGTTGTCTGTAATCCACACCCAGGTTAGATTTGAAGGTTAATTCTTCAATTGGACTATATGCAACATAAACTGCACCGGTTCCTTTAAATTCGTTTCTTCCATCGGTACTAGTATATATCCTATCCAAAGCATTGCTTCCAATTCTTCCAACTCCCGTTTCAATTGCCCCTGTTTGTTCATTAAAAGGCTCTTCAAAGGGATTGGCCAAATATACAGCAGCAAAGGGGTTGGCCAAGGTGATACTATTTTCAGATTCAATAAAGTTTGACTTGGAAAAGCCAACTGCTGAATTAAGCCCAAATTCAACTTTATCATTTGGAGTTACCTGAACATTAAGTCTGGTAGTGTATCGTTTCAAGCCGGATCTTAAAGCCTGCCCCTGCTGATCATAGTAGTTTAGGGATGCATAATACCTGACCGTTTCTGTTCCTCCTGAGGCATTCAATTCATGGATGACCGTCCTTCCGGTTCGGAGAAAAAGATCCTTCCAGTCAGTATTAATATTTCTCAGCTCATCCTTTTCCTCCTCGGACAAGTTGGCTGTAGGGCCTTGACCGATGATTTCCTCAAACATTATTTTTTCAGCTGAATTCATCATCTCAAACTTTTCTCTGGCTTGAGTTGCAAATCCACTCTGAACACTGTAGGTAAATGTCGGCTGGCCAATTTTTCCTTTTTTGGTCGTGATGACGATTACCCCATTTGCACCTCGCGATCCATAAACAGCAGTTGCAGATGCATCTTTCAAAATACTTACATCTTCTATATCATTTGGGTTAACTGTGGCAAAAACGCCTACTTCTATTGGAACCCCATCCAATATATACAAAGGATCATTGCCTCCATTAATTGAACCATCTCCTCTAATCCGAACTCTTGCTGCTGAACCCGGCTGACCTGAACCTGCCGTAACCAACAATCCAGGACTTCTTCCTTGAAGAATTTGATCGAATGATCCCATAGGGTTTCCAACTATTGCCCTAGAACTGACCGTGCCAACGGCCCCGGAAAGCCTATCCCGTGTTTCCGGCAAGTAACCTGTAACAATGACTTCATTGAGACTGGACACATCAGGTTCTAAGACCACATTAACAGTGGATTGATTCTCTACCAAAATTTCTTTGGACATCATCCCCACAAAGCTAAAAACCAAGGTATTCTGTCCTTCAGAAAGCATGATGGTAAAAGTCCCATCAAAATCTGTAGCGGTTCCCTTGGCAGTACCTTTTACCAACACCGAGGCTCCAGCAACCGGACTACCATCCTCACTGGAAGTAACCGTACCGCTGACCGTACGGCTTTGACCAAATGCTGTTGCAATGGCCAATAGGAGTGTTAGTCCTAGCAGTAAAACTTTCTTCATAGTAAATAAAATTTTATTTTGGTTTAACTCTTATCAATTTAAACTTTTAACCTATAATAATCCAATAAAAAATCATTATTTCATAAAACCTAAAAAACACCTAATCAACTCCCAAATACTATTCTATTGATATACGAAATTTTATTTCCATTAGATCAAAAACTCCAAAACATTAAATCAAAAATCAGCTACAACTAACCTATTTATGGAAAAATGAATTTTGGATATTGATTTTTAAGAAAATTTAAGAAAATAAATCAGCATTGAATATATCTAATATTATCCTGTATATTTTTAAAAAATGCACATATAAACAACAAAAAATTACTCTTCAAACAATCTATATTAAAACAACTATTACCGCAAAAAAATCAACTGAAAATCAAATACTTACAAAAATTCCTTTTAAGCAAAAAAGATTCTTCTTTGTTAAAAAAAACAACTGCTTCGCAAACTAAACAACAATCGGTTGATCAGTTAATTACAATCTCTATTCTTCTATTCTTCGCTCTATTGGCTTGGTTGGTATTAGGCAAAATCGGTTTCTTATCTCCCCAGCCTTTGACCGCTAACCTATCTTTCGAAATGCCATTTTCCACTAAATACTCTCTTACACTCTCGGCCCTTCTCATGCTCAAATCTTGATTATAATCATGTTCACCTATATTATCCGTGTGGCCTTCAATGACAATATTGACTTGGGCATTTTCTTCCAGAAACCTTTTTAACCTCGACAAAGAGCTTATCGATTCTGGCTTCAATTCCGCCTTATCAAAATCAAAAAACACATTCTCAAACAAAAACTGCTCGCCACTGGCCAATGGTTTAAGACCGATTTTCATCCCCTTAATATTTTTTAAACTGTCCTTCTCCACATTGTATATCTTGGGCAAAAAGCCTTTCTTTTCCACGTATAAACCCGAAAAAGCTTTATCGGGATAAATCATCATAAACTTCCCTGAATCTCCTTCCGATTTAAATTCATACATGGTGCTGTCATTCTCCAGGTTGACCAGTGCCAATGTAGCGGATATGGGTTCGCCGGTTTTTTCATTCATCACCTTTCCGCCAGTCACGATCAGGCGCTCTCCCAAATCTATTTCCCTGGGAAAAGCAAAACGGTACAAGAACGACCTTTCTAAAACGCCATTTTTCAGACTGTTTTCCGTATAATAAGCATAGTCCCTTTGGGCAGTGATAAACAAAGCCAGCTGGTCCCGGTGATCATTGATGGGGTATCCTAAGTTTTCCGGTTTCTCAAAGTTGCCCTTTACAATCTTGCTGTTGAACAAATCCATCCCCCCAAAACCCATATGTCCATTTGAAGCAAAAAACAACAGTTCATTATTGAAATAAATAAATGGGGAGACTTCGTCGTATTTGGTATTGATTGATTCCCCTACATTTATAGGCTCAGACCATTCCCCGTTTTTTAACCGGGTTGAATAATAGATGTCATTCCCTCCATACCCCCCTCTTCTATTGGAGGAAAAAAACAAAATGCTTCCATCAGCGGACAATGAGGGCTGTGAATCCCAATAACGGGAATTTACTTTTTCCCCCATATTTATTGGTTCTCTCCACTCCCCATTGATTTTGTAAGCAATGTACAAATCGCAAGAACCATATGAATCAGGAGCATCACAGCTGGTATAAATCAGGATATTCCCATCTGCTGAAATAGAACAAGTCCCTTCATTATAGATGGTATTGATGTTTTCACCTAATGCCTCTGGCATGCTCCATTCATCCCCTTCCCAGTGGGAGGTAAAAATATCTTCATGGTCGGAGCGCTCCACCCCATCTCGCTTAGTAAAGAGAATTCGTTTACTATCAGCTGTAAGAACAGGAAAATATTGCAAATGGAATTTATTGAGAGGAACGGCCAACTTTTCTTTATCAATGGCTTTTGCATTGGCCATTTCCTTTTCAATAAACTTCAACTGTTCCAGCATTGCTTTATAGGATGCTGATGACTTAAAGTCACTTGAAAAATACCCCAGTGAATTTTTAAACTTTTCTATCCCTTCCTCAAAACGGCCCAATTTGACATAAATATTGGTGATTTGCCAACCAAAGTCAGCCCTAAAATCCCTGTGGGCCGAACTCTTTTCATCACCAATGATTGCCACTTCCAAGGCTTCGTCCATTTCCCCTTTATTCTGAAGCAATTGCGCCCACTTTTTATACGCTTCCAAAAAATTTTCATCCCTCTTCACGGAAGCTTCAAATTTCTCCAGGGCATCATCATACCGTCGCCTAAGCACCAAATCTTCTCCTTCCTGATAGAGTTTAATAGCTTTTCTATCATCAGTGGTATAATTCTGCCCGTAAAGGCTGAAACTTAAAAACAATAAGAAGAGGACTATTTGGGTTTTTCTCATTTAGTTATGGTATATCCATAAATTTATGAGTTTGGAGCGAAATATTCCAATCGGGATGGTTTTTTATGTATTCAATTATGTAGTTTGTATATTTTTTCGACTTACTCCACTCCGGTTGAAGCAACTTTTTGCAGCTAGGCCTTACCTTTTCGGCATGCTTCTCTGCAAAAGCAAAGTCACTTTTATGGAAAACTATTACTTTCAGCTCATCCGCCCTTTCAAAAATACTTTCGTGCGGTTCTTTGAACTTTTTGGGCGAAAAACATACCCAATCGAAATGGCCTGAAAAAGGATGTGTGCCGCTTGTTTCAATATTTATGCTAAACCCCTTTTCTTTAAGCAGTGTAGTAAGGGGTCCTAGATCATACATTAATGGTTCTCCACCTGTAATCACCACTAACCTCCCGGGATATTTCAAAGCGCCCTCAACGATTTTCTCAATGGATTCTACCGGCCACTTTTCAGCTTCCCAAGATGCTTTTACATCACACCAAACGCACCCCACATCACAACCTCCAAGGCGGATAAAATATGCAGGATGCCCTGTAAATGTCCCCTCTCCCTGAACGGTATAAAATGCCTCCATGACTGGAAGCTTAAGTCCTTTATTAACAGCTTGCTTTGTATCCATTTTAATTTTTGATTAAGCGGGTGATTGAACCGCTATGAATGATTTACTTACCTTCTATTAAAAGTAAAACAGGCTTTATGCCCGGAAGTTCATTCCAAGTGCCATAAAGCCTGTTTTTCTTATAACTGTTGACTAAGAATAAACCTTTTTTTCTGCAGCCAACAATGTGTTGTATAACAATGAAGCAATGGTCATCGGGCCAACCCCTCCTGGCACAGGAGTAATAGCTGAAGCTTTCCCTGCCACCTCATCGAACTTTACATCTCCAATAAGTCTAAAGCCATTTTTCTTGGTCTTGTCCTCAATTCTGTGAATTCCCACATCCACTACTACTGCGCCTTCTTTCACCATATCTGCCGTAACAAATTCGGGCTTGCCAATAGCAACTATTAAAATATCAGCTACCTTGGTTATCTCCTTTAAGTTTTGTGTTCTACTATGCGTCAATGTCACTGTAGCATTACCTGGGTGGCCATTTCTTGCCATCAAAATACTCATTGGAGAACCTACAATATGGCTTCTGCCAATTACCACACAATGCTTACCGGAAGTTTCAATATCATATCTTTTAAGCAGCTCCACAATTCCATATGGAGTTGCAGAAATATAGGTAGGCCAATTCAACGCCATCCTTCCCACATTAGCAGGTGTAAAACCGTCCACATCTTTTTCGGGCTTGATTTTGGCAGTTACCTTTTCAACGGAGATCTGCTTTGGCAACGGAAGTTGCACAATCAACCCATCTATGTCAGGGTTTTCATTGATGTCCTCCACCACTTTTAGCAATTCCTCTTCAGATATGGTGTCCTCCAATCTCACCAATGTGGATTCAAATCCAACAAATTCGCAGGCCTTTACTTTTGCACCTACGTAAGTTTGGCTCGCACCATCATTACCAACTAAAATGGCTGCCAAATGAGGAGTCTTCCCACCTTCTTGCTTTATCTCCTTAACGCGGTCAGCTATCTCGTTTTTTATATCTGCTGAAGTCTTTTTACCGTCTATTATTGTTGGCATATTTTATAATTTAAAGTTGGAAATAAGAAGTACGAAACACGAAGTTTAATTAATCTTCAATATTCGCTTCATTTATTCCTGTTATTCTTTACTTTTTTGATTGAAGCCACAATTATAGATAAAATCTCATTACCTTCCTGATATATAGCTTCAATATCTCCTGATAATTCAGGGTTGACTTCCTTTAGTATTTCCAAGAAGTATAGACTTTCATCTGCCTCTCCCTCTACTATTTTAAGTTTATTGAGGAAATCGGCAGTTGATTTTGCCCTTTGGGAAGCCCTGTAATTTGCACCGACAGAACTGGAGCATCTTATCAACTGATTAACATATGCATTATGCTCCCTAGACCTTGGAATCTTGGAGCAAAAGAACCAATTTTTAACTGCATATTCCTTTGTTCGTAAGATTAGATTATTCTTCATTGTAAAAAGTGATCTTTATAGCCAAACAATATTATATATCAATTAATATAATAAAATTCCTTAACCTATCACTTCCCACTTCACCCTTCGTACTTCGTTCTTCGTTCTTTCTATTAGTCCAGCTTCAGCACTGCCATAAAGGCTTCTTGAGGCACTTCCACATTTCCTACCTGCCTCATTCGCTTCTTACCTTTCTTCTGTTTATCCAAAAGCTTTCGTTTACGGGATATATCACCACCATAACATTTTGCCAATACGTTTTTACGCATTGCCTTAACCGTTTCACGGGCAATGATCTTAGTACCGATGGCCGCCTGAATAGCTATTTCAAACATTTGTCTTGGCACAAGCTCCTTTAGTTTTTCACAAAGCCGCTTGCCCCACTCATAGGCCTTATCCCTGTGAACAATGGCCGACAAGGCATCTACTACCTCTCCATTCAGCATCACATCCAAGCGAACCATGTTTGAAGGCTTGCTTTCCCTAAGCTCATAATCCAAAGAAGCGTAGCCTTTTGATATGGTTTTCAGTTTATCGAAGAAGTCGAATACAATTTCAGCAAGAGGCATGTCAAATGAAAGTTCGACCCTATCTGCTGTCAGGTAAACCTGGTTTTTGATTTGGCCCCGCTTCTCCATACATAATTGGATTACCGGCCCGACAAAATCGGCTTTGGTAATGATTGAAGCATGTACAAAAGGTTCTTCAATATGCTTGAACAAGTTAGGATCAGGCATATCCGAAGGGGCATTGATCAACCTGTACTCTCCATTGTTCATTAATGCCTTAAACTGAACTGAAGGTACCGTGGTGATCACCGTCATATCAAATTCCCGCTCCAATCGTTCCTGGATAATCTCCATATGCAGCATCCCTAAGAATCCACAGCGAAAACCAAAACCTAAGGCAGCTGAAGTTTCAGGCTCCCACACTAATGAAGCATCATTCAACTGAAGCTTTTCCATAGACGCCCTCAGTTCTTCAAATTCTGTGGTATCTACGGGGTAAATCCCTGCAAATACCATGGGCTTAACATTTTCAAATCCTTTTATAGCAGAAGTACATGGCCTCTTAATATGGGTAATGGTGTCCCCTACTTTTACTTCCTTGGCAACTTTGATTCCGGAAATCAGGTACCCTACATTCCCTGCACTAATCGTACCTTGGGGTTTTTGTTGGATTCCCAAAATTCCGATTTCATCCGCATCATATTCCTTACCGGTGTTGACGAACTTAATCTTGTCTCCTTTATTAATGGTACCGTTGAATACACGGAACAACACCTCCACTCCCCGGAAAGGGTTATATACGGAATCAAAAATCATTGCTTGCAAAGGCTCATCAGGGTTACCTTTAGGTGCTGGCACTCTTTCGACCACACCATTCAAGATGTCCTCTATTCCAGTCCCTTCCTTTCCAGAAGCCAAAATAATATCCTCCCGGTCACAACCGATAAGGTCAATTACTTCATCTGCCACTACCTCAGGATCTGCACCGGGCAAATCAATCTTGTTGAGAACTGGAATTATTTCCAGATCATGATCCATAGCTAGGTAAAGATTGGAAATAGTCTGGGCTTCCACTCCTTGGGAAGCATCCACAATCAATAGTGCTCCTTCGCAAGCTGCGATCGAACGCGACACCTCGTAAGAGAAATCCACGTGACCAGGGGTATCAATTAGGTTCAGGGTGTATTCTTCCCCTTTGTAATTATATTTCATCTGGATCGCATGAGACTTAATGGTAATTCCCCGCTCACGCTCAAGATCCATATTATCCAACAATTGATCCTGCATCTCTCTTTCAGTTACCGTGTTGGTAAACTGAAGAAGACGGTCCGCCAATGTACTCTTCCCATGATCAATATGGGCGATGATACAGAAATTTCTAATTTTTTGCATATCCATTCTGAGGGCAAAAATAGTAAATAGTTAGGGTTTTAACAGTATCGCCTTAACTTATTTATAACCAAGGGATGATCTATGGAGGAATGATTACTTAAAATCCGGCCCTTGTTTTGGCCATTTGGCTTGATGGGAGATGCATAGCTGCTTATCTTTGCAAATTCAAAACCAAAATCCAACAATGAAACAGCTGGCTGAAAGGAAGAAAGAGCAGAATATCGGAGAATATATCGTATACATGTATCAAATGGAAGACCTCCTACGCTCTTATCTATTTAACTTGGAAGAAATCCGCCAGTATGTAATTGCCCATTATCCGGTTTCAGATTTAGAAAAAGGTGAAATCACCGCTTGGTTCAAGGATATCGCTGGGCAAATGAAAAACGAAGGGATCATAGAATCCGGCCACCTTTCCTCCACCCAAAAAGAAGTGGAAAGACTTGCCCAAATCCACTGGGACTTGCTGAAAAAGGACAAAGATTACTTTGCCATTTATAACGAGGCCAAGCCCCATGTCATTGAATCAATCATGTCCGCAGAAGGCCAGGATCTTGGAAATGAAATTCAAATATGCATCAACGGAGTTTATGGACTTCTTCTTTGCAGGTTGACAGGCAAAAAGCTTAGCCCGGAACAGGAAAAAGCAGCGCAGGCATTTGGAAAAGTACTTAGCTATTTGAACATCGCATATATGGAAGAAAAGGGCAAAAAATAATTTTTGCCCTTTTTCCAATCTTAAACCTCTTTCACTGAACATGTCAGATAAGTAGGCTCATTTTTTTATAAAGGATTCTGTTCTAGTTCTGGGTTAATATTTATTTGTGACTGCGGAATAGGCCAAATCGCTTTGGGGTCACCTGCCACAACCCCTACACCAGCATTGGTCACTGCAACACTGGGAGGAGCTGCAGTCCTTAGCGGCTTTCCTGTCCTCAACAAGTCCATTCTTCTGTGCCCTTCAAAGCATAACTCTTTCCTCCGCTGGTCAGAAATGGCCTCTAATAACTCTTCGGCATTTGAAAAATCAGCAGCTGTCCAGTCCGTTGTTAGCCCGGCACGACTTCTGATTTCATTAACTAGGGAAATCGCCTCAGCATCCACTGTTTGATTCAACTGCACTAAGGCTTCAGCCCTGTTCAGCATTACTTCCGCAATCCGAATAGCATGGTAATCACTAGAGTTATCATTGCCATTATCATACTTCAACGTATATACTGCCGGATCACCGTTGAAATTAACATCAGTCACCTTAAATGCCCCCCTAGTATCACTTGGATCTTGGGCAAACAAGGCTGCAAGGTCATCAGAAAACTCACCATCTCCTCTCCCTCCTTGGTCTCGGCCAGTATAATACCCATCCCATGAACCGCTGCTTAGTTCATCGTCACCATCACTTTGAGGATCCGTGGAATTGTTTTCAATTGAGAAAACGATCTCTTTATTAATCGTATTATAAAAATTCAAATCTCCATTAAGGAGATAGCCTCCCTGCGAAATAACAATTTCAGCTTTGCTTGCAGCCTTTCCCCAATCTTCCTTATATAAATACAGTCTTGACAACAGAGCTGTAGCCGAATAAGATGACGCAAACCCCTGATCAGCGGTCGGAGGCAAATTTTCTTCTGCAAAGATCAAGTCCGTTTCAATTTGTCCATAAACTTCCGCTAAGGTATTTCTTGGTAAATTAACCACCTCACCGGTAAAAGGCTCCAAATACAATGGCACACTTAAATTTGCACCATCACTATAAAAATAGGGTTGAGAATACAAGTTTGCGAGCATAAAATAAACCATTCCACGTAAATATCTTGCACCCGCCTCCAGTGTCGCCTTTTCTTCATCAGTAGCATCCTCTATCCCAGGCACATTGGCTATAATTGCATTTGCCCCCAAAATCACCTCATAAGAATCCCTCCATACTTCATCCACAGTGCTATTGGAAGGCTGTACTGTAAAGTTATTAAAGTCTTGCAAAGAAGGGAACGATCCTGTAAAATTCACATTGTCGGTAACAAAATCAGCAATAAACTGAGGCTGGCTGCCAAATACATGTAAATCCTGCATCAAATCATAACAACCGATCAATACCCCTTCTGCATTTTTGAAATTTGCAAAAGCTATCTCTTCGGACAATGACTGCTGTGGCTTAATATCCAATCTATCTGCACATGCTGAAAACAACAAGGCACACGATAATATCTTAAATATAATTTTCATCCTGTTTTATTTTTTTATAATCCTAAAGATATTCCAAATGTTACCTGCTTAGGGTTTGGAGATGTAAAGAAACTCTCACCTGCCATATAGCCTGCTTCGGTCCCTGAAGTATTCACTTCAGGATCTGATCCATTGTCAAAAGCATCACTGGCAAAAGTGGCCAGGTTTTGCCCCATCACATAGATTCTTGCTGACCTAACCGCTTTGGTCCGTTGTAATAATGCTGTAGGAAATTGATAGGACAAGGTTATGTTTTTAAGCCGGATATAGCTGGCATCAAACAGGTGTCGTGTGGACTCATTATCCCAAAATGACATGGTAGGACTGGAGTATGCTGGAGCAAATGCGTCCCGGTTTTCAGTAGTCCATGAATCGAGTACCCGAGTAGTATTATTGAATGCACCACTAGCAGCAATATTCTCTGAGAACTCATTATCAGCTAAATAAACATGCCCACCGCTTACAAAATTAAAGAATACCCTTAGCGAAATGCCTTTATAAGAAAACATATTGGTCAGCCCTCCTGTGGCATTAGGCAAGGCAGACCCAGCATACACATAGGGTGCGGCTGCATAATCCGTAGTAGGATTACCATCTTCCCCTAACCACTCTGCATCCCCTGTTTCAGGATTGATCCCCAAATATTCTTTTAAATAGAATTCATTCGCCGTTTTACCAACAGTGGCCCTTGCCTCATCGGTAAATGACCCAATAGGCACATACAAATTCCCCTCAGGGTCTTTTTGGGCTGATTCAGGGAGCTGGGTAACCTCATTATTTAAAAATCCTACATTGAAAGATGCTGTCCATCTAAAATCAGAATTTGCAAAAATATCGCCGGACAATGTTACATCCACCCCGTTATTTTTCATTTCTCCATAATTCTGGGTTCTGCTTGGAAAACCAGTAGTATAAGGCAATGGTACATCCAATAAAATACCTTCTGTATTTTTGTTCCAGTAACTGAAATCAAACCTTAAACGGTTGGAAAAAAGTTCTCCGTTAATATTCACATCAAATTGCCGCGTAGTCTCCCAAGTCAAGTTAGGGTTTGATGGCTGGTAATAATACAAACCAGGCCGGCCATTATAATTTACCCCACTATATAGGCCTAAGGCTCCAAAGTTTGATATTCTATCATTTCCACTTGTCCCGTAACTTGAGGATAATTTTAAAAAATCAACAGCACTCACACTTGGAAAAAAATCCTCAGAACTTATTATCCAAGAACCAGAAATTGCTCCAAAAACACCGTATCGCTTGTCTTCCCCAAATCTCGAGGAACCGTCTCTCCTTACACTGCCTTCTATAACGTACTTATTTGCATAATTATAGTTTGCCTTACCAAAAAATGACGCTATTGCCCATTCTGTACCTATATTGGACGCGGTCACCGGATCTGAACCCGATCCAGTGTTTGGAAGATCATCGGAAATATACCCATTCGCTTCAGTGAGAATCTCATCTCGAACAGAGGTTTCAAAGCTCTGACCTAACAAAACATCTATGGTATGCTCCCCAAATGGTTTTATATAATTCAGTGTGTTTGTTGTCAACCATTTACTATCTTGAATAATTTGTTTGTATCCGTATCCACCTGGAGTGATAACTTCACCTTCCCTATACTCCTCCTCTACTTGCACATAATCCATGCCCCAATCTGTTCGAAAGGAGAGACCTTCAAAAACATCGAATTCAGCAAATGCATTACCTGTATTCCTTCTAGATGTCAATTCATAGCGAATATCCCTATCCAATAACAAGGGGTTATTAAACCCGGCCTGCTGTAAGTTCCCTTCAGCATCATAGGCTTGGGCAAAAGGGGTATTTAGATAACTTACAGTCCAAGGAGAATATGTATTGTTCTCTGCACCAATCCGGTCGTTGACCAAAGAAGAAGTGGAAAAATTGGCTCCCAACCTCAACTTATCCGAAACTTCATGGGTCAAATTCAATCTCCCGTTCAGCTTATCCATCTCATTTCCAATAACATATGACTCACTATTAAAATATGTCCCACCTACATAAAAAGTTGTTTTATCACTACCTCCACTAGCGTTAAGAGAATAGGAGTTCAACACCCCCGTCTGACGTACGAGATCTCTCCAATTGGTTCCGCTAACTGGAAAAGTAGAGGGATCAGCCCCCAAAGCTTCCCTTAAATCTGAATATTGGTCGAAGTTTAAAACCTCCTTCTCTACAGAAGCCTTATTTATGCCTGTATAGTAATCAAAATTAACCTGGGTCTTTTCACCCAACTTTCCTCTCTTGGTTGTAATCAGGACAACTCCATTAGCCCCTCTGGATCCATAAAGCGCTGTCGCTGAAGCATCCTTCAATATCGTCATGCTTTCTATATCATTTGGATTTAAATCCATCAAAGGGTTCAGAGGCGTACCACCACTACCACTTGAATATGAGTCTGTTGTTCCCGAAGCATCGTTCAAGGGAACACCATCTATCACGAAAAGAGGACTATTTCCAGAAGTAAAAGAGGTAATCCCTCTTACCCTAACCACCTGTGAGGAGCCTATCAGACCAGAAGAGGATGTTGCTTGGACACCCGCAGCCTGCCCCTGCAATGCTTCTTGGGGGGAAACAACAGGAAAATTCTCAAATGCCTTTGCATCAACTGTCTCTATTTGCTGGGTATTGAGTTTTTCGGACCGCAATCCATAGGCTTGAACAACGACTTCAGTAAGCTGTTTTGCATCTACCTCCATCGTAACATCCACCACTGACCGCCCTCCAATCTCAACTTCTTGACTTACCATTCCCATAAATGAGAAAACCAGTGTATTACTACCTTCAGGAACTTTAAGGGAATATTTGCCATCTATCCCCGTTGCTGTGCCCAAAGGAGTTCCTTTAATTAAAACAGAAACCCCGGGTAATTGCTCCCCATCGACTCCGGAAGATACGGTTCCGCTGACCGTCCGGCTTTGACCAAATGCAACAACACTGGCCAAAAAAAATGCTAATCCTAGCAATAAAAATTTCTTCATAATAATTTGATTTTGGTTTAATTTCACATAAGATAATTTTAAACTTATAATAATCCAATATTAAGGCATTATATTAAAATAATTATCAAGATCACTGTATTCAAATAAAAATAAAATTAATTAATCAATATATTAACTCATTAAAACAATATAAAATATAAAACTACACATATAACTATAAAATATAATTCTGAGAATCACTAAAAAAACATTATATCTATAACTATTTTTACTTTAAAATTGTCAAATCGAATATTTCATAATGAAGATCAGTTCAGTCCTTAAACACGAATTATGTATTAGCCTATATATATCACGAACTGATCTGCAGAAGCGAACAAAATCAGTCGCTTCGCTGCTGTTTTCGATTTCACTTATCTGCCAAGGCGGATACCTCAATCTACAAACACCCTGATTTTCTAGCAGTTTCAACTCTTACCAACAGAAAACGAGACAAGCTACAACGATGCCTAATGACTAACCGCGTTTAAATTTCCACCTATAAATAATTCACATTCTGGACAAATCAGAAAAAAGGAGATTGGTTCCATAGTGTAAGATTTCCTTTACCCCACAAGCCTAAACTTATTTTGGCCATGGGGTAAGCTCCTCAAAAAACTACCACTCTCCTTAAATAAAAGTGCAACTATACCATCAAAGTTGTTAAATACCAAGCCCTGTCCCACAAAACCCAAATACATACCATGGCATGTATAGCTTGCTTTTTTTGAATATTGAGGAAAAAAATATATTCCGTAACAGAAAAAACAGTTCAAGCATTTGGTCAGGAGTCAAGTTATTTAAATCTTAACCGTATGAAAAAAAGGCAAAACCTAATTTTTACCCTTTTAATAATTGAAATATTTAAGGCTGTACGCCACTTTGCTTTCTAAAACTCCATCATCTCATAAATACTTTTGTACAATCCGTTTTCATGGACAAAATCCAAAAACTTCTCATAAAACGGATGCGAACTTAAAGTACCGCTATCGCCAATCACAATCAACTTTCTTTTTGCCCGGGTGAGAGCGACATTCATCCTTCTTATATCGGACAAAAATCCTATTTCACCTTGATCATTTGATCTCACCAAACTAATTAGGATAACATCTCTTTCCTGGCCCTGA
>Ga0207773_100496_pt1 | contig 15157 bp, 10 predicted proteins | sample TtaePargueraPR_2_FD_187281 | JGI IMG/M metagenome (GOLD analysis project Ga0207773, IMG submission 187281) | Aerobic enrichment media microbial communities from Bioluminiscent Bay, La Parguera, Puerto Rico - Tt and M1 (3) (SPAdes) | ecosystem: Environmental > Aquatic > Marine > Unclassified ...
AGATTGGCGAGCAACCATGCCACTGGATAGCCAAGAACAATGCAGCTTGCGGTAATGATCAGCGCCATGATCAGTGTGCGCATGAACAGCGTGGTATAAATCTGCTGATTTTCCGGCTTCATCACGATCCCGTCCGGCGTCAGCGTCATATCGACGGAATTCAGGAAGTAGCCCGGGGTCATGCTTGGCGAATAGAGTTTGATGGTTGCCCAGATATCAGCTGAGCCCCAATCTTCGTCTTCTTCGGTGAAAGCTTCGCGGAAACCGAATTGTGGCAGCTGATCAATATTGGCGGCGGCGGCCTGCAAAGCGCTTGCGCCTGCACCGTTATAGCTGTTAATCGCCGAAACCGTATCCGAATTGGTCAGATCCATACCAAGGGCGCCGTAAACGGACTCCCATGGATCTTCCTCGGCAACGGTGTCGCCATCGCGGATCGCAGCCCAAAGGGCAAAATCGGTATAAGCACGTGCGGTCCAGGGCAGCAGTTGAATGATTTCTTCTGACGGCACAAAGCCGACATCACCACTCATGTCTTCATCAGACATCAGCGCCATCAGTTCACGGCGTGTTTCAAGGAAATCTTCCCCGCCTGTGCCCGACATCATTTCGAACCAGAAAGAGCCCTCTTCGAAGTTCGGGTCGATATCTTCAAGCGGATCCTGCCAAAGTTCACCGATGTCATCAAGCGACCGCCCCGTGGTCCGGAACAAGGATGACAATCCGGATTGCTCGTAATTCAGGCGAGAACCAAGACGGGTATGCTGTTTGGCTTCCTCTGCCTTGAATAAATCAATGTAAAGATTGCGGTATACATTTTCGTGCGGCGGTTCCCCGCTTGATCCATCCCACTGGGAAAGCGCAATCACGGTTCCCGGAAGCGTATTCGGTACAATGTCGTTTTCAACCGACCGGAAAAGCATCGAGAGAATCGGTACGATAAAAGTCACGACCACAAAGATCAAAAGTGGCGCAACCAGCATGATCGCGCGCATCTTCTGGCGCATCAATGCTCTTCGTAGACTTTGTTTTAGCGGTCTGCCATCAGCAGCTAACACTACTTCTTGAGATGTATCACCCATTACGCCCCCGTAAGCCTGCCCCGGTGTTTTCGGTCTATTGTTTCGACCGACAATTTATTGTTTAGCGAATTGGTCGGTAAAGGGGGCCGCGAACGGCCCCCTACCCTTAGCTCTTATTGAGCAAGCCAAGCCTGGAATTTGGCATCGATGTCGTCACGGTAATCAGCCCAGAACTCGTAGTTATAGAGGAACGTGTTCTTGGCGTTTGCCGGATCGGTCGGCATGTGCGGAGCCATGTCGATACCGAGTTCGGCGTGCTTACCAACGAGCGGAGCCGAAGAGAAACGAGCCGGACCGTACGAGATGTAAGCAGCCTGGTCAGCAAGACGCTGGGTGTCGGTTGCGAACTTCACGAAGTCCAGAACGCGGTTCAGACGCTCTTCCGGAAGACCGGACGGAATGATCCAACCGTCAAGGTCGAAGACCTGCGCGTCCCAAAGCATGGCGATCGGCTGATCCTGTTCTTCGATTGCGGAGAACAGACGACCGTTGTAGGTCGAACCCATGAAGACTTCGCCGTCAGCCAGAAGCTGCGGGGTGTCTGCACCAGCACTCCACCAGATAACGCTGTCTTTGATGGTTGCCAGCTTATCAAGAGCACGCTGCTGACCTTCCGGGGTTTCAAGAACGCTGTAAACTTCGTCCTTGGCAACACCGTCGCAGAGCAGCGCCCATTCCATGTTGTTTATCGGGCGCTTTTCAAGCGAACGCATGCCCGGATAGGTTTCGGTGTCAAACAGTGCACAGACGTCGGTCGGTGCCGGAGTTCCAGCCGGAACCATGTCTTCACGGTAACCAAATGTGGTCGAATAAACGATCTGCGGGATGAAGCAGTCACTTACGAGGAGATCACCGAAGTCATCTTCTGCCGAGGTACCATCCGGCGCTTCTGCAAGAACTTCGTTCGGGTCGATTTCCATTGCGAGGCCTTCGTCGCAAAGGCGCATTGCATCAGCAGCAACCACGTCAACCAGATCCCAGGTCACGTTGTTGGCTTCGTTCATTGCACGCAGTTTTGCAACGGCTTCGTTCGAGCTTTCATCCCAAGTGATTGAAACCTCTGGATGCATTTCCATGTAAGGCTCTGCATAAGCCTTGGCCTGACTGTTCTGGTATGCACCACCCCAGCTGACAAGCGTCATGTCATTTGCCATCTCCTGGGCAAATGCTGAACCACTTGCGACAACGAGCAAAGCTGTTGATGCAGTAAGGGTTTTAATGAGTTGCATTAATAGACTCCCTGATTGTTTCCCGGACAATTCGTTGAGGACCAGCACCCGGGCGTACCGGTCCTGTATCTGCCTGACTAAAAGTTACGACGCGTCTAGCGCGCGGCAATCTTCTGCAAGCCAGCCAATCTCGATCTCCGTGCCCGGCGTCAGGCGAACCTGATCCGGTGCGTTCCTGGTCTTGATGATAAACTCATCATTGCCAGCCACACGCAGACGTGTACGGAAGATGTCACCCATATAGATGAATTCCAGCACTTCGGCCTTGAGCGTATGCGCGTCTGCATGCAGGCGATCACGATTGTATTCAACACGTTCAGGACGGATCGAAACGCGTGTACGTTCACCCACCTGGCTGACATTGACCGGAACGGCATCAATGATTTCGCCGCCATCAAGCTGGACAACACAGGTGTTGCCCTTGATTTCCTTGATGACGCCTTCGAGCGTGTTGTTTTCGCCAATGAACTGCGCGACAAAGCTGTTTTCGGGCTGTTCGTACAGTTTATCTGGCGGTGCAAGCTGCTGAATGCGGCCATCGTCAAACACCGCGACGCGGTCGGACATGGTCAATGCCTCGGTCTGGTCGTGGGTGACATATACCGTGGTAATGCCAAGTTGATGGGCCAGATGCGTAATCTCAAACTGCATCTTTTCGCGAAGCTGTTTATCAAGCGCACCGAGCGGCTCATCCATCAGAACCAGCTCAGGTTCAAACACAAGCGCACGGGCCAACGCGACACGCTGTTGCTGACCACCAGAAAGCTGTGCCGGACGACGGCCACCGAAGCTTCCCATTTCAACCATGTCGAGAGCGCGTTTGACTTTCTCTTCCTGTTCCGCTTTGCCCAATTTGCGGACCTCAAGCGGGAAAGCCAGATTCTCGGCAATGGTCATATGCGGGAAGAGCGCGTAGTTCTGGAAGACCATGCCGATACCACGCTTGTGCGGCGGGATATCGTTGATCGAAACGCCACCAAGGCGGATATCGCCGTGGGTCGCGGTTTCGAAGCCGGCAAGCATCATAAGACAAGTCGTCTTGCCAGACCCTGACGGCCCAAGCATCGTCAGGAACTCGCCTTTAGGCATTGTTAGGTTGAGATCTTTAACGACGAGTGTCTCGCCGTCATAACTTTTCTGTACACGTTCAAACTCAACGAACGCTTCATTTGATGCACCGTCGGCCAAACCCTAATACCCCCTGATTTGTCATTGTTTGTTCAGCGTTTTCGCTTTTGGTGATTTTTGTATGCGTAAATCAACTGGAACCTGTCGAGCATGACGGTTCCCGAACCCCGTGGATAGAAGCATTGCGACACTCACGTGTAACAGGTGCGCTGCGTCTTTCTGTTTTCTTTCTCTCAAGATGATCTGCGCATTCGGTCTGCCTGTTTCGCCCTGCATATTTCGATTTCGATCAATTTCGGCAGTGCGATATTAAAACAAACCTGCTGAGGCACTTCAACCCCTCATCATTCAGAAAGATTTTTACGCTAGGAAGCCCGCCATTCTTGGCTGCATTTAGAATAAAATGTGTCTACACACTCAACTCGGCGTCGTTTCTTCCATAAATCGGAAAACGATACATTTGCTTTGCGCTGGCAATTTCGCAAAAAGACTCCTATAAGGTCGCCATGATTTGCAATGACACTCAGGAATTGCTGCGGTTCTTGCCACCGGCAGCACGTGTATTGGGCCTTGATTTGGGTACCAAGACAATTGGCGTAGCTCTATCAGATGTAGGGCTGCAGATTGCCTCACCGTATGAGCTGATTTCACGAAAGAAGTTTACACGCGATATTGCCCAGCTTTCGTCGATTATCGACAAACAGAATGTCGGCGGCATTATCATCGGCTTCCCGCGCGAACTTGATGGTTCGATAGGCAAGGCGTGCCATCGCGTCTATGCCTTTATCGACGAAATGGAAAAGTATATCGACCTGCCGGTTTTGATGTGGGACGAGCGCCTGTCAACAAACGCGGTTGAGCGTATTCTGATTGAAGAAGTCGACATGACCCGCAAACGCCGCGCTGAAGTCGTCGACAAGACAGCAGCTGCCTATATCTTGCAAGGCGCGCTGGATCATTTGAACCGCCATACCGATCCCGGCGAGAACGCCGAAGCAGACGATGACGATATCGAGGCTGAAGAAGACTGATATCGGTCAGTCTGCCCTAACCCACAAGATCAAAGCTGCCTGTTCATTCAGGCAGCTTTTTATTTGGCGGTGATCACCATCATAACCCCGAAGAACCTCGAAGGCGGAATGATAAGCATGCCGTCTTTTTTAACGGCCCCCATTGCAACAGCTGCATCGGCAATTTTCGCCATATCATCAACTATCAACTCAAAGCCGGCAAATCCGTCTGTCGGGAAAGCGGAATCCTCCACGCCATAGCGCGAAATCAGTTCGTCGCCATGCAAGGCATCTACAATCGTGTCGACTCCGATTTCATCATAGAAGTCGCGCACCGCTTCGGCCGCCCAGTGATCAACAAGAACCTTGCCAATCGCAACAGCGCCATTCTGATGGCTTTGATAGTCAGGGAAATAAAAATTCTGCACCGGATGGCGATGTTGGCACACAAACGTCACCGCATGCCGCAACAGCGGATGGTTGGCATAGGCCAACGAAAATGCAACGCCGACTGTTTCACCGTCAGGCGTCTTGGCATCGCGCTCGAAGTGAAATACCGGCGGCACTGCGGCACCGGCTGCGATAAATTTTTGCCTGTCCTGCTCGGCATCGCGCGATTGCAGGGCCAGCATCGACATGCCTTCGCGATGGCGCAGATAGTCGCGATTGTAGACCGGAAACGAAAATGGCTGGGCAAGGTCCGTTTCAGCAATCTTGTCCGGATCCACCACGGCAAGAAGTTCGATATACATCCCGTCAAGCTGGATCAGTGCATTGCCGGTACCAAAGGGATGAACTGCACGCGGGGTCACTGTGAATCCGAGCTGCTTATAGGCAGCTATCGCGGCATCAAGATCATTCACACATAATACAATGTGATCAATCGCGCGTGACATGGCGTCCCTTTCCTTTAACATTCAGCGAGCTGGACGACTTTGCAGAACAAACAGTCTATCGACGCCAAAACCTGTTGGATGTGCTGACTATCACATCGGAAAACACCGGCAAAGAACAACTCGACACCAACTGAATTTTAGTCATCTGTTCTAATTAGATATTGCGAGCGTATTTCACCCTGCTCAGATCGGTGGTAACAGTATGGTGACGTTGAAAGTTCTTCTTCATTACGTGATGAAAGCCACCTGATGCTTGCCATTCTCTCAGCACTTCTGCCGACCTTTGCCCTGATCGTTGTCGGGTATGTGCTGCGTGAACGGCGCTTCCTGCCTGACAGCTTTTGGCCGGGTGCAGAGAAACTGACTTATTTCATCACCTTCCCGGCCCTTCTTTTTTCCAACACGGCCAAAGCAGACCTTGGCAGCCTGCCGCTGTTGGGGATTGCGACGGCAATGCTGGGCACAATTGTGATCTGTACGGTTCTGATCCTTGTGGCGCGCCCTGTTTTAAAGGTTTCGGCACCAACATTTTCATCGCTGGTACAAGGCGCCATTCGGCCAAACACCTATATCGGGCTTGCCGTTGCCGCGGCCTTGCTTGGAACGCACGGACTGACCGTTACTGCGCTTTGCGTCGCATTGGTCGTGCCGACAGTTAACGTGATCTCTGTTTTGGCCTGCGCCCATCTGGGTGAAAATGATCGCAAGCCCGGCGTTTTGTCATTGCTGCGTGATGTGGCAAAAAATCCGCTTTTGATGGCATGCGTGCTGGGCAGCCTGTTTAATGTTCTGGAAATTGGGTTGCCGCCGATCATTGGCCCCTTCCTTGAAGTTCTTGGGCGCGCGGCCCTGCCCATCGGGCTTCTTGCCGTCGGTGCCGGGCTTGATCTTTCGGCTGCACGACGCGCAGGTTTCCCCGTCGGGGTTTCAAGTCTAGGAAAACTGGTGTTGAGCCCTGCGATTGCAGCGGGTCTGTGTCATATGCTCGGATTGCCCGATATCGAACTTGCCGCTGTGGTGCTTTATGCCGCACTGCCCTGCTCTGCCAGTGCCTATGTTCTTGCCCGCCTGATGGGGGGCGACGCGCAGATGATGGCCAGTATCATCACCGTTCACACCCTGCTTGCGATAGTGACCATGCCTGTGATTGCCATTCTGACACAGGCTGTTTGACCTGCACTGGTTACTTTGGGCCCCAAAAACCTGACCGATCAGTCAGGAGTTTAGGGCGGTTGCATCGGTATTACCGGCAATATTTAACTTTTCGTGACAGGGGCAATTCGTTATGCTCCGCCCGAAATTTTTCAAAGATCATCCAAGGGAAATGTGCAACGCCATGAGCGTCATGGGACCAGCGGCGGATCATTATCCGCACCCACACCTCCTCGGGATCGAGGGTCTGACCCCCGGGGAAATCACCCTTATTCTGGACCGCGCCCAGCACTATGCGGAAAAAAACCGCTCCGCAGACAAGACAAGCAACATTCTGGCCGGCGCAACAGTTGTTAATCTGTTTTACGAAAATTCTACCCGAACGCTGACATCGTTCGAACTGGCCGCCAAGCGTCTTGGCGCGGACGTCATCAATATGACTGTCGGCACCAGTTCGGTCAAAAAGGGTGAAACCCTGATTGATACGGCAATGACGCTGAATGCCATGAACCCGGATGCACTGGTTGTCCGTCATGGTGATAGTGGTGCAGTCAAGCTTCTGAGCGAAAAGGTCAATTGCGCGGTTTTGAATGCTGGTGACGGCCGCCACGAGCATCCCACACAGGCCCTGCTTGATGCCCTGACCATCCGTCGCCACAAGGGGCGCCTGCACCGCCTGAATGTTGCGATCTGTGGTGATATTGCCCATTCTCGTGTTGCACGGTCCAATATCCTGCTTTTGAACACCATGGGATCGCGTGTCCGCCTTGTCGCCCCGCCGACCCTGATCCCGTCCAAGATCGACCGGATGGGTGTCGAGATTTTCCATAACATGGAAGAAGGCCTGAAAGACTGCGACATCGTCATGATGTTGCGTCTGCAACTGGAACGCATGGAAGGCAGCTTCATCCCGTCGGTACGCGAATATTTCCATTTCCACGGGCTTGATCGTGCCAAGCTTGCCAATGCCAAGCCCGACGCCCTGATCATGCATCCCGGCCCGATGAACCGCGGGGTCGAGATCGACAGTGAAGTGGCTGATGACGTTGAACGTTCCGTCATCCGAGAACAGGTTGAAATGGGCGTTGCGGTGCGCATGGCAGCGCTTGAATTGCTTGTGCAGAACCACAGAAAGATCGGAGGTCAGGCATGAGCCCCGCCATTCGCGCCAAAGGTGCCGGCAAAAAAGCCTTCATCAATGCCAGGCTGCTTGATCCGGTCAAACAAACCGATGAAACCGGCGGCCTCCTGATTGAAGATGACACCATCGCCAAAAGTGGCCCGGAAATCACCGAAGGCACTGTTCCCGATGGCTTTGAAGTCATTGACCTTGGCGGTGCATGCCTGGCACCAGGTCTGGTTGATATGCGCGCCCAATTGCGCGAACCGGGATTTGAGCATCAGGAAACCATCGAAACCGCAGGCAAATCTGCGGCGATCGGTGGCGTCACAACCATTATTGCCCTGCCCAACACCGATCCGGTGATTGATGACGTGGCAGGCGTTGAATTTATTGCCCGTCGTGCCCGCAAGGTTGGTCTGGCCAAGGTCTTTGTCTATGGCGCCGTGTCCAAGGGTATTGAGGGGCAGGAAATCACCGAGATGGGCCTGCTTCATCAGGCCGGTGCAGTTGCCTTTTGCGACGGGATCAAGACGATTGCCAGTGCGCGCCTGCTGCGCCAGGCCCTGTCCTATTCCACGTTCTTTGATGGCATGATCGTCCAGCACCCCGAAGAGCCCGAGCTTTCCAAGGGTGCGTCGATGAATAGTGGCGAACTGGCAACCCGCCTTGGCCTTTCCGGTGTCTCGCCGCTGGCCGAAGTCATTCAGATTGAACGCGACTTGCGACTGGTTGAAATGACCGGTGGGCGTCTTCATTTCGCCCATATTTCGACCGGTGAATCGGTGGAAGTGATCCGCAAGGCGAAAAAACGCGGGCTTAAAGTGACCTGCGATACCGCACCGCCCTATTTCGCACTGAACGAGAATGCGGTTTCGGATTACCGTACGTTCGCCAAGCTGTCACCGCCGCTTCGCTCCGAGGATGACCGTCAGGCGATTGTTGCCGGCCTTGCCGATGGCACGATTGATGCCATTGTGTCGGACCATAACCCGCAAGATGCCGATTCCAAACGCCTGCCCTTTGCGCAGGCGGCTGCCGGTGCAGTCGGGTTTGAAACGCTGCTTCCGATGGCGTTGGAGCTTTATCACAATGGGCACATGTCGCTTCTTGATGTGATTACCAAACTGACACGTACGCCAGCGGAGCTGGTACGAATCAAAGGGGCTGGAACACTGGCAGAAGGAACGGCAGCCGATCTTGTGATCTTTGATCCGGATCGCCCGTGGAAAATTGATCCTTACCAGTTCCATTCAAAATCGAAAAACTCACCGTTTGACGGCCGACTGACACAGGGGCGCGTTCTGCGCACCCTGATTGATGGCCGCGAAGTCTTCTCGGAAGGTGCCTGAAATGGAACTTGATGCCACCTATAAGGCAATGTTGATGTCGCTTCAGATTGCGACGGTCTGTGGGTACCTGTTGGGCTCTATACCGTTTGGTCTGGTTCTGACCCGCATGGCTGGCCTTGGCGACATCCGCCAGATTGGTTCGGGCAATATTGGTGCAACCAACGTCCTGCGCACAGGACGCAAGGGATTGGCCTTCCTGACCCTGATCGGCGATGCGGGCAAAGGCGCCTTTGCAGCCCTGCTGTTCACCCACCTTTATGGGGCAGAGCAAGGCATCTTTGCCGGCGGTGCCGCCGTTATTGGCCACATGTTCCCAATTTGGCTGCGATTCAAGGGCGGCAAAGGGGTCGCCACCACCCTTGGCACGCTTGCCGCCGTCAACTGGATCATGGGCATTTGCGCTGCGCTGACGTGGTTAGTCATGGCATTGATTTTCCGGATTTCTTCGCTTTCGGCACTCATCGCCATGATCGCAGCACCGCTGGCGGCGTTCTTCATTGCCAAAGATCCCGGTGCCGGATGGCTTGGTGTATTCCTAGCTGTGATTGTCTGGCTTGCCCATCACGCCAACATCAGACGCCTGATCCACGGTGAAGAACCCAAGATCGGCCAGAAGAAAAAGCAGGCTGACGAAGAAACGCCTGCTTCATAAGTGCAACATGCCCCTTCGAATAGCTTGACGAAATAACGCCCGGATGATCACAATTCGGGCGTTATGCATTTACCAAACCAACAACCATCGCGATTATCGCAATCGGAACGTCTGGCACGCATTCGACTGGCGCGCAGCACCAATGTCGGACCGGTCACCTTTCGCAAATTGTTGGAGCGTTTTGGTTCAGGCCGAAATGCCATTGATGCCCTACCCGATGTAATTGCCCAAGCAAAGACCACGCGAAAGATCAAGATTGCCAATCGCGACGAAACGGTTGCGGAAATTGAGGCCGCAAAGGCATCGCGTGCCCGACCGATCATTTTCGGCGACCCGGACTATCCGCCACTTCTGGCGCGGATTGATGATGCCCCACCCTATTTTTACGCCATCGGACGGATTGAGCTTCTTGGCAAAGTCGCCATCGGGATCGTTGGTGCGCGCAATGCTTCGGCAACGGGATGCGGATTTGCCCGTAAAGTCAGTCATGAGCTCGTAAACGCAGGCTATGTGGTTGTATCAGGCATGGCTCGCGGGATTGATGGCGCAGCCCATGCGGCGGCCCTGCAATGCAAGCATGATGCAGGCGGCGGTACCATTGCTGTTCTGGGTGGCGGCGTGGACGTCGTTTATCCCCGCGAACATCAGGACCTTTATGCGCAACTCTGTGAACAGGGTTGTGTGGTGTCAGAAATGCCCCCCGGCCTCCAACCACAGGCAAGGCACTTTCCCCGTCGCAACCGCATCATTTCCGGTTTATCATTGGGAACGGTTGTTATCGAGGCCGGGCGGAATTCCGGCTCGCTTATCACCGCCCGCTTTGCCGCCGAACAAGGTCGCGATGTTTTTGCCGTTCCGGGATCCCCGACAGATCCGCGTGCGGCAGGTCCGAACAGCTTGATCCGTGACGGCGCGATCCTGTGCGACTCTGCTGACGTAATTCTGGATGCCATTCGAACCGCAGAGCAAAACAGTCATCTGTTTGAACAAAATCACACCTTCAACACAAAGGCACGCGACGCAATCCCTGATACCTCAGCCGATGCATATCAGGAGATAACAGCATCACTGGAACAAGATGCGGTCATTCGCGGTGAAAAGAAAACCCGGCAATCAGTTGAATTAGAAGAATTTTCTGACGAAACAGACACCAACGAAGACTCCGTCAAAGAGATGGAAAAACTCTTTGATTTGCTATCTCCCAGCCCCCTTCTGATTGATGAGCTCATTCGGACGTCTGACTTGCCCGCCGAGCAGGTTTCGACAATTTTGATTGAGCTCGAACTTGCAGGAAGGGTTGAACGTCACCCCGGAAATAGGGTATCGCGTATCGCCAAATGAGAGTCACGTCGGATATGGATGTGACAAATATTGTTGTGATTTGCCGCAATTTGCGCAATTTGATCTGAAAAACAGCGACACACTATAATATATGTGTGCAGACTTTCAGGTTACGGACCTCACAGCATAATGACCGCCTTCGGGCGCAAGAACCGGACACGAAAAACGTAATGAATCTTGTCATCGTCGAATCCCCGGCCAAAGCCAAGACGATCAATAAATATCTCGGCGACGATTATAAGGTACTGGCCTCGTTTGGTCATATCCGCGATCTGCCGTCCAAGGATGGTTCGGTCGATACCGACAATGATTTTGCAATGGTCTGGGAAACCGATGGCCGTTCCGAAAAGCAGATCAAGGAAATTGCTTCGGCGGCGCGTGACTCTGACACCATCTACCTCGCGACTGACCCGGATCGCGAAGGAGAAGCCATTTCCTGGCACATTCTTGAAGTTCTCGAGCAGAAAAAATTGCTCCGCGGTCGCGATGTTCATCGCGTTGTGTTTCACGAGATCACCAAGAAAGCCGTGACCGAAGCCATCGCCAATCCGCGTGAGCTAAATCAGGAACTGGTGGATGCCTATCTGGCGCGCCGCGCGTTGGATTATCTTGTCGGCTTCAACCTGTCACCGGTTCTGTGGCGCAAACTGCCCGGTTCGCGTTCGGCTGGCCGCGTGCAATCAGTTGCGCTCCGCCTGATCTGCGAACGCGAGATCGAAATCGAAGCCTTCAAACCCGACGAATATTGGTCGCTTGAAGCTGGCTTTGCCGTTCCCGAAGGCAAGTTTTCCGCACGTCTGACCCATCTGAACGGCGAAAAGCTTGATAAGCTGGCACTTGGTGATGAAAGTGCTGCCAAGATCGCCAAGGAAAAGGTCGAAAGCCGCAACTACACCGTTTCAAAGGTTGAGCGCAAAGACGTCAAACGTCGTCCGCAGCCGCCTTTCACCACATCGACCCTGCAGCAGGAAGCATCGCGTAAGCTTGGCTTTGGGGCCAAACGCACCATGCAGCTTGCCCAGCGCCTTTATGAAGGTGTCGATATCGGTGGCGAAACGGTTGGTCTGATCACCTATATGCGTACCGATGCCGTGGTGCTATCACAGGAAGCACTCGCCGCCGCACGCCGCCTGATTGGCAAGGATTATGGCGATCAATACCTTCCGGCCAGCGCGCGCAGCTTTGCCAACAAGGCCAAGAACGCACAGGAAGCCCACGAAGCTGTCCGCCCGACCGATCTGTTCCGTCGCCCGGAACAGGTTTCGCGTCACCTTGATAAGGACCAGTTGGCGCTTTACAACCTGATCTGGAAACGGACCGTCGCCTGCCAGATGGAAGATGCCCGTTTCGATCAGGTCGCCGTGGACCTGTCATCGAATGACAATCATGTGGTTCTGCGTGCAAATGGTTCGGTTGTGAAGTTTGATGGCTTCCTGAAGCTTTATCAGGAAGGCAAGGATGACGAGGCCGAAGACGAAAATGATCGTCGCTTGCCGCCGTTAAAAGAAGGCCAGAAGCCCGACCTTGGCAAGGTCAGCATCGATCAGCACTTCACCCAGCCCCCGCCCCGCTATACCGAGGCGAGCCTGGTCAAGAAGATGGAAGAACTGGGCATCGGTCGCCCGTCGACCTATGCCTCGATCATCTCGGTCCTTCAGGATCGCAACTATGTGTTGCTTGAACGTCGCCGCTTTGTTGCACAGGACCGGGGCCGTCTTGTAACGGCCTTCCTGTCGAAGTTCTTTGAACGTTACGTGCAGTATAATTTCACGGCTGATCTGGAAAACCAGCTTGATGAAATCTCGATGGGTAATCTGGCCTGGAAAGATGTTCTCAGGGATTTCTGGAAATCGTTCAAAGGCAACGTGGACGAGGCAAAGGAACTCAAGATCACTGACGTGCTTGATGCGCTTCAGGTGATGCTTGAAAACTATCTGTTCCCGACCCGTGAAGACGGTTCAGATCCGCATAAATGCCCGAAATGCAACGATGGCACGCTAAGCCTTAAGCTTGGCAAGTTCGGGGCGTTCCTTGGCTGCTCGAACTATCCGGAATGCAACTTTACGCGTCCGCTGGTTGCCAATGAAAATGGTAGCGATTCCGAACTTGATTCCGGCCCCAAGGTACTTGGGATCGACAAGGAAACCGGCAAGGAAATCACCCTGCGCAAAGGTCCGTATGGCATTTACGTTCAACTTGGCGAGGAAGAAGAAGTCGAAGGCAAGAACGGTAAACCCAAAAAGGTCAAACCGAAACGGACGTCCCTTCCCAAAGGGTTGGAACCGTCAGTTGTTGACCTGACCAAGGCCGAAGAACTTCTGACCCTGCCACGTGTTGTCGGGATTTACCCCGATACCGGCGAGGAAATGAAAGCCAACGTTGGCCGTTTTGGCCCTTACGTGCAGGCAGGCAGCATCTTTGCGTCCCTTAAGGCTGACGATGACGTTCTGACTATTGGTGAAAACCGTGCCATTGCCCTGATCGCGGATAAACGTGAAAAGTCGGGCACTGAAATCGGCAAGCACCCGGATGACAATGAGCCGATCTTTGTCGCAGTCGGTCGCTGGGGTCCGTTTGTGAAACACAAAAAGACCATAGCCAATATTCGCGATGTCGAACGTGACGATATCACCCTTGAAATGGCGATAAAGGCCATCAAGGAAAAGGAAGCCAAGTCCGGCAAGACAACCAAAGCCGCGACCAAGAAAACGGCAACCAAAACAACGGCGGCAAAGAAAGCCCCCGCGAAAAAGAAAACAGCTGCAAAGAAACCCGCAGCAAAGAAGACAACCACGAAAAAGGCGGCGGCGAATTAATCGCCGCCTTCCTTTTCAGGGGTTAATGATTGAAAGGACGCCGCACCGTTGGCGAACGATACAGAAGACAAGAAGCACTTCCCGACCCGGGAAGAAATTATCGAATTCATCGATATGAGCCCGACCCCGGTCGGCAAGCGCGAAATTGCGCGCGCCTTTAACATCAAGGGCGCAGCCAAGATTGAGCTTAAAAAGATCCTCAAAGACCTGAAAATTGAAGGCGATGTGGTCAAGGGCCGCAGACGGTTTGATAAACCTGACCGTCTGCCCCCGGTCGAGGTTTTGGAAATTACCGGCATTGACGATGATGGCGAGGTTCTTGCCAGGCCGAATGTCTGGAAGCACGATTACGACCCGCCCCAGATCGTCGTGAAATCGATCCGTCGTGGTGGCCCGAGTGCCCCGGGTATCGGCGACAAGATTCTGGCCAAGCTGCGCTATACCGGCAAGCAGACCTATGAAGCCAGCATCATGCGGGTCCTTGGAAGCGGCCCACAGCGCGTCCTGGGTCTTTATCGCCCCAATGAGCGCGAAGGTCGCGTTGTACCCACAGACCGCAAGGATAGCGGCGAGATCGCAGTCCCGCTTGACGATCATCCCGATCTTGAAACCGGCGCACTGGTTTTGACGGAAATTCTGCCGGGCAAACATTTCGGATTGCGCAAAGGCCGTATCACCGAGGTTCTTGGCAATATCAATGAACCAAAGTCCATCAGCCTTGTATCCATCCATGCCCGTGGCATTCCGTTTGAATTCCCGCCCGAAGTCGAACTTCAGGCGCGCGAATCAAAGGCCACACCGCTTGGCAAACGTACCGACCTTCGCGATATCCCGCTGGTCACCATTGATGGTGCCGATGCGCGCGATTTCGATGACGCTGTGTGGGCAGAACCCGACAGTGACCCGGAAAACGAGGGTGGCTGGCACATCATGGTCGCGATTGCCGATGTGTCCTGGTATGTCCGACCTGGCGATGCGCTTGACCGCGAGGCCGTCAAACGCGGCAACAGTTGTTACTTCCCGGATCGTGTCGTCCCGATGTTGCCGTTTGAGCTTTCAAATGGTTGGTGTTCGCTTGTCCCGCATGAAGATCGCGGCTGTATGGCCGTCGAAATGTGGCTGGACAAACATGGTCACAAGCTACGTCATAAATTCTGCCGCGGCATGATGAAATCCGCCGCCCGCCTGACCTATGATCAGGTCCAGCGCGCGATGGATGGGCAGCCAGATGACACCACAGGTCCGCTCGTCGAGACCATCATCAAACCGCTTTACGGTGCTTTCCATGCATTTCTTGAGGCCCGCAAACATCGCGGGGTTCTGGAACTTGACGTGCCGGAACGCAAGATCGAGCTGAATGACAAAGGCCAGATCGTGGC
>Ga0207773_100497_pt1 | contig 15084 bp, 10 predicted proteins | sample TtaePargueraPR_2_FD_187281 | JGI IMG/M metagenome (GOLD analysis project Ga0207773, IMG submission 187281) | Aerobic enrichment media microbial communities from Bioluminiscent Bay, La Parguera, Puerto Rico - Tt and M1 (3) (SPAdes) | ecosystem: Environmental > Aquatic > Marine > Unclassified ...
GCACAGTTCAAGCGGTTGGCAAAGGGGGGCAAAGAGGTCTGGCTTGAGGCGACCTATAACCCGATTTTTGATCAGAATGGCAAACCCGAACGGGTCATCAAGCTTGCCACCGACATTACCGAGCAGGTGGAGCTTCTGGTCGATCTTAAAAAAATGATCGATACCAATTTCACCGAAATTGACGATAACATCGTAAGCCTTGACGAGGCCGCGATGAGCGGAACATCCGCCGCGGCGCAAAGTTCGAACTCGGTGCAGACCGTTGCCGCCAGTGCCGAGGAACTTTCCGCCTCAATCGCCGAAATTTCGCGCAGCATGGCGCAAAGCCGCGATGAAACCGAACGGGCCTTTTCGCAGACCGTCAGTGCCAACCAGTCGACCCAGAAAATGGCCGATGTTGTCGCGGCCATGACGGGCATTGTCGAGGTCATTCAGGGCATTGCCGGGCAGATCAACCTGCTCGCGCTTAACGCAACCATTGAGTCCGCTCGTGCGGGCGAGGCGGGCAAAGGCTTTGCGGTGGTTGCGAACGAGGTCAAAAACCTTGCCAATCAGGCGGCCAAGGCCACCGATCAGATTTCAGCCGAAATCAGCGGGGTTCAGGAAATTTCGAATGAGGTTGTCAACTCGCTTGAAACCATTCGCGGCTCCATCGAAACGGCACGCGACAGTGTCACCAGCATATCGGCGTCAGTCGAAGAACAAAGTGCCGTGACCGAAAGCGTGTCGCAAAACATGCAGACAATGGCCGTCTCGGTCGATGAACTTGCCCGGCGGCTTGACGAAATCCGCTCGATTTCCGGCGGGGTCGGGAGCTCGGTCAAGCGCACCCGCGAAGCAGCCGAAGTGCTGACGCGCTAGTCCCGAAGACATCCGATACGATAAAAGCCCGGCTGGTTATGGGATCAGCCGGGCTTTTGTTTTGGGGAACGAGGAAGGGGCGATTAGCGGCCCGACAATGCCCCATCAATCGATTTGGCGATGATCGACAGGCCAAGGTCAAGTTCCTCGTCACTGATCGTCAGCGGCGGGGCGATGCGGAACACACCGCCCATGCCGGGCAGCTTGACGATATTCATGCTAAGCCCGTTTTTGAATGCCTCGGCGGCAATCGCGGCCCCCAGATCATGATCGGGTTCCCTGAACTGGCCGTCCGCACCTCGTTTGACGATTTCGACGCCCAGCATAAGCCCGCGCCCGCGCACATCGCCGATACAGTCATAGTGGTCTTTGAGCTTGGATAAGCCATCAAACAGCTTCTGGCCCGATGTCCGGGCACGGTCGACCAGTTTCTCGTCACGCACCACGTCAAGCACCGTCACACCAACCGCGGCGGGCAGGGGATCGGACACGTGGGTGGTATAAAACAGGAAACCCTTTTCATGGGCGGCATCTTCGATTTCAGCCGTGGTCATGACGGCGGCTAGCGGCAAGCCCGCACCGATGGTTTTGGACAGGGTCATGATATCGGGTGTCACGCCATCGCGTTCAAAGGCGAACATATCGCCGGTGCGGCCCACGCCCGTCTGGGCCTCGTCCAGGATCAGCAACATGCCGCGTTCAACGCATTTCTGCTTAAGGGCGGCCAGATATCCCTTGGGCAGGGGCAACATGCCGCCCGATGACAGGATCGGCTCGGCAATAAAGGCCGCAAGATTGCCGGTCGACTGGCTATCGACCAGATTAAACGCATCATCAAGTTCCGTCTGCCAATCAAGCGACCCGTCGGCATGTTTGAACCGCGGGCGAAAGGCATTGGGGGCGGGAATGGCGAATGATCCGACCGCGGCCGGGCCATATCCCTTGCGCCCGGCACTATAGGTTGCCGATGCGGCAACGCCGGTCATCCCGTGCCAGCTTTTGGAAAAGGCGACGATTTCGTGCTTGCCGGTGACGAGCTTTGCCATCCGGATCGCGGCCTCGTTGGACTCTGCCCCGGTGGAAACCAGCAAAACCCGATCCAGTCCCGGTGCCAGTTCCGCCAGACGCTCCGCCAGATCGACAACCGGGCGGGACAGCATGCCGCTAAACAGATGGGCGACTTTTTCGACCTGGCTTTGCACGGTTTCGACGATTTTCGGATGGCTATGACCCAGAAGGGCGCTCATTTGGCCGGATGTGAAATCCAGAATGGGGCGGTCATCGGCGTCATAGACGAACGATCCCTTGGCGCGTTCGATGATGGCGGGCTCAAACGTGCCGCCATAGCGGATCAGGTGTTTTTTGGCGGCGTCCCAGAATTTCGGATCGGTGTTGCGTGACATGATGGGCTCCCTGCATGCCTGTGTCTTTTGGCTGATCCTCATCGTATCTGCTGGCACGCCACCCGTAAAATTGATAGTTATAGCATTCTGGTATTGGAAAAATTGATATGGTGTTGGGGCGGCGATGCAGACCCTGCTTGATCTCAAACTGCTTGCGACCTTTGTGCGCGCCGCGCATTCCGGCACGCTCAGTGCCACGGCCATTCAGGTCGGCCGCACCCAGTCAACCGTGACCATGCAGATCCAGCGGCTTGAAGAAACGCTGGGCCAAAGCCTGTTTCACCGAAGTGGCAGCGGCGTCAGCCTGACCGGGGCGGGGGAACGGTTTCTGGGCTATGCCGAACGGATTTTACGCCTGCATGACGAGGCGGTCTCGGCCTTTTCCGACAAGGGATTGCATGGCTCAATGGTGTTTGGCTGTCCCGAGGATTACCTGATCACGTTTTTCCCGGCTTTGCTCAAAAGCTTTGGCACCATCCACCCGGATGTCGAGCTCAAGGTGGTCTCGGCGCCAAGCCCGGAATTGAACCGCCTGCTGCATGCCAGCCAGATCGATATGGCCATCACCTCGACCCCGGAAATCCATGACCGGCAAAAGATCGTGCGCACCGAACAGCTTGCCTGGGTCGGAAGCAAACCCACCTTGGAAGTCCACGATTTCCCCGATGGCGCCATTCCGCTTGCGATGCCGGCCTCAAACGCCATGGATCACAAGGCGGCCTGCGATGCGATGGATGAGGCGGGGATGCGCTATAAAATATCCTATGCCAGCAACAGCCTGACCGGCCTGATCGCCGTGGCACGGTCTGGTCTTGCGATCAGTGTGATGATGCAAAAAGCCGTCCCGGCGGACCTTTACATCCTCAAATCGCCAATGCCCGCCTTGCCGCAACTGGGGTTGCAGGTCGTGACGTCTGACACTGCGCGCAGCCCGGCCATAACCGCGTTTGGCGATCATATCCGGAATTTGCTGCCGTTTTTGTAAGGCAATCTTTTGACAATTTGGTCGATAAAACGAGCAATGCGGGTTTTGCACATATTAAACCCCATTTTTCATACACCCGAGTGCACGGTTGTAAGGTCTGCTGCTGTCGTCCTAGCGTTTGCGATGTCTCAGCGTGTCTACGATAAGCTTGAACACGGGCAGGTTTTGGCGGCGGGTCGGATAATAAAGGAAATAGCCGTCAAAGAACGGCGACCAGTCATCAAGCACGAGCTGCAATGTGCCTGCGGCGATATGATCGTCGGCAAGACTGTTTGGCACAAAGGCGATGCCCATTCCGCATAATGCCGCGTCCATCATCGCGTAAGAGTTATTGAAGGTCATCTGACCATCGACGCGGACGTTGATTTCATTTCCGTCCTTTTCGAATTCCCACGTATATAGGCCGCCAAGTCGTTCCTGCCGCATATTGATGCAGTTGTGTTTCAGCAAATCCTGCGGATGTTGCGGCATACCGTTTTCTGCCAAATAGCCTGGCGAGGCGACGGCGATCATGCGCCAATCGGGGCCGATACGAACGGCAATCATGTCTTTTTCAACACTTTCACCAAGCCGCACCCCAGCATCAAACCCGTCTTCGACGATGTTGCGAAAGCCATTATCGATGCTGAACTCGATGCTGATGTCGGGATAGGCCATTAATATCGGTTTGAGCTTTGGCCAGACTACTGTTTCAAGTGCGTGATCCGATAATGTCAGCCGAATGGAGCCGAACGGCTTGTCACGGAACTCCATAATGGCGTCGATCTCGCCCTCGATTTCCTTGAGACGCGGCGAAACCGTCGACAATAACTGGCTTCCCGCCTGGGTCAGGGCAACGTTGCGCGTTGTCCGGGTCAGAAGACGTATGCCGATATTGTCTTCCAGACGCTTGATCGCGTGGCTCAAGGTTGATTGCGCCACCCCGATCCGCGCGGCGGCTCTGGTGAAGTTGCGTTCTTCGGCAACGATGCCGAACCATTTCAGGTCGTTGAAATCGGTATTTGCCATGCACTTATCATTAATCGATTAGATCGATTAGTCCATGCTATTTTTCCCGTATAATCAGATTGACGGCGATCCACTATCTTCTGGCAATGATACGTTGAACCGGAAGATATCCATGACTGACACGACCCAAACCTATACAGGAAACAGCCAATGCGCCGCGTGGGGGGCTGTTTTATCCATGTCCCTTTGCGTTGCCTTGTTGCTGGCATCCGAGTTCATGCCGGTCAGTTTGCTGACGCCTATGGCGGACGGTCTGGGGGTAAGCGAAGGTGCGACCGGTCAGGCAATTTCGATCAGTGGACTTTTTGCCCTGGTTGCCAGCCTGATGATCACAACCGTCGCCGGGCGGGTTAACCGCAAATCGGTGTTGGTGGGGTTGACGATGCTGATGCTGATATCGCTTGTCATCGTTGCCATGGCACCCAACTTTGCGGCTCTGATTACGGCGCGCGCCATTCTGGGGATTTGCATCGGTGGGTTCTGGGCGCTGGCCACGGCCGTTATGATGCGGCTGGTGCCGTCATATGATGTGCCGCGTGCATTGTCTATAATGTATGGCGGGCAGGCCATTGCTTCGGCTTTTGCGGCACCACTTGGTGCATGGCTGGGCGATATCTTTGGTTGGCGTGCCGTTTTTTGGGCATTGACGCCGCTTGTTGCCATCAACCTTGTCTGGCAATTGACGGTCTTGCCGTCATTGCCCGCACATGGTCGGCAAAATTTCGGCGCGTTGGTCGATGTTTTGTCCCGTCCATACTTCTTGCGCGGCCTGATTGCAGCGATGCTCAGCTGGGGATCCGCCTTTACCATGTTTACCTATCTGCGCCCGTTTCTCGAACAGTTTAACGGCGCAGATGTCCTGACACTCTCGCTTCTGCTGCTGGTGCTCGGGCTTGCCGGTTTTGTCGGGACCTGGGTCGCAGGTCGCTTTATCGGTCAGCGAGTTGCACCGCTTTTGAAATTGCCTGCCTTAGTCATGGGCGTCATCACATTGGGACTGCTGTTCACCAGCGGCTCGATCTTGGCAACCGGTATTTTACTGGCGGGCTGGGGCATGATGAACACCGCACTTTCGGTGATCTTCATGACCTGGATGTCACAGAATGTCAGCGATGCACCCGAGGCTGGCGGCAGCCTGATGGTTGCAGCCATTCAAGGCTCGATCCTGCTTGGCGCCATTTGGGGCGGTCTGCTGCTCGATTATCTTTCAATTACTGCAACTTTCGTCGGCAGCGTGGCACTCTCAGCCCTTGCCGTAATTCTGATCGGCAACGGGCAAAACCTGTTGAGGCCGGTCAACTCCCCAAAACACACAGGAGACTGAATTGACCGACAATAATAAAACCAGCGAAACCGTGATGCAGATGCCTTCCGATCATCCTAACCGTCGCAGCTTGTTAAAGATGGCCGGTGCTGGTGCTGCAGCATTCGGGATTGGTGCAATGATCAACACCGCAAAGGCAAAGCCATTAAGCATGACAACCGAATGGGACAAGGTTTTCCCGAAAAGCGATAAAGTCGACCACGAGAAGGTAAGCTTCAAAAACCGCTATGGTATTACCCTTGTGGGTGACCTTTATCTGCCAAAGGATCGCAATCAGGGGGCAATGCCTGCTCTGGCAGTTGGCGGGCCGTTTGGTGCGGCAAAGGAACAATCCTCCGGCCTTTACGCCCAGACCATGGCCGAGCGTGGCTTTGTTACCCTGGCTTTTGATCCGTCCTATACGGGCGAAAGCGGCGGTGAACCGCGCAATGTTGCCTCGCCCGATATCAATACAGAGGACTTCATGGCCGCTGTGGATTATCTTGGCCTGCATAACACCGTAAACCGTGAACGGATTGGCGTTATTGGTATCTGTGGCTGGGGTGGTATGGCGCTCAATGCGGTTGCTGCAGACAAGCGCGTCAAAGCCGTTGTCGCCAGCACCATGTATGACATGACCCGCGTCATGTCCAAAGGTTACAACGACAGCGTCACACTTGAACAACGCACGCAGGCGCTCGAACAAATGAGCCGTCAGCGTTGGGAAGATGCCGCGAATGGCACGCCTGCCTTCCAGCCTCCCTATAACGAACTGAAAGGCGGAGAAGCGCAGTTTCTGGTTGATTACCACGACTACTATATGACTTCGCGCGGCTATCATCCGCGTGCGGTCAACTCCGGCAATGCCTGGACGCAGACCACGCCGCTCAGCTTCATGAATATGCCGATCCTGAGCTATATCGAGGAAATCTCACCGCGTCCGGTCTTGCTGATTCATGGCGAGAATGCCCATTCGCGCTATTTCAGCGAAACCGCCTATGAAGCAGCGGCCGAGCCGAAAGAACTGCTGATCATTCCGGGGGCAAACCACACCGATCTTTATGATCAGCTTGATGTGATCCCGTTTGACCGGATCGAGGCATTCTTTGGTGATGCACTGGTTTGATCATGATGGGCGGTCGGGGCGATAAACCCCGACCGTATCTCTTGTCGTCAACATTCAGCATGAAAGGGGCGGGCGTGGTAAGTGCGCACACATTCCTCACCACCCGACGTGGCTTTATTGCTGGTGCCACGGCGACACTACTGGCTACCAGACCGGCACTTGCACAATCGGGGGCAAAGCAGATGCGTATCCGTTGCACCTTCTCCGATCAGGAATTCACCTATCTGCTTAATGATAACGCGACGACACACGATTTCGTCTCCATGTTGTCGCTTGATCTGACAATCAGTGATTTTTCAACCAACGAAAAGATTGCCTACCTGCCACGGCGTCTCGATGAAGGCGGTCTGATCAATTATAGCGACGAAGCACCCGGCGATCTGTGCTATTTCCGCGGATGGGGCAATCTGGCGTTCTTTTACGACACCTATGAATATCGTGGTGACCTGATCCGGCTCGGAAAGATCGAGGGACCTTTGAATCCCTTGCAGGTCAAGGGGGAGTTCCCATTGCATATTGAATTGCTGGCCTGAGCAAGAGCGAAGGTCCTGTTTTTCCAAATTGTGAATATGGTTTGGATCACGCCACGCGTTTCAGCAGATACTCCACCGGATGTTTCGGCTTCGCCCCTTCAAAGCGGGCGACCTGACAGCGGCAGGAATAGCCGGTGACGAGCATGTTACCCAAGCCCGTCTGATCGACTTTCTTTTTCCAGCTTTGGTCATAAAGCGCGCGGGAGGTTTCCTGATGGCGGGTTTCGTGGCCGTAGACGCCTGCCATGCCGCAACATCCGGTTTTCTCGGTCGCCAGTTTGATGCCGAAGGCCTCAAAAATCTTTTGCCATTTGACGCTGACATCGGGGATCGATGTTTTTTCCGTGCAATGCGGGAAGAGGGTTGCCGGGGCCGTAATCCCTGCATTCCCGTTGTTTGCGGGCATGGTGAGGCGGCCTTCCGCGATCTCGGCGGCCAGCCATTCATGGAACAGATGCACGCGGTAATCCGGGCGATCCGTACCAAGGCGCTGGGCATATTCCTGCCGATAGGTCAGCGTCACGCTGGCCTCGATCCCGATCAGCGGCACGCCGGTTTTCGCCAGTCGGCCATAGACGATATCGTTTTGTCTGGCCTGATAATCAAAGCGTTTGAGGAAGCCCTTCACGTGCAAGGCCTTGCCATTCGGGCGATAGGACGGCACGAAAACGCGGTAACCGAGCTTTTGCAGAAGATCGATATGGGCGGTGAAAACATCGATGTCATAGTGGCTGGTGAAGCAATCCTGCAAAAGCACCACGGATTTGGCGCGATCCGCATCAGAAAGGGCCTCAAGCTCGGCCAGTTTGAACGGGCCGATGCCGCGTTTGCGCAGGGCCGAACGCACGCTTTGACGGCTGAGTTTCGGCAGGTCGGTCAAGCCGATCAGGCTTTTGAAAATCCATGGCAGCGGCGGGATGGATTGCAAGCTATTGAAAAGCAACGGGGCCTTTGCCATCAGCGGGGCAAGGCTTTCAAGCTGCGCGATCACGTAATCCTTCACCGGCCGTTTGTAGCGGGTGTGATAGGCCTCCAGAAACCGTGATTTCATTTCCGGGATATCGACCTTGACCGGGCATTGCCCCGCACAGGCCTTGCACGACAGGCAACCGGCCATGGCATCGTAAACATCGTGCGAGAAATCCCGCGCATTGATCACGGCGAGATCCTGATTACGCGGATCGGTGCCGACCGAAAGCTGCCGGATCCATTCACGGACAAGGCCTGCCCGGCCCTTGGGCGAATGAACGCGGTCGCGCGTGACCTTGTAGGACGGGCACATCGCATCCATCAGGTCCCAGTTAAAGCAGGCCCCGTTGCCGTTGCATCGGGTCGCATTGAGGTATTCATCGCGCAGCCTGTCTTCGATCTGGCGGTCAAGCTGGCCACGCATCGGGGCTTCGTCAATCGCGGTGATCGCGGTGTTTTTCGAATAGGGGGATGCGATCTTGCCGGGGTTTAATTGTCCTTCCGGATCAAAGGCTTCCTTGATGCGCTTGAGCACATCATAAAGTTCGGGGCCGAAATAGGTTGGTGAATATTCGCCGCGGAAACCCTTGCCATGTTCGCCCCAGATCAGGCCGTTATATTTTTGGGTCAGATCAACGACCCTGTCCGACACACGGCGCAGGCGCGCTTCGTCCTGCTCGTCACACATGTCAAGCAGCGGGCGGACATGCAGACAGCCGACATCGACATGGCCAAACATGCCGTAATCAAGCCCCTCGGCATCGAGCAAAGCCCGGAATTCCGCGATAAAATCGGCAAGGTTTTCCGGCGGAACAGCGGTATCCTCGACAAAGGGGGTCGCGCGGCGTTTGCCTTCAAGATTGCCAAGCAATCCAACGGATTTCGCCCGGATTGACCAGATGGCGGCGATCTGCGTCGGATCGGTTGCCTGAACAAAGCCGATGGGGGCGTAATCCGCATCCGGATTGGCCTCAAGGTGGGCGCGCAGTTCGGCCTGTTTGGCGCTCACTTCCTCGGGCGTTTCGCCAACAAATTCAACGACATTGAAGCCGCGTGTGGGGACGGCGCTGTCCTCGGTCCCGAGCAATTTGCCCAGCAGGTGCCAGCTTTCATCCTGCTTTGCCAGTTCCATGACCTTGTCATCGATGCTTTCGATGGCGACCGGGTCAAACTGCACAAGGGTGCCGACATGGCGAAGCGCGCTGTCGAAGCTGTCATAACGCACCACCGTGACCGCCTTGTGCTTTGGCAGGTGAATGACACGCAGCGTGATTTCCTTGACCATGCCAAGGCTGCCCTCGGCCCCGGCGATCAGGAAGCTTAAATTCATATCCCCTTGATCTGAAACGGCTTCCTTGAGGTTATAGCCCGTAAGCCCGCGGTTCATTTCCGGGAAAATCGCGTTGATCTGATCGCGCCGCGGCATGATTTCATCGTGGATTTTGCGGTAAAGCCGACCGGTGCGGTCATCACGGCCCATGATTTCGGCGGCATCAGAAGCACTCATTGCATGGGTGCGGAAATCGGTGCCGTCGATCAGAACGGTGGTCATGTCATTGATATAATGACTTGTTTTGCCATAAATCCGCGATCCCTTGCCGGAGCTATCGGACCCGATCATGCCGCCGATGGTCGCCCGGCTGGCGGTGGAAACGGCGGGCGGGAAGAAGAAACCGTGCGGTTTCAGCCAGGCGTTAAGCTGATCCAGAACCACGCCGGGCTCGACATGGACCAGCCCCTTCTCGGCATCAAAACCCAGTATGTTATTGAGATGCTTGGATGTATCGAGCGTGATGGTGTTGTTAAGCGACTGGCCATTGGTGCCGGTGCCGCCGCCGCGCGGGGTGATTTTGACCTCGCTGAATTCCTCGCGCCCGGCCAGTTCCATCACAACGTTGATATCATTGCGGTTTTTTGGCTGCAGGACAGCGGTTGGCATCACCTGATAGACGCTGTTATCCGTCGCATTGATCAGGCGGGACGGGAAATCGGCATGGATTTCACCGGCAAATTTCCCTTCTTTTTCAAGGGTTTTGAGGAAACCAAGTGTGAGACTGTCAAGCGACCGGTCCGGGGTCAGAACCGGCAGGCGGTTGAGCCGGGAAAAGCTGCGGCGGGCGGGGGTTGATCTGGCGGTCGATCTGGTCGTCGGGCTGGCGGTCGGGGCGGGCGCGGTCATGATGTCTCTCTGGTCTCTTTTTCGGCGCGCGGGCGGCGTCATTTGACCCATTTGACAGGAGGCGGATTAAATAGACAAATTTAAAATTCCGAAGGATTATTCATTTTTAGTGAATAATCCGATTTTTCAACCCGGTTGGGACCCGCATGCCGACCGTGCCGAGGGGGCAAAAAGGGGCTCCGGCATCGGTTTTATTAAAGTAATATTATATGATTATAATGAATTTGGTATAAATTATACCGCCGTTCTGGCGCGCAAATGGTGCCGATACATCAGGAAACCTGCGGTGTTCAGAGCTTTGAGGCGCCGTCGATGCGGGAAATCATAAAAGTATTATCATATTATTTTTATTTATGTTGTCTGAGCCACATTTTCGCCCCTGATTCTGGTCCCGTCTCTGGTCTGTCTCCAACTCTGGCCCGTTCCCGTCCCGACATTCCCACGAAGCGAAATCGGGTGCGGGCGACGCGATGGTTTCCGGCTCTTTGCCGGAAGGGCGGGGCGGGATGAACCGGGGCGGCGAAGCGCGGACGTGATCGCGTTTGCCAGCTATCGTGGGCCGCTTCCTCGTTCCGTCCCTCCCGCGGAGGCGGGAGGCCATGGGGTGGCGGGTTCCGTGGCGATTTTGGTGGATGCGGCACCAAGGACTGGATTCCCGCCTTCGCGGGAATGACGGGGGTGGGGGCGATGATGCCGCGTTTTACAGACGGAACCGGTTGCGCAGGCCAAGGCCGATCAGGAACAGGAAGATGAAACTGAGCACGCCCTGGGTGATCATGAGGGCATCGACCCATAAGCCATGGTCTGTGCCGTAAAGCGCGGTTAGGGCATCTGTGCGCAAATCCCGCGATTGCGGCAGGAAGGGGAGGCTGTTGCTGGTGGATAAGATGGCGGCTTGTGCTAACCCTGTCCACCAGTTGGAGAATGTTTCGGTGGCAAATGCGCAGTAAATGCTTGCCCAGTCCAAGAATATTGCCAATAGCCAGAAAAAGGGTCGCAATATGCTCTGGCCGTAATCGCTGAAAAAGCTAAAGGCCATATCAAGAACCGATCCTGCCCAAGATGTTTCAATCCACCGTTTCGCCCTGTTTTCGTCGGCGGAAAAGCGCAAGGCAGCTTGATGATCCTTGTTGATTTCGGCGATTTCTTTGAGGCGGCGTAATTTTGCACCGTCCTTTGAGTTCTCAGCCATACGCGAGAGTTTTGGTGGCCAACCAAATCCCCGCCAAACGCGAGGGAGTTTGATGTTCAGTGCGCTGAGATCAACCTGATGGGAGTATCGGGTGGCGCGTAAATCCGGGATGATCGACAGATCGCCCGTAAGAGTGAGAGGACCGTCAAAAGATGCGCTGTGTAGACTGAAGGATTTTAAAGTAGCGTCAGAGGGTGGGAGAGAGAAAAAAGCCTGGCCTTTGATTGATAATCCTTCGGCTTTAATGCGGATTGATCGAGCATTGCTTGGGTTGAAGTACAGGTCCTTGATCTGTGCTTCTCGGAGTTTGATTTCTCCGTCGCCAAACCTAACTCCAGAGAGGTAAAGACTGCCGTTGCCGAAAGTGGCCCCAAAGAAGCTTAGTCTGCCGTCGCCGAAAATAGCATTGAAAAAAAGCACATCAGCGTCGCCGAAAATAGCTTGGTCGAAATACACTTCGCCACCGTCAAACATAGCCTCTGAGAACACTATGACTCCCTCGCTAAAAGTAGCATTAGAGAAATCCACTTTGCTGTCGCCAAAAGTGGCTCCATAGAAGCTAACGTTAGCGTTGCCGAAATTATATCCAGCAAAGGAGAGGTTTCCTTGAGCGTCCCGCTTTCTGGAGAAATCGGCATCCGCAAAACTGATATCCCAACTCGGATGTTCATCAATCCAACGGTTCCAAGCGTCCTGCCCTTTACGCCAAAGTCTGAGGGCTGCCTCGCCTTCCAGCATTTGCTTTTCCGGTATTGCTTCTTCCGTCATAACCCTGAATTCATTCTCTGTTTCGCACAGGTGCAGTCGGGCATCAGAATGCCCTTTAAAGTAGCGTTTGGCGATATAAAACCAGTGTCGTTGGGAGAGGTTTTGTCGTTGGCAAGCTCATCTCCCGTTCGTCATTCCGGGCGCAGACCCGGAATCCATTGGGCGGCGGGTTCAGGGATGATTTTTGTGGATGCGGCACGAAGGACTGGATTCCCGCCTGCGCGGGAATGACGGGGTGGTGGGAGCGGTGCGGTATGCTGGGCCGGGCCGTTCTGTGATGTTGTGCTGCGTGGTTTGGGGCGGTTTGGTGCGGGATGAGCGGGCGCATGCAGGAATATCTGCACAACGCGCAATTTACCCGTTAGTGTTGCAGTCCGGTCAATCAGTTAGCGGATGAAACATGCTGTCTTCCATCAGTTTGCGCCATATGCGGGTTTTTGTGGCGGTTGCCGATCATGGTACCTTTACCGCCGCGGCGGAGGTTTTGGGGCTGACGCCATCGGGGCTGACGGCGACGATCCGGCAGTTCGAGGATGTGGCGGGCACGCCGCTTTTTGATCGCACGACGCGACAGGTGACGTTAAGCGCGACGGGTGCGCGGTTTTTGCCGACCGCCCGCCGGTTGATCAGCGAATTTGAAGAGGCGCTTGGCGATCTTGATGCGCTGTCCAAGGGCATTGGCGGGACGATCCGCATTGCGGCTGCCCCCTCGGTCCTGACGCGTATTTTGCCCGGCGTGATCAGCCGGTTTGTGGATGAGCATCCCGATGCACGGCTTCGCCTGGACGAGTTGAACGCGGGCGAGGTGCATGAGGCGGTGGCGCGCAACGAGGCGGATTTCGGCATTGCCGGGGAATGGCATGCCCTGCCCGATATTGCGTTCAGCCCGCTGTTTTCCGACCGGTTCGGGGTGCTGTGCCGACCGACCCATGCCTTTGCCAGACGCAGCGCGATTGCGTGGTCCGAACTGGCCGATCAGGCCTTTGTCGGGCTCGGCCCGGAATCGGGCACGCGCGCGATGATGGCGGCACAGGGAAGCTTTGCCGGTGAAGCTGGCGCGGCTGGTGGTGCCGCTTATGCGGGTGTTGACCCGGCGGAGGTTGCGGCATCGCCAGCGGTGAAGCGGGCCGCGGCTCTTGGCCTGCCCGAGGCGCAAATGGCCTTGCGCCGGGCGAATGCCAGCGAACGGGCGATTGAACGGGTCGCGAAGGCAACCCTTGCGAAGCGTGCGGAGGACGCCAAAAACGGCGGCCGTGCGGCGGACGGATCGGGCAGCACCATGATCGACCCGATCGCGCAATTGCGCCCGATTGTCGAAACATCCAACACGATCACGCTGGCCGCGATGGTGGCCGAAGGGGTGGGGATCACCGTCCTGCCGGAACTGGCAGCAAGGGTGGCCGACCTTGCAGCACCGGGCAAACTGACCTTCGTGCCGTTATGCGAGCCCATTCGCAAACGCCCGATTGGCATCATCACCCGCCAAAGCAGAAGCCTGTCGCCGATTGCGCGGATATTCCTTGCGATGGTGATCGAACAGGCGCCCAAAATGGATCTGCCTGCGGCGATTGAGTGGGGGTGAGGGGATTTGTTGGATATTATTCTGACGGCTCAGCGCTTAAATTTATTATGGGTTTGATCCATTTCCGCTTCGATATCGTTTTCATCGCGCAAGATGATCTCCATGGAAATAGCGGCTGGAAGGTTCTTGTCCTGTTCCGGAGCGTTGGTGCTCACGAATGTAAATGCATAAGCAATATCGTCCCTAATTACGGGTAATGCCTCCTTGAAAGAGGGGTATGCGGCGATTGATGCATAAGTTCCTACAAGGAATTGTGCAACAATTCTTGCCCTGGCGATGATGCTACCTTTTTCAGTTTTTTCGAATTCAACAGACACATTGCTGAGGAAGATGACGTTTCCGTTGAGATCGAATGAATATTCCACGTCCTTGTTAATGGCAGCGTTTAGCAGGAATACATATTGATTTGCCCAAACTTCAGCTTGAGAGTCTTCTACGTTTCCTTCAAATTTTAACTTGATCAAACCAAGCTCTAAAAATTGCGGTTTTGGTGCAGCCTGCATTTCCAATGTTTCAGCCATTAACGCGATCTCCGAAGGGGGTGTTACGAGCTTGTGAAGGTTTGCTTTTAAATGATAACGGCCTGATTTTTATAATATCAACTGAAAATTTTAGTCTGTTATAATTTTCAACTTTTTGATGTGTGGTGTCGTGCGCCGTTTTTGGGCGCTAAACTGGTAATTCTTCGCATGTGCAACATATCATGAGGGTGGGCGTGGCCCGCGTGTGAGATGGCGCAGGAGTTGGCATGAGCGAGAGTGCGAAGAAGTCGACGGCGAAGAGCAAGGCGAACGGGAGCGGGAACGCGAACGGCAAAACCGGCGGCAAGACCAACGGCAACGGGAACGGCAAGGCCAGGAAGCCGCGCAAGCATATCAGTCTGGCGTTGCAGGGCGGCGGGTCGCATGGGGCGTTTACGTGGGGCGTTCTGGACCGGCTGCTGGAGGATGAGGAAATCACGGTTGAGGCGATTTCGGGAACCTCGGCCGGGGCGATGAATGCCGCGGTGGTGACGTCGGGTTTTGCCAAGGGCGGCTATGAGGGGGCGCGGATCGATCTTGAGACTTTCTGGCGGGCGGTATCGGAAGCCGCCCGGTTCAGCCCGCTTCAGCGCAGCCCGATTGATATCCTGTTTGGCAACTGGTCGCTTGAAAACTCGCTGGCTTATATGTGGC
>Ga0207773_100499_pt1 | contig 15079 bp, 11 predicted proteins | sample TtaePargueraPR_2_FD_187281 | JGI IMG/M metagenome (GOLD analysis project Ga0207773, IMG submission 187281) | Aerobic enrichment media microbial communities from Bioluminiscent Bay, La Parguera, Puerto Rico - Tt and M1 (3) (SPAdes) | ecosystem: Environmental > Aquatic > Marine > Unclassified ...
CCCCGCCGATGGCCGACAACGAGCGCTTTCAGCACTGGATGGTCGACCGCCGCCAGGTCTGCGCGACCGGCCGCATCGCCGTGGACGATGCGGGCCAGGGCGTGGTGATCTCGCCGCCCAGCCCGGCGGCACCCTTCAGCTACCGGCGCAGCGGCGAGCGCCGCCTGCCCGAGGCGCTGGAGCCGGTGATCGACAAGGTCTGCGCGGCGATGATCGCGATCGACACGAGGGACGGCAGCCTCGACCTCGCCGTGCCCGGCTTCACGGTCCCCGTTGAACTGACTTACACGGGCAACGCCTTCGCCGGCGAGAGCGGGCGCTCCGAGATCTTCGTGGAGGGCACGACGAACGGCGCCCAGGCCGGCGCCGTCGACCTCTTCGAGTTTCCCGTCGATCCCGAGGCGGGCGAGATGAGCGGCGAGCGCGAGGTCGAACACCTCGGCACGGTCACCCACGCCGGCGGCTACGGCACGACGCCGGTCGACGCGACGGTCACCTGGCGCTTCGTCCGCGACTAGATTAAAGCGCGAAGGGGTAGGTGTCAGGCGCGCCGGAGATTGTCTCGGCGGCGAGTGGTGTGACCGCGCGCGTCTCCTCCAGCCAGAGGTAGAGATCGAACTGGTTGGCCAGCGAGGCGTCGAAGTAGTGGCTGGCGAGCTCGCTCTCCGGCCGGTAGATGACGCCGATCGCGCGCTCCGGCCGCGGCAGCAGCAGCGCCTCGCGCAGGTCTTCGTGACGGTCGCGCCGCAGGTCGAGCAGGAAGTCACGGGCCGCGGTGCCGGCGTCGCGGCAGAGCGCCTCGAAGCTACCGTCCAGCGCCGGGCGCACGCGCTTCTCTTCCATGGGACCGTCCCAGTGGGAAGCGGCGGCGACGGTGCCGCGGTCGGTGCCGAAGCCGACAAGCGCCGCCTCGGCACCGAAATGCTCGCGGCAGAGCTGGCCGATGTTCAGCTCGTCACGCAGCGTCCCCATCTCGGTCGCCGAGGCGTCGCCAATGTGCGAGTTGTGCGCCCAAACGACGGCCTTGGCTCCCTCACCGCGCGCCTCCATGACGGCCTTCAGCGTCTCGAACATGTGTCCGTCGCGCAGGTTCCACGAGAACGCCGAGCCGTAGTACATGGCCCTGTAGTAGCGCTCGGCGGCGGCTACCAGGCGGGCGTTCTGCGCGACGTCGAGGAAGCTTTCGCCGTCCTCCGCCGCGTAGGCCAGGCGCTTTTCGAGCAGGTCGCGCAGCATGGCAGCGACCGCCTTCTCGCAGGTCTCGAAGCCGCGGCTGAGCGCGGCGCGTCCGTAGGTGGCCGGATCGCGCTGCCAGGGCGACAGGCAGCCGTAACGCTCGCGCGCCACCGCCGCTGCCTCGGGGTCGACGCGGTCGAGGTAGTCGAGAACCGCGCGGATCGAGGCGCCGAGGCTGTAGAGATCGAGGCCGTGGAAAGAGACGCGGCGCTGGGGATCCTCGGTCGCCGCATTGTGTTCGCGCAGCCAATCGACGAAGTCGCGGACCTCGGCGTTGCGCCACATCCAGGTAGGAAAGCGTGCGAAAGGCACCTCGCCGGGCCGACGGCCGTCGCGATCCCGCACGTAGCGATCGATGCCGGCGGCATCCGGCCAGTCGGCCTCCACCGCGACAATGCCGAAGCCGTGCTCGCGCACGAGGTGGCGGGTGATCGCCGCCCGTGCGCGGTAGAACTCCGAGGTGCCGTGGGTCGCTTCGCCGAGCAGCACGACGCGGGCCTCGCCGATGCGATCGAAGAGGCGCGCGAAGGCCGGATCGTCGAAGGCGGGCAGCGCTTCGGCATGACGTGCGACGGTCGCGCCGGGATCGCCGGATACCTCGACCTCGCCAAGCGCTGCCACCCGGCCGCTCGGCACCTGCTGCGCCTCACGCGCGTCGCGCCTGGCCTTCGGGTCGTGCCAGCCCTGCGCGCCGATCAGCGGCACGAAGGCAACAGCGCCGAAGTCCTCGCGGCTGAAGTCGCCGCCGCTCTCACGCACGCGCAGCAGGTGCTGCGCACGATACTGGTCGCCCACCGGGATGACGAGCCGGCCGCCGGGCGCCAGCTGCTCCAGCAAGGATTGCGGGATGTCGGGGCTGCCGGCGGCAACGAGGATGGCGTCGTAAGGCGCGTGCTGCGGCCAGCCCAGCGTCCCGTCTCGCTGCTCGATCTGGACGTTGTCGTAGCCCAGGTGGTCGAGCGCGCGGCGCGCGTCTTCCACCAGCTCGCCATGGCGCTCGATGCCGTAGACCCTGTCGACGATGCGGCTGAGCACGGCGCTGGCGTAGCCCGAGCCGGCACCGATCTCCAGCACGCGATCGCCGCGCCTCACCTCCGCCAGCGCGATCATCAGGCCGACGATGTAGGGCTGCGAGATGGTCTGCCCGGCGGCGATGGGCAGCGGCGCATCGCTGTAGGCGAACTCCGCCAGGTGAGGCGCGACGAAGGTTTCGCGCGGCACCTCGCCGAGGGCGGCGAGCACCGCCTTGTCCTCGATGCCGCGGCGCGCGATCTGGCGCGCCACCATTTCCGCCCGCTGGTGCGAGAGATCGCCCCGCACGCCGAGCCTGCGCAGGGCCTTGCCGACCGCCATGAGGGGCCTCCAGAGGTTCCACAGTCCCAATGGAGGCGCAACGGCGCGCCGGTGGTGGGGGTTCCGAACGCTGCAGCGGGACAGTCGCTCCGGCTAGAGCTCGTAACCCTCCGCGCGCAGGCGCTGCTCGATGCGCTGCGGCAGGTTCTCGAACGCGCCCAGCGCCCAGGTCTGGCTGAACTGCACCGACTGGTTCATCACCTGGGGCAGCTTCGCCACCATGCTCTGGCCGACGGGACTCTTGTAGAAAGCCAGCATCCCGTCCAGTTCCTCCTCGGTGAAGACCTGCTGGTAGACCGCCGCCATCTGGTCGAGCAGGGTCGGCAGGGACTCCCGCAGGCTGGCAGAGATTTCCTCCCGGACGATGGTCAGCGCCTCCTGCGGCAAGTCGGGATGGGACTGCTGCATCATGGCGCCCATCTGGGCGAAGACGGCGTTGAGCATCTGGTCAGCGATGCCGTCGGCCTGCATCACGCGGAACACTTCCCGCGCCTTCTCGAGCTTGCTGTCCTGCGCCGCAGCCGGCGTGACCGCCCCCGCTAGACAGATCACAAGGGCGGCCAGCAGCCTCTTCGCGTGGTTCATCAGCTTTCCCCCCGTTCGCTTTGCGGTTGCAGTCTAGCCACCCGCAGTGGCGAATTCACTGGGAAACTGCCGATCGAAGAAAACGAGTGCCGCTCAGCGATCCTGCATGACGACGCCGGGGACGGCTTTAAGCGCGCGGCGGATCTCCGGCGACAGGCGGTAGCGCGGGCCGAGGTCGAACTCCAGCTCCTGGCCGTCGTCGAGCGCGACGAAGAGCCGGATGGGATCGCGCCCCCTGCCCTCGCGCGCCAGCAGGCTCTTCAGGCTCTCGAGCGGCGCCGGCGTCGAGAGGTGGATATCGAGGCCCTTGGAGGCGCGCGCGGCGGCGTTGTCGAGCGGCTCCAGCGACTGCGCGGTCAAGCGCGGCTCGTCGCCCTCGCGCGCCTCGGCGGAGACGCGCAGCAGCAGGGTCTGGCCGCTCGACAGCAGCTCGCGGCACTGGCCGAGCGTCTCCGAGAACAGCGTCACCTCGTAGACGCCGGTGGCGTCGGAGAACTGCACAAAGGCCATGCGGTGGCCCTTGCGATTGTTGATCTCGCGCTTGCCCAGCATGATGCCGGCCAGGGTGAAGAGGCCGCTGCCGCTCTCGCGCACCCGGCTCTGCAGCTCGCTGTAGGTCGTCGCCTGCACTTTCTCCAGGGTGGTGCCGTAGGTGTCGAGCGGATGGGCGGAGAGGTAGAAGCCGATCGCCTGGAACTCGTAGTTCAGCCGCTCCATGCCCGGCCAGTCCTCGACCGGCGGCAGCGGCAGCGGCGCCGGCGCGCTGTCCCCGCCGCCGCCGAAGAGGCTGACCTGCGCGCTCTCGCGCTCGCTGGCGGCGGCGCTGGCATGGCGCACGATGGTCTCGGCGGCGTTGTAGACCTGCGCGCGGTTCGGGCTCAAGGCGTCGAAGGCGCCGGCGCAGGCGAGGTTCTCGACCTGGCGCTTGTTGATGAGGCGCGCATCGAGCCGGTTGGCGAAGTCGGCGAGGCTGCGGAAACGACCCTTGGCCTGGCGGTCGGCCGTGACCGCCGCCATGGCGTTGGCGCCGACATTCTTCAGCGCCGCCAGGGCGTAGCGGATCGCCGGCTTGCCTGCCTCCGTCTCCTCGACGCCGAAGTCCGGCTCCGAGCGGTTGATGTCGGGCGGCAGCAGCGGGATGCCGAGGCGCTGCAGCTCCTGGCGAAAGACGTTCAGCTTGTCGGTGTTGCCCATGTCGTAGGTCATCGACGCGGCGAAGAACTCGACCGGATAGTTGGCCTTCAGGTAGGCGGTCTGGTAGGCGACCAGGGCGTAGCCGGCGGAGTGCGCCTTGTTGAAGCCGTAGCCGGCGAACTTGTCGACCAGGTCGAAGATATAGGAGGCGCGCTCCTTGGTAACGCCCTTGGCCTGGGCGCCCTTCACGAAGATGTCGCGCTGCGCGTCCATCTCGGCCTTGATCTTCTTGCCCATGGCGCGACGCAGCAGGTCGGCCTGGCCCAGCGTGTAGCCGGCGAAGACCTGCGCGATCTGCATCACCTGCTCCTGGTAGATGATGACCCCGTAGGTGTCCTTCACCACCGGCTCGATGGTCTCGTGCAGGATCTCCGGCTTCTCCCTGCCGTGCTTGCACGCGACGTACTTCGGGATGTTCTCCATCGGGCCGGGGCGGTAGAGCGCCACCAGCGCGATGATGTCCTCGAAGGTGTCGACGTGCGCCTCGCGCAGCAGGCTGCGCATGCCCGACGATTCAAACTGGAACACCCCGGTCGTCTCGCCGCGGCTCATCATGTCGAAGGTCTTCTGGTCGTCGAGCGGGATGAGCGAGAGGTCGATCTCGACGCCGCGCCGCGCCAGCAGCGCGCAGGCGCGCTGCAGCACCGTCAGCGTCTTGAGGCCGAGGAAGTCGAACTTCACCAGACCCGCCTGCTCGACGAACTTCATGTTGAACTGCGTCACCGGCATGTCGGAGCGCGGGTCGCGGTAGAGCGGCACGAGCTGGTCGAGCGGCCGGTCGCCGATCACCACGCCGGCGGCGTGGGTCGAGGCGTGGCGGTAGAGCCCTTCCAGGCGCAGCGCGATGGTGAGAAGGCGGTCGACCGACTCGTCCTCGCGGCGCGCCTCCTGCAGCTGCGGCTCGCCGTCGATGGCCTGCTGCAGGCTCACCGGGTTGGCCGGGTTGTTCGGCACCAGCTTGCAGAGGCGGTCGACCTGCGGATAGGGCATCTGCAGCACGCGGCCGACGTCGCGCAGCGCGGCGCGCGCCTGCAGCTTGCCGAAGGTGATGATCTGGGCGACGCGGTCGTGGCCGTACTTGTTCTGCACGTAGCGGATCACCTCGTCGCGGCGGTCCTGGCAGAAGTCGATGTCGAAGTCCGGCATCGACACGCGCTCGGGATTGAGGAAGCGCTCGAACAGCAGGGCGAAGCGCAGCGGGTCGAGATCGGTGATGGTCAGCGCCCAGGCGACCACCGAGCCGGCGCCCGAGCCGCGCCCCGGCCCGACCGGGATGTCCTCGGCCTTCGCCCACTTGATGAAGTCGGCGACAATGAGGAAGTAGCCGGCGAAGCCCATCTCCTGGATGACGGCCAGCTCGAAGTCCAGGCGCTCGCGGTAGGGCGTGGCCGCCGCCTCGCGCGCGGCCGCATCCATCTCCGGCGTGAAGACCTGCTTTTCCAGGCGCTCCTCGAGACCGGCCTCCGACTGGGCGCGCAGCTCCTCCTTCTCGCTGCGTCCGCCCTCGGTCGCGAAGGGCGGCAGGATGGGGCTGACGAATTCCGGGAACCACGCGCAGCGCCGCGCGATGGCGAGGGTATTGTCGACCGCCTCCGGCAGGTCGGCGAAGAGCGCGCGCATCTCGGCGGCGCTCTTGAAGGCGTGGTGCGGCGTCAGGCGGCGGCGGTCGTCCTGGGCGATGTAGGCGCCCTCGGCGATGCAGAGCAGTGCGTCGTGCGCCTCGTAGTCGTCGGCCGTGGGAAAAAAGGCCTCGTTGGTGGCCACCAGCGGCAGGTCGAGCGCGTAGGCGAGGTCGATGAGGCCTGGCTCGATGGCCTGCTCGACCGCCACGCCGTGGCGCTGCAGCTCGACGTAGAGCCGGCCGGGGAACAGGCCGGCGAGGCGCGCCAGCATGGCCGCGGCGGCGTCCTTCTGCTCGGCCGCCAGCAGACGCCCGACGGCGCCGCCCGGGCCGCCGGTCAGGGCCAGCAGGCCCTCGGCATGCTCCGCCAGGACGTCGAGGCTCACCTGCGTCGCCTCGCTGGGCTCGCTCTCCAGGAAGGCGCGCGACACGAGGCGCATGAGGTTGCGGTAGCCGGCCTCGTTCTGCACCAGCAGCACGAGTTGGTCGGGCGCCGGGGCGTGGCCGTTGCGTGGCTCGCCAAACTCCCCGCTGGCCGGCTCTCGAGTCACCTGCAGCTGGCAACCGATGATCGGCTGCACGCCCTCCTTCTGGGCGGTCTGGGCGAACTCCAGGGCGCCGAAGAGGTTGCCGGTGTCGGTCACCGCCACCGCCGGCATGCCCTGCTGCTTGCAGAGCTTCACCAGGGTCTTCACCGGGATCGCCCCCTCGGAGAGCGAGTAGGCGGAGTGGACCCTCAGGTGAACAAAATCGGCGTGCGGCATGGCGGCATTCTGCCCTCACGCGGCGAGTCGAGTCACGGCTGAAGGACCGTGGATATCCGCCCTTTTCTGGGGGTAAGTCGGCCGCTCAGCCGGGCCGTCCGCCTCAGCGACGGCCTGCCAGGGCGACGGGGGCGGGCTGCGGGAACTCGCCGACGGCGATGGGCAGCACCGCACCCGGCAGCAGGCTCAGCCGCTGATGCTCGCGCCGCCCGCTGTGCACGAGGCGGCCGGCCGGAAGCCGGATGGTGATGGCGGTGCCCCTGCCCGGCGTGCTCTCGATCGCGAGGCTGCCGCCATGCAACTCGGCGAAGCGCTGGCACAACGGCAGGCCGAGCCCCGTCCCATCGTGCTTGCGGTTCAGATGGTTGTCGACCTGACCGAAAGCCTCCAAGGCGATGGCGACCTGATCCGCCGTCATGCCGATGCCGGTGTCGGCGACGACGATCTCGATGCCGCGCCCTGTGAACGCGAGCCGCAGGCTCACCTTGCCGCCGGACGGCGTGAACTTCACCGCGTTCGACAGCAGGTTGAGCGCGATCTGCTTGAGGCGGCGGCGGTCAGCCAGCACGCCCGGCGCGACGGCCGGCAGTTCGGTGGCGATCTGGACGCCGGCCTCCCTGGCCCCCGGGCAGACCAGGCGCACGCTCTCGGCCAGGACGTCGCGCAGGTCCAGCACTTCCTCGTGCAGCTCGAGATGGCCCGACTCTGCCTTCGAGAAGTCGAGCACGTCGTTGATCAGGCTGAGAAGATGGCTGCCGCTGGCGTGGATGTCGGACACGTACTCGGCATAGCGCGCGTTTTCCATCGGACCGAAGGATTCGCGCTGCATGATCTCGGAGAAGCCGAGAATGGCGTTGAGCGGCGTGCGCAGCTCGTGGCTCATCGTGGCCAGAAACTGGGACTTGGCCTGGCTCGACGAGGCCGCCGCCTCCAGCGCGATGCTGAGATTGGTGGTGGTCGTCTGGAGCTCACGCTTGGTTGCCTCCAGCCTGGTGACATGGCGCCGCAGCCGCTCGGCCTCCAGCGCGCCCAGCAGCACCGCGGTGACGCCCGCAACGGCGATCGCCATCGACTGGCGTTCCAGCGACAGCGAGCCGGCGGCGCTCGCCAGCGGATCGAACGACAGGGTCGCAGCGGTCATGCCGGTGTAATGGAGACCGCAGATCGCGAGCACGAAGACGACGACGACCAGCGCGTTCTCCCAGGCCGTCCGGGCGCGGGGAAAGAGATGAAAGGCCAGCGCCGACAAGCCGACACCGACAGCCACCGACGCGGCGATGTAGCCCCGGTCCCAGTCGACCTGGAAAGCGCCTTTGAGCGCCGTCATGCCGGTGTAGTGCATGGCGGCGATCGCCAGGCCGGCGACGGCACCTCCCACCGTGTGGATGCCGTTGAGTGTCAGCCAGAGGCCCGCACCGGAGATGCCGATGGCGATGGCCGCCGACAGCGCCGTCATGGAAACGTCGTAGCCGATGGCCCAGGGCGCCTTGTAGGCGAGCATGGCGATGAAATGGGTGGCCCAGACGCCGCTGCCCAAGGTCACGGCGGCGGCGGCCAGCCAGAAGTTCCGCTGCCAGGACTCCTCTGCCTTCGCATGGCGCAGCAGGCTGAACGTCGTATAGCTCGCCAGCAGGCACACGAGGCCCGCCACGGCCACGAGCCAGCCGTCATGCCAGTCGACGATGCAGCCGACGACCTTCATCATTTGGGCAGTTCGCTCCCTACCTTTGAAGCCGCCCCCCACTCGCAAGTGTAGGTTGCCGCCCAGTTAAGAACTGGTTAACGGCTCGTGGGAAAACTGTGGCGACCCGCGGCAATTGCTTCAAAATATGTACAATCGCAGATTGTTTGAGCGTCATCTTAGCTTTCAAGGAGCAGAGAGCTTCATCAGCGCGATGCCGGCCAAGAGCAGGCTGGCGGCAAGCAGGCGCAGCGGCGTGACCGCCTCGCCGAGCAGGACCACGCCGACCAGGAAAGCGCCGAGCGCCCCGATGCCGGTCCATACGGCGTAGGCGGTGCCGAGCGGCAGCGATTTCATGGCAAGCGCGAGCAGGGCGAAGCTCGCCGCCATTGTCGCAAGGGTGATCATTGCGGGGCCGAGCAGCGTGAAGCCCTCCGAGCGCTTCATGGAGTAGGCCCAGCCGATTTCCAGCAGGCCGGCGCAGAACAGATAAATCCAGGGCATCGCCCGGCTCCTTTATCGGGGCCAGGTCGTCCTGGGCAGTGCTGTGGGGGATCAGGCGGAGGTCGTCCTCTCTGCCTCAGATAGGCGCTTCGACGGCCGGTTCAAGCGGGCTGTGCAGAGTCCCTCAACCCTCCACGATGCGGCCGTGCTCGAGGTGCAGAGCGCCGCGTCGGGCGCCTCGGGCAACTGCCGGTTTCTTTTGCCCTCGACACCCTTACTTTCCGCAGCGATCTTTAGGTTCTCAGTTCCAGACGCAAGAGTGGGTTCTCGTGGAAACCGACAAAGAAGCGCCGAAAAGGAGCGCCGTCCGCCACCGCGCTGATGCGGTCAAGTCATACCGGTGCAAGAACCTCATCGCCGTCCTGGAAGACCCGACCGACATCAAGAACATCGGCACGGTGATCCGCAACGTCAACGCACTGGGTGTCGAGAAGACTTACATCATCGATCCCCGTCGCGGCCTGCCGGACGACTGGCAGGATATGCGCGACCGGAAGTCGCTGTCGAAGACCTCAGTCTCGGCCATCAAGTGGAGCTTCGTGAAGCGGTTCGACAGCACCGAAGACTGTCTGGCGCATCTGAGCAAGAACCGATTCGTGTCGATCGTCACCTCGCCACACGTCAAGGGACGCAAGAACGTCGTTCTGCATGAACCCGACTATACTGTCTATACCCGGTTGGCGGTGTGGTTCGGCAACGAGTCCAGGGGCATCAGCGACCTCGCTGTGGAGCACAGCGAGATGTGCGTCAGTATTCCTATGTTCGGCATGATCGAAAGCCTGAACCTGGGGACGACATCAGGCATCGTTCTCTATGAGATCACCAAACAACGACGCGCATATCAAAGCCTGTACAAGCGTGCCGGAAAGCGTCGCAAGAAGCTGACCACCGAAGGCAGTCCCGCGAAAACATAGGGAAGTCGCACATCTGAGTCGTTCACTCAGGCTGTCACCCCGGGGTATGGCGCCGGCTGCGCGGGCGCTGCCGACGACCCGTGAGTGCGGTAGGGGCAAGCCACAGGGGCCGAAGGCTGCCTCACCCCAATGCCGAAGGAGGCGGCGCGTCAGACTAAGGAAGGCGCGCCGCTGCAACGCCGTCGTAGATATAGGTGACCGGCAGGTTGTAGTCACCCTGCCGCAGATCGTCGGCCCACTCGGTCGGAGGATCGGCGCTCAGCGAGATCGCTACTGTGTAGCCGCCGGTCAGCCCGCTGCCCCACCTCAGAGACATGCTTTCGTCCCTGGCCAAGATCTGTAGTGGGAAATTGCTGATCGCGAGGATCGGGTGGGAATCGATCAAGGAGCGGGGGATCTCTGATGACTCGCCGCTGGTGGGCTCGCGACTTGACAACAGCCGGATGCCGCGCGCATCGACCTGCGCCTTCATATCCTCAGCGAGTCGACGATACTCGACCTCGGAAAAGCTCTTCATGCGATAGACGAAGGCGTCGTAGTCGCTGAACATCCGGGGACCGGCCACGACGGTCACGGGCCCGATCAACGCCAGCAAAGCGAGGCAAATGTTTCGCTTGGTCCTCGCCACGACGAGAATCCCCAAGCCATAACAGATGGTAACCAGGAACGAGGTTGCAGCCAGCAGAAGTGTGAGCAAAGGGTAGAATAGGAACAAGGGCGTCAGCGCCGGATCGACGAAGTAGCCTCCCGCCAATGCGAGCAGCCAGGCTGAGAGGCCAGCTCCGATGGCGACAGCCACAACAATGCGGTGCTTCATCGTCTTCCCGCGCGCTAGGTCTTCCGATCGAGTCCTCACCCCTCGACGATGCGGCCGTGCTCGAGGCGTAGGATGCGGTCCATGCGCTTGGCGAGGTCGAGGTTGTGGGTGGCGATGACGGCGGCGAGACCGTTGTCGCGTACCAGGTGAAGCAACTGCGCGAAGACGCCGTCGGCGGTGTCGGGGTCGAGGTTGCCGGTCGGCTCGTCGGCCAGGAGGATCGAGGGGTCGTTGGCGAGGCCGCGGACGATGGCCGTGCGCTGCTGCTCGCCGCCGGACAGCCGTGCCGGACGATGGTCGGCGCGCTCTGAGAGGCCGACCGACTTCAGCAGCGCCGCCGCCTTGTGCCGCGCCTTCGCCCTGGAGACGCCGGCGATCATCTGCGGCATCACCACGTTCTCCAGGGCCGAAAATTCCGGCAGCAGATGGTGGTGCTGGTAGACGAAGCCGATGGCGCGGCGCCGCAGCGCCGTGCGCTGGCCGTCGGAGAGGCCGAGGCAGGGCTGCCCGTCGATCAGCACCTCGCCGCCGTCGGGGCGCTCCAGGAGGCCGGCGATGTGCAGCAGGGTCGACTTGCCGGCGCCCGAAGGACCGACCAGGGCGACGATCTCGCCGCCGGCCACCTTGAAGGAGGCGTCGTGCAGCACCTCGAGGCTGCTGCGTGCCTGCCGGAAGACGCGGCGCACGCCGCGCAGCTCCAGGCCATGGCCGTTGCGGCTGCCGACCTTGCTGAGATCCGCGCTACTCATAGCCCCTCACTCATATCTGAGGGCCTCGACGGGATCGAGCCGCGCCGCGCGCCAGGCGGGATAGAGCGGCGCCAGGAAGGACAGCGCGAGAGCGATGCAAACAACCAGCGCGACCTCCATGGAGTCGACCTTGGCGGGCATGCGCGTGAGGAAGTAGATCTCGGCCGGGAACAGCTCGGTCTGCAGCAGGCCCTGCAGCCACTGGCGGATCCCCTCGATGTTCAGCGAGAACGACAGGCCGATGGCGAAGCCGATCGCCGTGCCGACCACCCCGATGGTGGCGCCGGTGGTGAAGAAGATGCGCAGGATCATCCCGCGCGTGGCACCCATGGTGCGCAGGATGGCGATGTCCCTGCCCTTGTTCTTCACCAGCATGACCTGGCCCGACAGCACGTTGAAGGCGGCCACCAGGATGATCAGCGAGAGGATGAGGAACATCACGTTGCGCTCGGTGATGATCGCACTGAAGAAAGTGGCGTTGGAGCGCTGCCAGTCGACGATGCGGTAGCCGGGGCCGAGCTCGCGCTGGATGCGCGCGCCCACCGCGAAGGCGTCGTCGGGATTGTCGGCGTAGACCTCGACCGCGTTCACCGAGTCCGGCAAGCGGAAGAACAGCTGCGCCGCCTCCAGCGGCATGTAGATGAAGCCCTCGTCATAGACCGCCATGCCCACCTCGAAGAGGCCGGCGACGGTGTAGGTCTTCATGCGGGGCACGGTGCCCATGACGGTGGTGGTGCCGGCGGGCGACAGCAGGGTGATGGGGTCGCCGGCGCGCACGCCGAACTTGCGGGCGAGCCGCGAGCCCAGCAGCACGCCGTCCTCGCCGCCGTAGTCGTCGAGGCTGCCGGAGACGATGTTGTCCGCCAGCAGCGGGCGCGCCAGGATGTCTTCCTTCTTCATGCCGCGCACCAGGGCGCCGCTGGCGGACTGGCCGGCGGTGATGACCACCTGCTCCTGGATCTGCGGCGTCACCATGACGACGCCCTCGACGCCGGCGATCTTCTGGCCGAGCTCGTCGTAGCTGTTGATGCGCGGCTGGTCGGCGAAGACCGTGAGGTGGCCGTTCACGCCGAGGATCTGCGCCAGCAGCTCCTGGCGGAAGCCGTTCATCACCGCCATGACGATGATGAGCGCGGCCACGCCGATGGCAATGCCGAGCATGGACAGCGTCGCGATGATGGAGACGAAGCCCTCCTGCCGCCGCGGGCGCAGGTAGCGCAGGGCAACGAGGCGTTCGAAGCCAGTCACGAACATCCGGCGGACCTAGCCGGCGAGACGCTGGAGCGCGGCCTCGGCCGAGAGCTCCTCGCGAGCCCCCTCGCCGCGCCGCTTCAGCTCGACGACGCCGCTCTTCAGGCCGCGCGGGCCGACCACGAGCTGCCAGGGGAGGCCGATGAGGTCCATGTTGGCGAACTTGGCGCCGGCCGACTCGTCGCGGTCGTCGTAGAGCACCTCGACCCCCGCATTGCGGAGCTGGCCGTAGATCCTGTCGCAGGCCGCCGTGCAGTCGGCGTCGGCAGCACGCAGGTTGATGAGCCCCACCTTGAAGGGCGCCACCGATTCCGGCCAGACGATTCCGGCCTCGTCATGGCACGCCTCGATGATGCCACCGACGAGGCGCGAGACGCCGACGCCGTAGGAGCCCATCTGCACCGGCACGGAACTGTCGTCCGGCATGGTCACATAGGCCTCCAGGGGCTCGGAGTACTTGGTGCCGAAAAAGAAGATGTGGCCGACCTCGATGCCGCGGCCGGTGTAGCGCCGCTCCGCCGGCACCGCCTTCTCGAAGGCCGCCTGGTCGTGCTTCTCGTCGGTGCGCGCGTAGAGGCTGGTGAAGTAGTCGACCACCTTCTCGACGCTCTGGCGGTCGGCATAGTCGATGTCGGTGCCGAGCACGTCGTAGTCGAGGAAGTCGCGGTCGCAGAAGACTTCCGACTCGCCGGTCTCGGCCAGCACGATGAACTCGTGGCTCAGGTTGCCGCCAATCGGGCCGGTGTCGGCCTCCATGGGGATCGCCTTCAGGCCGAGGCGCGCGAAGGTGCGCAGGTAGGCGACGAACTGCTTCTGGTATGCGAAGCGCCCGCCGTCGTAGTCGACGTCGAACGAATAGGCATCCTTCATGAGGAACTCGCGCCCGCGCATGACGCCGAAGCGCGGGCGGACCTCGTCGCGGAACTTCCACTGGATGTGGTAGAGCCCCTTCGGCAGGTCGCGGTAGCTCTTGGCGCCGTTGCGGAAGATCTCGGTGATGAGCTCCTCGTTGGTCGGTCCGTAGAGCATCTCGCGCTCGTGGCGGTCCTTGATGCGCAGCATCTCCTTGCCGTAGTCGTCGTAGCGCCCGGACTGCTTCCAGAGGTCGGCCGACTGGATGGTCGGCATGAGGACCTCCTGGTAGCCGGCGGCGTCCTGCTCCTCGCGCACGATCTGCTCGATCTTCTTCAGCACCCGGAAGCCGAGCGGCAGCCAGGAGTAGATGCCGGCGCTGGCCTGGCGCACCATGCCGGCGCGCAGCATGAGCCGGTGGGAGACGATCTCCGCCTCCTTCGGGGTTTCCTTGAGGGTCGGCATGAAATACTGCGAAAGGCGCATCAGGGGCTCGCGATATTGAGGAACGGCGGGCTAGGATTCCCGGCCGCGAAAGTGCCCGGGAATCCGCCGTTTCGCAAGGCCAGAGGCGCTACTGCGCCGAGCGGTCCCGCAGGATGCGCTGGCAGCGGGCGGCCAGCTCGGCCTCGGCGTCGGTCGCGAGCGGCTGGCCGTTGAAGGTGGCCCGGCCGCTGGCGACGTCGACCACCACCTCGCCCACATAGAGGTCGCCCTTGAAGCTGGTGCCGTTGGCGGGGATGCCGTAGCGCTCGAACAGCTCGACCTCGATGGGGATGACCACCGCGTCCGGCAGGAAGAGCCCCTTTCCACCGTCCAGATCGGCCGGCGCCACCGCCTTGCCGCGCACGTCGCGGCCGGGCTGGTAGGTGACGTCGTCAGCCGGGTAGTGGCGCGCGAGCCGCGCGCAGTCGTTCTCGCTGAGGGTGAGGTAAGCCCCTTCCGCCGCGGCCGCCGGAGCGGCGGTGAGCGTGAGAAAGAGGCCAAGAGCGGCGGCAGGAGCAAAGCGCGGCATGGGCCTAGCCTAGGGGGCCGTGGTTGACAAAGCCATAAGCCGAGCCGGACTGCCTGGGCTTGCTAGCCGACTGCTCTTCTCTACCGCCGGTAGGGCAACCGCGCAATTGTTGCAATGCAGCATGGGGCATTTGTAAAACTTTGTTAGAAAAAGGGTGACGGCGTGCTCAATTTGGGATACTACTATGACCACTAAGAACTGCGCCCAAAGAGCGCAGCGCGGCCCAGGTTTAGGGTGGACACGCCAAAGACGGCCTCGGCCGTCCAAGAGCAATGAGCCTGGAAACCAGGCCCCAAAAAAGCTGAACAGGGAACTGGCGAGGGCAAGCTTTGGCTTGCCTTATTTTTTTGGCCTGACGGCTGCCCCCTCACCCCCGACCCTCGGGGAGAGGGAGAAACCAAAGCCCCTCTCCCCGCTTGCGGGGTGTACGGACCGGAGACAAGGGTTACAGGTGTTCGGAGACATGGGTGACAGTTTTTGCTGTGCCCTCTCGCAAGTTGATCGTGACGATGCACTGGCTTGCGAAGATGACATTCCAGGTGG
>Ga0207773_100500_pt1 | contig 15079 bp, 13 predicted proteins | sample TtaePargueraPR_2_FD_187281 | JGI IMG/M metagenome (GOLD analysis project Ga0207773, IMG submission 187281) | Aerobic enrichment media microbial communities from Bioluminiscent Bay, La Parguera, Puerto Rico - Tt and M1 (3) (SPAdes) | ecosystem: Environmental > Aquatic > Marine > Unclassified ...
CACCCCGCCGCTCGGCCCGCCGCAGCCAGGCGAGCGTGGCGGCGACGGCGCGCCAGTCCCGGTTGCCGACGCTGGCGTAGACCCGGTTCAGCACGATGTCGCCGGGCCGGGCCTCGGCGGCGGAGCGAATGTCGACAAGCGACACGTCCCGGCCGGCTTGCCGCAACATCGCGGCGATCCGGGGCTCGGCCGGCTCCGGGTCGTGGTGCAGGATCAGAACCCGTCCGGCCATCAACGGCCCGTCCGCCCCGACCGCGCCGCCGCGACCCGGGCGAGCACGAGATCGCGGATCGCCTCGGCGATGCGGGTGTCGGAGTCGATGTAATAGGGCATGAAGGGCAGCCGGAAGGCCGAGAAAAGCAGCAGCATCGCGGCGTTGATCTCGAAGACGATCGGCCGGCCGTCCTGCAGATAGCCGAAATCCATGCCGACGATGTCGAGGCCGGTGGCGGCGAGCATGTCGCGGAGGCCGTGCCGGACCGTTGCCGGCACCTGGGTCTCGAAATCCTCGATGAAGGCCCGGTCCTCGGCCAGCGCGTCGGCGTCGCGGGACAGCACGCGCTGGCGATAGGCCGACCGGACAGTACCCTTGGCATGGGTCGACCAGGACGGGAAGCGGAAGGTGGTGACCGGCAGCAGCCGGCCGTCGACCAGCACCACCCGGTAGGCGAGCGCACGGTCGGCACGGTCCCGCCGGCAGACATGGTACTGGATGGCGAACACGGCCTCGCCCCGCCGCGCCGTCAGGGCCGCGCCAAGCTCGTCCCGACCCGCCGCCAGCACCATGCCGCCGCCGTCATGGCTGCTGGTCGGCCGCAGGATGACCGGATAGGCGAACTCGTCCTCGATACGGGCGAGCGCGGCCTCGACCGCCATGTCCCGCAGGTCGAGGCGCAGGGTCCTGGGAAAGACGATGTCATCCCGGTCGCCGAAGCGGCGGTAGTTGGCGTCACGAGTCGCCGCCAGCGCCAGGCGCGGATGGTTGAGCACCGGCCGGTCCAGCGACCGGGCGAAGCGGTCGAAGCGCGCAAGGAAGTCCGCCGGTCGGTCTTCCCGGAACGAGAAGTTGCACAGCACGGCATCGATCCGCCGGCCCGAGGCGGCCTGGGCGAATCCGCTGGCGTTGAAGACGCCATAGGCGGTGTCGATGTCCCGCAGCGACAGCTGGGCCGGGAAATTGCCGCCGCCATAGGTGTTGGCCAGCGAGGGTCGGGTCGCCCGGGCGAAGCTCTGAGCCATCAGGTCGGACACCACGAGGAGGCGGGCCGCCGGACGGTGCGCCGGGAAGGCGGTGACGATGGGCTCGCCGCGCACCGCCGTGAGGCTCAGCCGCCGGGCGGTGTCGAGGTCGCCGGCGGCGTGGAAGAAGGCGCTGGCCTCGACCAGGATCTCGGGCGTCGCCGCGTCGTGGACGAGGCCGCGAATGGTCGCCACGGCCGCCTCCGCCTCGCCCATCTCGTGCAGGATCAGGGCGCAGGAGCGCTGATGCTCAGAGCGGGCCTGGCCGCCCTCGATAAGCGCCGCCACCACCGCCGGCGATGGCCTCGGCGAGCGCTCCCGCAGCACCCGGCCGAGACGGACGCAATCGTCCTCGCTGTGGCGCAGGCGCAGCAGTGCCGCCAGGCTGTCGGCCAGCAGGTCCGTGTCGTCGAGCAGGCGGGCCACCTGCTTGCGCACCGTCAGGACGCGGGCGTCGCGCGGGTGACGCGCCCGGACGCCGTCGATCTCGACCCTGGCCTCGCCGGCGCGGCCGGCCCCAGCCAGCGCCATCGCCCGCAGCAGGCGGTGGGTGTCGTCGCCCTCCCCCGCGGTCAGGGCGTCGGTCAGCGTAACCGCCTCGTCGAATCGGCGTTCGCGCAGCAGACGCTGCGTCTCGCGCACGAGGTCGACCGCCTCCCAGCCCTCCGGTACCGCGCCGTCCCGGTCCATGTCCCCCGCATCCTCAACCGAAACGTGATACCCGGCATGGCATAGCACAGCCGGGCGCCGCCGTGCAGCGGCCACGAGCCTGGCGGAAGGCAGTGGGAGGGTCAGTCGATCGGCATCAGCGCGTACGTCCCGTTGCTTTCGGTCACCCAGTCGAGTCGGGTCACTGCTCCGGCCTCATCCAGGGTGAAGACCCATTCATTGCCGGCGTGGTCGACAAAGCGGTGCTGGTCCTTGGTGGGCTGGAACGCGAAGGGCGCGACGTCGCCGAACAGCGCGTAGGCCCACAGGAATCGGCCGTCGCAGATTGTCTCGAGACGCCAGTCCGGCGAGGTCTGGCGTGTCGGATCGTCGTAGTCGCCGGCCACCATGGCGAGGAAGTCGCCGCGCTCGGCCCAGCCCTCCGCCGCCGCCCTGTCGGCAAGGTTCTCGCAGGTCCGCTCGAGGAATTCCGGATTCTGCGCCGCCGCCTGGGAGGCCACGAAACCGACCGTGGCGGCGATGCAGGCGGCGACAGTGGTCCAGGTCGGCGCTGCGGGTCGTCTTGGCATTCGGTCCTCCCCTCGTCGTGCCCAAGTGCAGGCTAGCAGGGCCCACCGTCCCCGGATCAACCCGAAATCGATTCGGTATTTTCCGGCAAGTTTGTGTGAATATTGATGGAGGTCAAAGATACCCGATCGGCACCGGTCTAGCGTGTGATTGGGCAGGGTTGACCGGGGGTAATGTCACCCGCCCCGCCCGGTGGAGTGCGCCGGGTGCTGGGGGAATCGGTGGAGGGCCCAGCCCTCCGCCAAGGGGGGAAGAGAAGGGCGGCGCGGGCCGGGGGGACCGCCGCCCTTCTCGTTCTTTTGACCCTATTGCGTTTCCAGGCGCGTCCAGACATTGCCGGCCCGGCTGGAGGCGACCGCCGCCTCGATAAAGGCCATGCCGCGAAAGCCGTCCTCGACCGTCGGCACCAGCAGGCTCGCCGGATCGGCCGGCCGGCCGTCGATATGCGCCGCGACCTGTTCGGCGAGGTCGCGGTAGAGCTGGGCGAATCCCTCAAGATAGCCCTCCGGATGGCCGGCCGGAACGCGCGTGGCATGGGTCGCGGCCGCCCCTGCCCCGGCCCCACCCCTGGTGATCGTCCGTGGCGGCTCGCCGAGGCGGGCGAAGGTCAGGTGGTTGGGATGCTCCTGCGCCCAGGTCAGCCCCGCCTTTTCGCCGAACAGGCGCAGTTTCAGCCCGTTCTCGCTGCCCGTCGCCACCTGGCTCGCCCATAGCAGGCCACGCGCGCCCGTGGGATAGCGCAGCAGCACCGCGGCATTGTCGTCCAGCCGGCGGCCGGGCACGAAGGTGTTCAGATCGGCCAGCAGGCTGTCGGCCGCGAGCCCGCTGGCGAACGCCGCCAGGTTGAAGGCGTGGGTGCCGATGTCGCCCAGGCTGCCCACCGCACCGGAGCGCGCCGGGTCGGTCCGCCATTCGGCCTGCTTGGACCCGGTATCCTCCACCTTGGTGGCCAGCCAGTCCTGCGGATATTCGACCTGGATGACGCGGAGCGGGCCTAGCTCGCCGGCCGCGACCATCTCGCGCATCTGCCGGACCATGGGATAGCCGGTGTAGTTGTGCGTCAGGCCGAAGACGAGGCCGGAGCGCCGGACCGTCTGGACCAGGTCGCGCGCGTCCGCCAGCGTCGTGGTCAGAGGCTTGTCGCAGATGACGTGGATGCCGGCGTCGAGAAAGGCCCGCGCCGGGGCATGGTGCATGTGGTTGGGCGTGACGATGGCGACCGCGTCGATGCCGTCGGGCCGTGCGGCCTCCGCCGCCGCCATCTCCTGATAGCTGCCATAGGCGCGCTCGGGCGCGATGAAGAGATCGCCGGCGCTGGCCCGCGCCCGCTCCGGATCGGCGGAGAGCGCGCCGGCCGCCAGCTCCCAGCGATCGTCGAGGCGCGCGGCGATGCGGTGAACGGCACCGATGAAGGCGCCGCGGCCACCGCCGACCATGCCCAGGCGCAGGCGCCTGCCGGCCGCCGGTGCGCGCTTCACGGAATTCGCCATCATTATCTCCCGATCAACATTGGGGCAGGTTTGGGGGCAGCATCGGAGGTAGGCGTTGGAAATCAGCGGTCGAGGCCGAGCATGCGGCGGTTGGCGGCGTCGTCGGTCCCGCCCGCCGCGAAGTCGTCGAAGGCCTTCTCGGTGACCCAGATGATGTGCGCGGCGATGAAGTCCGCCCCCTCAGCCGCCCCCTGCTCCGGGTGCTTCAGGCAGCATTCCCACTCCATCACCGCCCAGCCGTCGAAGCCGTACTGGGTGAGCTTGGAGAAGATGGCCGAGAAGTCGACCTGGCCGTCGCCCAGCGACCGGAAGCGGCCGGCACGGTCGACCCAGGACTGGTAGCCGCCGTAGACGCCCTGGCGACCCGTCGGATTGAACTCCGCATCCTTGACGTGAAACATGCCGATGCGCTCGTGGTAGATGTCGATGTTCTCCAGGTAGTCGAGCTGCTGAAGCACGTAGTGGCTGGGATCGTAGAGCATGCGGCAGCGCGGGTGGCCGCCGAGACGTTCCAGGAACATCTCGAAGGTCACGCCGTCGTGCAGATCCTCGCCCGGATGGATCTCGAAGCAGAGGTCGACACCGGCATCCTCGAAGGCATCGAGGATCGGCCGCCAGCGGCGCGCCAGCTCGTCGAAGGCCGTTTCCACCAGCCCGGCCGGCCGTTGCGGCCAGGGATAGAGATAGGGCCAGGCGAGCGCGCCGGAGAAGCTGGCGGCGGCCGACAGCCCCAGATTGCGCGAGGCCCGCGCCACCTTGTGAAGCTGGTCCACCGCCCATTCCTGGCGCGCCGCCGGGTCGCCGTGCACGCGTGCGGGCGCGAAGCCGTCGAAGGCCGCGTCATAGGCCGGGTGGACGGCGACAAGCTGGCCCTGGAGGTGGGCTGACAGTTCCGTCAGTTCGACGCCCGCGTCGGCTAGGATGCCGCGCAACTCGTCGCAATAGGCGGCGCTCTCCGCCGCCTGATCAAGATCGATGAAGCGCCGGTCCCAGGACGGCACCTGCACGCCCCGGAAGCCGAGCGAGGCGGCCCAGCGGGCGATCGCCGGCAAGCTGTCGAACGGCGCCTCGTCGCCGGCGAACTGCGCCAGGAAGATGCCCGGCCCCTTGATCGTCTTCATCCCTGCCTCCAGCGCGTCGACGCCCGGACCGGCTGCCGGCGGGCAACCGGCCGGAGCCCTGGCTTGACTGATGGGCGCTTGGCAGGATCGCTCAGGATCGCATTGCCGCCGCGCCGTTGATCGGGGAACCCTACGCCATGGCACCGGGCGCTGAACAGGGTGTGGCGTCCCCCATCGATACATCGGCACGCAAAGCCAATCGGTTCAACATCCTGGCCCCAGTCGTTGGCACGCGATCTGCGCGCCGGACGACCGAGCCGCGCCGTCAATGGGCAGATCACGCCAACGGGCTGAATTGAGGTACGCACCTCATATTTCCTCATTTCTGATTGACAGAAGCGGGATTCGGACGTTCCCTCAACGGCGTGCAGCGCGCGGCATGCGCGGCTGCATCAACGAGACAATCAATGGGAGGTAGCGTGATGAAGAAGACTTTTGTCGCGGCATCGCTGGTCGGTGCCGCGTGCCTGATGTCGTCGACCGCCATGGCGCAGCTCGTCGGCGTGAGCTGGTCCAACTTCCAGGAGGAGCGCTGGCTGACGGACGAGGCGGCGATCGTCGCGGCGCTGGAGGCCGCGGGTGCCGAGTACATCTCCGCCGATGCCCAGAGCTCGCCGGCCAAGCAGCTCTCCGACGTGGAGAGCCTGATCGCCCGTGGTGCCGACGTGCTGATCATCCTCGGCCAGGACACCGAGGCGGTGGTGCCGGCGGTCGAGGCCGCGCTCGACGAGGGCATCCCGGTGATCGCCTATGACCGGCTGATCGAGCACCCGGACGTCTTCTACCTGACCTTCGACAATATCGAGGTCGGCCGTCTGCAGGCGCAGGCCGTGTTCGACGCGCAGCCGACCGGCAACTACGTGTTCATCAAGGGTTCGCCGACCGACCCGAACGCCGACTTCCTGCACCAGGGCCAGCTCGAGGTGCTGCAGGCGGCGATCGATTCCGGCGACATCAACGTCGTCGGCGAGATGTACACCGATGGCTGGGTGCCGGCGAACGCGCAGCGGAACATGGAGCAGATCCTGACCGCCAACAACAACGCGGTCGACGCGGTCGTCGCCTCCAATGACGGCACCGCCGGCGGCGTCGTCGCGGCGCTGACCGCCCAGGGCATGGAGGGCCTTCCGGTCTCCGGCCAGGACGGCGACTTCGCCGCCCTGAACCGGGTGGCGCTCGGCACGCAGACGGTCTCCGTCTGGAAGGATGCGCGCGAACTCGGCCGGGCGGCCGGCGAGATCGCTGTGGCGCTGGCCGGCGGCACGGCGATGAGCGACATCGAGGGTGCCGAGCAGTGGACGAGCCCGAGCGGCGTGGAGATCACCTCCATGTTCCTGGCCCCGGTGCCGATCACCCGCGACAACCTCAACGTCGTCGTCGACGCCGGCTGGATCCCGGTGGAGGAGCTCTGCCAGGGCGTGCCCTCGGGCAGCGTCGCGGTCTGCGACTGAGCCGATTGCGGGCTGGCGGGGGGCGGTTCGCGGCCGCCCCCTCACCCGCGATCGTCCTGGCAGCGCCTCCGTTCGTGGTCACGCCGTCATGATCAAGAAATTCCTCGACGACCTCGAGGTCGACACCCGCCTGCTCGGCATGGTGGGTGCGCTGGCGGTGATCTGGATCGCCTTCCACATCGGCACGGAAGGCCTGTTCATCACCCCGCGCAACCTGTTCAACCTGTCGGTTCAGACCGCCTCGGTGGCGGTGATGGCCTGCGGTATGGTGCTGGTCATCGTCGCCCGGCATATCGACCTCTCGGTCGGCTCGCTGCTCGGCTTCCTCGCCATGTTCATGGGGCTGGTGCAGACCGACGTGCTGCCGCACCTGATCGGCAGCGCCGGGGAGCCGGCCTTCAACCATCCGACGATCTGGTTCCTCACCCTGGCGATCGGCTGCGCGGTTGGCACGGCGATCGGCGCCTTCCAGGGCTTCATCATCGGCTACCTGGCGGTGCCCGCCTTCATCGTCACCCTGGGCGGCCTGCTGGTCTGGCGCGGTGGGGCCTGGTGGATCACCACCGGCCAAACCGTGGCGCCGCTCGACGCCTATTTCGGCTGGCTCGGCGGCGGGGCGGAGGGCAGCATCTATTTCTGGCCATCCTGGATCGTCGCCATCATCGCCTGCGCGCTCGTTTGGTACACGGTCTGGCGCGCCCGGCGCCAGCGTCAGCGCTTCGACTTTCCGCTGAAGCCGCGCTGGGCGGAGTTCGTCACCGGCGGCGGCCTGAGCGCGCTGATCGTGATCTTCGTGCTGGTGATGACCGCCTACGAGGTGCCCGAGCGCGCCGCCGCCCGGGTCTACGAGGCGCGCGGATGGGCGATCCCGGAGGATGGCGCGTCGCTGGTCTTCGGCATCGCCATCCCCGTGGTGATCCTCGGCATCGTCGCGCTGGTCATGACCATCGTGGCGCGGCGCACGCGTTTCGGGCGCTACGTCTTCGCCATGGGCGGCAATCCGGACGCCGCGGAACTGGCCGGCATCAACACCCGGCGCATGACGGTGTGGATCTTCGCCATCATGGGCCTGCTCTGCGCCATCAGCGCCGCCATCGCCTCGGCCAGGCTGAACTCCGCCGACAATGCCGTGGGCACGCTTGACGAGTTGCGCGTGATCGCCGCGGCGGTGATCGGCGGCTCGTCCCTGTCCGGCGGCCGCGGCACCATATACGGGGCCATTCTCGGCGCCCTGGTGATGCAGAGCCTGCAGAGCGGCATGGCCATGGTCAGCGTCGACGCACCGCTGCAGAACATCGTCATCGGCGTTGTACTGGTCATCGCGGTCTTCGTCGACCAGTGGTACCGCCGGCGGACCGAGCGATAGGGGGCGCCGTCATGGAAGCGAACATCCCGCTCGTCGAGATGCGCGACATCCATGTCGCCTTCGGCGGCGTGAAGGCGGTCGACGGCGTCACCATCGACCTGTTTCCGGGCGAGGTGGTGGGCCTGCTGGGCCATAACGGTGCCGGCAAGTCGACACTGATCAAGGTGCTGTCCGGCGCCTGCCACGCGCGGGCCGGCGAGATCCTGGTGGGCGGCGAACGGGTCGAGATCCGCAATCCGCGCGACGCCCGGCAGCACAATATCGAGACGATCTACCAGACGCTGGCGTTGGCCGACAATCTGGACGCCGCCGCCAACCTGTTCCTCGGCCGCGAGATCATCCAGCCCAACGGCCTGCTCGACGAGGTTCGCATGGAGGCCGAGGCGCGGCGCATCATCCAGCGCCTCAACCCCAACTTCACCAAGTTCCACGTGCCCGTCGCCACGCTGTCGGGCGGCCAGCGCCAGGCCGTCGCCATCGCGCGCGCGGTCTATTTCGAGGCGCGGATCCTGATCATGGACGAGCCGACCGCCGCACTGGGTGTCGAGGAGACGCGCATGGTGGCCAACCTGATCCAGGAGTTGAAGAAGGACGGTATCGGCATCTTCCTGATCAGCCACGACATCCACGACGTGTTCGATCTGGCCGATCGCCTCACGGTGATGAAGAATGGCCGCCGGGTCGGCACCGTGCGCACCGCCGAGGTCAGCCAGGACGACGTGCTGGGCATGATCATTCTCGGCAAGATGCCGGCCGGCGTGATCGACACCGGCCTTCCCGCCCCCTCGCCCGAGCCGGCCTGACCCAGAGAACCATGCCCGACTCCGACTCCCTGACCCTGCAGGACGTAGCCCGCGAGGCCGGTGTCAGCCTGGCCACCGTGGACCGCGCCATCAACGGCCGGCCCGGCATCAGCGCCCGCGCCAAGGCCCGGGTCGAGGCGGCGATGCAGCGGCTGAACTACGCGCCGAACGTCTACGCTTCCCGGCTCGCCCGCGGGCAGTTGCGGCGCCTGGCGGTGATCCTGCCGCACGGCCACAACCCGGTGATGCTGTCGCTGGCCGAGGAGGCCAGCCGCATCGCCCGAACCCTGGCCCGCGAACGCGCCCGCATCGAGGTCGTCCACACCGACGTCTTCGATCCTGCCAGCCTGGCGGAAACCATCACCCGTGTGGCGCGGCGGGTCGACGGGCTGTCGGTGATCGCCCTAGACCATCCCTCGGTGCACGAGGCTATCAACAACGCCGTCGCCGCCGGCAAGGCCGTGGCCACGCTGGTCTCCGACGCGCCGCGCTCCAAGCGTCAGCATTATGTCGGCATCGACAACGTGGCGGCCGGCCGCACCGCCGCCTTCACCCTCGGACGCTTCCTCGGATCGGGCGCGGAGGCGGGCGGGGCATCGGGCACGGTCGCCATCGTCGCCGGCACGCTGCAGCTGCGCGACCATGCCGAGCGGCATCTGGGCTTCACCCAGGTGATGCGCGACGAGTTTCCCGGCCTCGAGGTCCTGGCGCCGCTGGAGGGCCAGGACGATCCGGAGACGGCCGGCCGGCTGCTGCACCAACTGCTCGCGGCGCGGCCGGAGGTGACCGGCCTCTACAACATCGGCGCCGGTACCGAGGGCCTGCTGGAGACGCTGCGCGGCACGGGCCGCGGCCGCGACATCGTCTTCGTCGCCCACGACCTGACCGTGTGGACGCGGCCGGCGCTGGTCGACGGCACGATCGACGCCGTCATCCACCAGGACCCCGGCCACGAGATGCGCAGCGCCGTGCGCCGCCTGCTGGCCGAGCTGGACCGCGCGCCGATCTCCGAGGGCCAGGAGCGCATCCGCATCGACGTCTACGTCAAGTACAACCTGCCGTGAGCGCGCCCCATTTCATCGGCGTCGACATCGGCACCTCCTCGGTCAAGGCGCTGCTGATCGACGGGGCGGGTACGGTCATCGCCGACCACTCGGTTCCCCTCGCCCTCGACCGGCCACGCGACGGCTGGTCGGAACAGGCGCCGGAGGACTGGTGGCAGGCGACGCTGAGCGCGATCGACGCGCTGGCCGGCCGGCATGGGCCGGCGGTCGCCGCCACCGCAGGGATCGGCCTAGCCGGCCAGATGCACGGCGCCGTCCTGCTGGACGAGGCGGGCCGGGTATTGCGGCCCGCGATCCTCTGGAACGACGGGCGGTCGGCCGCCGAGTGCCGGATACTCGAGGAGCGCGCGCCCGGCCTGCGGCGCCTCGCCGGCAATGCCGCCATGCCCGGCTTCACGGCGCCGAAGCTGCTCTGGGTGGCGGCGCACGAGCCGGACATCTTCGCCCGCACGGCGACCGTGCTGCTGCCCAAGGACTATGTGCGCTACCGCCTGTCCGGCGATGTCGCGACCGATCTGTCGGATGCCTCGGGCACGCTGTGGCTGGATGTCGGCCGGCGCGCCTGGTCGGAGGAACTGATCGCCGCGACCGGCCTGACCCGGGCCGCGCTGCCCCGTGTCGTCGAGGGCACCGCGCCGACGGGCCGCCTCGATCCCCGCCTCGCCCGACGCTGGGGCATGACAGCGCCGCCGGTGATCGCCGGCGGGGCCGGCGACAACGCCGCCAGCGCCGTCGGCCTTGGCGCGGTCGATCCCGGCGACGCCTTCCTGTCGCTCGGCACGTCGGGTGTCCTGTGGATCACCACCGACCGCTTCCTGCCCGACCCGGCCCAAGGCGTGCATGCCTTCTGCCACGCGGTACCCGGCCGCTGGCACCAGATGGGGGTGATTCTCTCCGCCACCGCCTCGCTCAGCTGGGCCGGCCGGGTCCTGGGGCTGGGGGACGAGGCGTCGCTGCTCGCGCGGATCGACCGCCGTCGCCTCGGCCGCAACCCGGTCTTCTTCGCGCCCTATCTGTCGGGCGAGCGCACGCCGCACAACGACCCCGCGGTGCGGGCCGGTTTCGTCGGCCTCGGCCATGCGACCGGGCCCGAGGATCTGGCGCTGGCCGTGGTCGAGGGCGTGGCCTTCGCCTTCGCCGACTGCCTGCGGGCGCTGACCGAGGCCGGCTCGTCCATCGCTGCCGCCACCGTCGTCGGCGGCGGGTCGCGCAGCACGCTGTGGATCGAGATCCTGGTCAACGTGCTGGGGCTGCCGCTGCACCGGGTCGAGGGTGGCGATGTGGGTGCGGCGCTGGGCGCGGCCCGTCTCGGCGCCATCGCCGCCGGCCATGGCGACGTCCCGACCATTGCCCGCCGCCCCGCGATCATCGACACCGTGACGCCCGATCCGGAGCTGGCGACGCGCTATGGCGAGCGCCACGACCGCTATCGCCGCCTGCATGCCCATCTCAAGGAGTTCGACGAACCATGACCCCGCCGCCGTTCTTCTCGATCAGCGAACCGGTCGCCTTCGAGGGGCCGGAGAGCCGGTCCCCCCTCGCCTTCCGGCACTACGACCCGGAGGCGGTGGTCCTCGGCCGCCGCATGGAGGATCAGCTGCGGTTCGCCGTCTGCTACTGGCACAGCTTCTGCTGGCCGGGCGGCGATCCCTTCGGCGGCCAGACCTTCGAGCGGCCATGGTTCGACATCGCCGACCCGATGGCGGCCGCCCGGGCCAAGGCGGATGTCGCCTTCGAGGCCTTCCGGCTGCTGCGCGTGCCCTTCTTCACCTTCCACGACGTGGACATGGCGCCGGAGGCGGAGACGCCGGGCGCGTTCGACCGCAATGTCCGCACGATGGCCGACTATCTCGCCGGCAAGATGGCGGCGGGCGGGCCGGGCCTGCTCTGGGGCACGGCCAACCTGTTCTCGCACCGCCGCTACATGGCCGGCGCGGCAACCAATCCGGACCCCGAGATGTTCCGTTTCGCCGCCGCCCAGGTGCGCACCTGTCTGGAGGTGACGCACCAGCTGGGCGGCCTGAACTACGTCATGTGGGGCGGTCGCGAGGGCTATGAGACGCTGCTGAACACCGACATGAAGCGCGAGCTCGACCAGATGGGGCGCTTCCTGGCGCTGGTCGTCGAGCACAAGCACCGCATCGGCTTCACCGGGCCGATCCTGATCGAGCCGAAGCCCAAGGAGCCGACGAAGCACCAGTACGATTTCGACGCCGCGGCGGTGCACGCCTTCCTGCGCGCCTACGACCTGATGGACGACGTACGGTTGAACGTGGAGCAGAACCACGCCCTCCTGGCCGGCCATACCTTCGAGCACGAGATCGCCTACGCCGCCGCCAGCGGGCTGTTCGGCTCTCTGGACATCAATCGCGGCGACGAGCTGGCGGGCTGGGACACCGATCAGTTTCCCAACGATGCGGGCGGGCTGACGATCGCCTTCTACCACATCCTGAAGGCCGGCGGCTTCACCACGGGCGGGCTGAACTTCGACGCCAAGCTGCGCCGCCAGTCCCTCGACCCGGACGACCTGCTGATCGCCCATGTCGGCGGCATGGACACCTGCGCCCGCGCGTTGAAGGCCGCGGCGGCGCTGATCGAGGACGGCACCTATGACCGCCATCTCGCCGAGCGCTATGCCGGCTGGGAGACGGCGGATGCCAGGGCGATCCTGGCCGGCGAGCGCAGCCTGGCGGAGATCGCCGACGACGCGGTCGCCCGCGCCATCACGCCGCGCCCGGTCTCCGGCCGTCAGGAGTGGCTGGAGAACTGGCTGGCGCGCTTCACCTGAGCTGCTTCCCAGCATCCGGCGCGGTTGCCGGGCGGCAGTCCGAAAGATGCCAGATCTCCGTGGGCAGCGCCTCCCGCCCTTCGGGGAGCGCCACATCATACCACAGGAACCTGCCGAGCTCCGGCACGAACAGGTAGGCCGGCGCCTGCTCCCCCTCGGGTGCGAGCGACACGCTGTTGAGGGCTTCATCGAAGAAGAAGAGACCGAGGCTGCTGCCGGCCGCGGCGTCGTCGATCAAGGGCGGCTGGGCGACCGGAACGAGATACTGCAGCGAATAGCCCATGGAGGCGCTGTAGTCGAAGCGGTAGGTATTGCCGGATTCGTGCGAGCGCAAGGTCGGCGCCAGCGCCGTCTGCAGTGCCGGATGATCCGCCAGGGGGAAGCCGAACTCGTGACCGTCGTGACCCGGGATGGTGTAGACCGCCCGCTCCATCGGGCAGTCGACTGCCTGTCCCCAGGCTGCCACGGGCAGGGCGGACACGCATATGAGGGCGGCGAGGAGCGAGCGGGCGTCGCGGCGGCGTGGCATCGGCGATCTCCGTTGATGTCGCATGCGGTGGGTCGGCGTTCCTGCCTGCCCGTCTGATGACCGTCGGGCAGTGAGCGCCGTCACCGTGGGTGCCCCCTACCCGGCCACCGTCAGGATCTCCTCAAGCGGCTTCTTGCGCTTGGCGACGGCCGGCACTGTGGCGTCGGCGGCGGGATGGCCCGCGGCGATGATCATCGTCGGCTTCTCGGACTCCGGCCGGCCCAGCATGCCGCCGAGGAAGCCCATGGGGTTGGGCGTGTGCGTGAGCGTCACCAGCCCGGCGTGGTGCAGGGCGGCGATGAGGAAGCCGGTGGCGATGCCGACGCTTTCGGGCACGTAATAGTTCTTGAAGCGCGTGCCGTCGTCAAAGCGCCCCCAGCGCTGGGCGAAGACGACGATCAGCCAGGGCGCGATCTCCAGGTGCGGCTTGTCGGCCCCGGTGCCGATCGGCTCCAGCGCGCGCAGCCACTCGTCCCCCGCCCCGCCATCGTAGAAGCGGCGCTCCTCCTCCTCCGCTGCCGCGCGGATGCGCCGCTTGTGCTCCTTGTCGGCGATGGCGACAAAGTGCCAGGGCTGGTGGTTGGCGCCGCTGGGCGCGGTACCGGCGGTCCGCACGCAGGTTTCGATCACCGCGCGGTCGACCGGGCGGCTGTCGAAGTCGCGCACGGTATGGCGCCGGCGCATGCGCTCGTGGAAGGCGCGTGCCTCCTCCAGCATGCGGGCGTCCGAATAGTCGGCCCGGTCCGGCAGGGGCACGGGCTCGTAGGCGAGGCTGTCCCGGGCAAACATGGGCGGGCGTCTCCGATCGTCGCGTCTCCGGCGGGAGCCGGAGGGAATTGGCGGGGACAATGCCCAATCCGAGGTCCGCCGGCAATGCCGCGCCGGCCCGATGCCTGGGGGGAGACGTGGCGGCGGCTTCCCCCTTGCCGCCGCCACTCCCCTCTCCCGCCAGCGGCAGATGGCGGGGTGAGACGGACGTCCGGGCGGGTCGCTATTCGGCGGGCGCCTGGCCGACCTCCAGCGGCCACCAGCAGGCGGGGATGCGAGCCGCCGCCGCGCCGAGGTCGCTGCAGCGAAAGACCATGCCGTTGTCGAGCGCCACCAGGGGGTCGGGCAAGACGGCATCCTCCGACCCGCGTTCGCTGAAAAGGGAGAGGTAGTAATCCTGGCACGGCGCCAGGCGGCGCAGCACCTGCTCGGGCAGGTCGGCGCATTCCACGATGACGTTGCCGAGGCGGGCCTCGGACGGCGACATCTGGGACAGGGCACCGGAACTGCCATGAACGCAGGCGGTGGCGAGCACCAGTCCCCCTGCGATCGATCGCGCGGCGATCATCTCGATCTCCAGCAATGAGAAGGATCAGGGAACGCTATTGCCGTTCTTTTTGGGCACCGCCGTCGGCCGGAAGTGCCATTGCGCCAGGGGACGGTCCGAGCTCCCGCCGAGACCGGGTCGGGCCGGCGTCCTGCACATGCATTCGCCGCACCGCGTCGCTTCGGATGTCGGAAATCGCCGAAATTGCTACCATTTTCAGCGTCCGATGGGTGTGCGGGCCGATGGCCACACGTCACGTTCGAACAGTTGGGGTGGGAAACGGTTCCCGACGCCGTGCCGAGAGGCGACGCCGGGAACCGGGTCGTGCGTGGTCTCAGTTCAGCCAGAGACGCAGGCCCCCCTCGACATTGTGCGAGGCGAGGTTCCAGTCGAAATCGCCGCCGAGGAAGCCGGCCGACGGATCGTCGGCGCCGAAATAGCGGTACTGCACGAAGGCCTCCAGCCCGTCGCCGAGATCGACCGAGGTGCCGGCTCCAAGCTGGTAGGCGAAGACACGGTCGGCGAAGGTGACGACCGACGGGCCGTTCTGGGTGAGCTCGGTATCGGCGAGGCCGATGCCGCCGCCGACATAGGGCTGGAAGCGGCCGAGATCGACCGGCAGATCGTACCAGACATTCGCCATGACCGAGAGCGAGTCGGTGGTGAAATCGGCGGGG
>Ga0207773_100501_pt1 | contig 15028 bp, 18 predicted proteins | sample TtaePargueraPR_2_FD_187281 | JGI IMG/M metagenome (GOLD analysis project Ga0207773, IMG submission 187281) | Aerobic enrichment media microbial communities from Bioluminiscent Bay, La Parguera, Puerto Rico - Tt and M1 (3) (SPAdes) | ecosystem: Environmental > Aquatic > Marine > Unclassified ...
TGCCGGCTCCGGTCGGGCCGAGCAGGACGAAGAACTCGCCGTCGCCGACGTCGAGCGAGAGCTCCTTCAGCGCCGTGTTGGCGCCGAAGGTCTTGGTGACCTTGTCGAGGGTGATCTGCGCCATGCCTAGTCGCCGAACCTGATATTGAGGGACGCCCCGGAGGCGGTGTCGAAGAAATGGGTCTGCGCCGGGTCGAGCCGGGCCCATATGGTGTCGCCGGCCCGTGCCACGAAGCCGCTGTGGGTTCGCGCCCTGATCATTTCGCTTCCGACCTTGAGGTCGACGATGTCGTAGGCGCCGAGCGGCTCGATGATATGGGCCTCGACCGGGATGTAGCCCGGCTGCGCGGTCTGGGCGGTGAGCACTCCCTCCGGCCGGATGCCGACCGACAGTTCGCTTGCCCCCGGCCGCGCCTCGGCGATCCGTCGCTGGAGGTCGGCGGGGAATGAGAAGCTCGCTTCGCCCTCGCCGACCAGCAGCGCGGTGCTGTCGCCGTCGCTGCGGAGCCTGGTCGGGAAGATGTTCATCACCGGACTGCCGATGAACTGGGCCACGAACAGGTTGGCCGGGTGGGCGTAGACATCGGTCGGCGTGCCGACCTGCTGGAGCACGCCGTCGTTCATCACCGCGATGCGGTCGGCCAGCGCCATGGCCTCGACCTGGTCGTGGGTGACGTAGACCGTGGTGGAATCGTTCTCGATGTGGAGCCGCTTGAGCTCGGTCCGCATGTCCTCGCGAAGCTTGGCGTCGAGCGCGCCGATCGGCTCGTCCATCAGCATCGCCTTTGGTCTGCGCACCAGCGCCCGGCCGATGGCGATGCGCTGCATGTCGCCGCCCGACAGTGCCGAGGGCCGGCTGCCGAGGAGGTGCTCGATCTGGAGCGCACGCGCCACCTCGTGCACCTTGGTGTCGACCTCGCTCCGGCTCGCCCGTGTCGCCCGCAGCGGAAAGGCGATGTTGTCGTAGGCGGTGAGGTGCGGGTAGAGCGCGAAGAGCTGGAAGACGAAGGCGATGTCCCGGTCGGCGGGCGGCAGCGCCTGAACCACCTTGCCGTCGATCCTGATATCGCCGCGACTGATGTCCTCGAGCCCGGCGATCGCCCGCAACGTCGTGGTCTTGCCACAGCCCGACGGGCCGAGCAGCACGACGAACTCCTTGTGCGCGATCGTCAGATTGAGCTTCCGGATGACGTGATTCTCGCCGAAGAACTTCTCGACGTCCTGGAGTGCGATTTCGGCCACGGTTCAAGCGCTCACTCTGCAGCCGCGCGGGGCGGCGGCTTGATGTGGGAGAAGATCAGGAACCCGACCAGGCCGACCAGGATGATGGTCACTCCGTAGCGGTGGAGGAACAGGCTCCACGGCTGCAGCAGGGCCAGGATGCCGGCGACCATGGTCCACTGCGACAGCGGCTCGAAGATGCGGGCGCTCATTTCCTTGAAGGTCATGACGTCATTTCCTGATGGCGCCGAAGGTCACGCCGCGCAGCAGGTGCCCGCGGAGCGCGAAGGTGAAGATCGCGACGGGAAGCAGGAACAGGAATGTGCCGGCTGCGATCACCGTCCAGTCGGTCAGGCCGGAGCCGATCTGCGCCGGGATGAACGGCGGCGCGGTCTGGGCGCGGCGGTTGGTCAGGATCAGCGCGAACACGTACTCGTTCCAGGCGGTGATGAAGCAGAACACGGCGGTCGCGGCGATGCCGGTGGCCGCCTCCGGCAGCACGATCTTGAAGAACGACTGCATGCGCGTGTAGCCATCGACCAGCGCTGCCTCTTCGTACTCCTTCGGGATTTCGTCCATGAAGCCCTTCATCAGCCATACCGAGAAGGACAGGTTGAACGCGGTGTAGAGGAGGATCAGGCCGAGATGGGTATCGTTGAGGCCGAACTCCCGGTACATCAAGTACATCGGGATCGCGACCACGATCGGCGGCAGCATGCGCGTCGACAGGATGAAGAACAGCAGGTCGCTCTCGCCGGCGATCCTGAAGCGCGAGAATCCGTAGGCGGTGATCGTCCCCATGCCGACCGCCAGCACCGTACTGAGCACGGCGACGATCAGGCTGTTCATGAAGCGGTTCGGATATTGCGAGAGCTGCACGCTGTCGCCGACCCGCAGCACGCGTTCGCCGCCGTCGAGGATGCGCTGCTCCCACCATGGCGCCGCGGCATAGACTTCCGGTTCGACCGGTTTGGTCAGCTGCACGCGCTTGGTGAACAGCTTGATGAACGGTGTGATCTCGGGCTGGAAGAAGACCGTCGGCGGTACCGTCGTGGCAAGGTTCCGCGGCTTGAAAGCGGTCGACGTGATCCAGTAGATCGGCGCCAGGAAGATGATGGTGGCGACGAGAACGACCGCGATCGCAACGCGGTTTATCGTCCTCTGGCCGGCGGTGCGGACGATGGCCACCTCAGCGCTCCTTCACCTTGTTGAGATACTTGACGTAGATGTTGGTGATCGCGAGCACGACGATCAGCACGATGTAGGCGAGGGCGCAGGAGAGGCCAGTCTGCCATTCCTGGAACGCCATCTTGTAGAGCCGGATCGAGACCACCTCGGTGGTCGGCTGGCCGCTCATGATGAACGGCAGGTCGAAGGTCTTGAATGCTTCCATCGTGCGGAAGATCAGCGCGATCAGAAGGATCGGCGCGACCAGCGGCAAGGTGATGCGGGTGAAGGTGTACCAGGCGCCGGCCCGGTCGATCGCCGCCGCTTCGTAGAGGTGCTGCGGCACCGCCGACAGGCCGGCAAGCGACAGCAGCATCACGAAGGGCGCCCACATCCAGATGTCGGTCAGCGCCACCGCGAACAGGGCCGCGTTCGGATCGGACAGCCATGAGAAGTCGCCGAGGCCGAGGACGTAGTTCAGCGGTCCCCACGAGGGGTCGTAGATCAGCTTCCAGAACAAGCCAACCACCGCCATCGACATCATCATCGGCAGTAGCAGCAGCGTGGTGATGAAGCCCTTGTAGGGGATCGCGCGATTGAGCAGGAGCGCGAGCCCGAAGCCGACGATCATCTGTCCCGACACCGAGACGATCACGTACTGCGCGGTGACGACGAAATTGTTCCAGATGCGCGGGTCGTTGAGGAGCTCGCGGAAATTGTCGAGCCCGACGAAGTTGACCGGATCATTCACCGAGGCGCGAAAGTCGGTGAACGAGTAGCCGAGCGAATAGGCCAGCGGAAAGACGTTGAAGACGATCAGGAACCCGATCGTCGGGAGGATGAAGAGATTGCGGATCGAACGGTCGCTCCAGCCGCGCGCCGCCGCGCGGGAGTTCGTATCCAATTGCGTCAGGACCGCCAACGCTCCGCTCCGTGCTTGTCGAGATCTGCTTGTTGATGATGTCGAGCCCGGGGAGGGATGTCCCTCCCCAGACTCAGTGCATCGACCCGGGACCTTAGAGGCGCCCGTACTTCTTGAAGGTCTCGGTCCAGTCAGCCGCCAGGCCGTCGAGCGCTTCCTTGGCGGTGCCTTCCCCACCCACGACGAACGGGTAGAGGCGGTTGTTGATCTGGATCAGGAGCTCTGCGTATTCCGGCACCGCCCAGAAGTCCTTCACCATGAACATCGACTGGTAGAAGGCCTCGTTGTACGGCGTCGCATTGCGGAACTCCGGCGATTCGAGCACGGCGGCGTTGGTGGTGTAGCCGCCCAGCTCGGCCCAGCGCTTCTGGACCTCCGGCTTGATGAACCACTCGAGGAACTTGAGGGCCTCCTCCTTGTTCTGCGAGTAGTTGATCACCGACATGCCCTGCCCGCCGAGAGCGGCGAACTGCTCGCCGGTCGGCCCGGCCGGGTTGGCGAAGTAGCCGGTTCCCTTGGCGTTCGGGTTGGTCGCCTCGTTGGCCAGCGCCGGGAAGAAGGCGAAGTAGTTCATGCTCATCGCCGCCAGGCCTTCGGTGATGGCCTGGTTGTCTTCCAGGAAGAACGACTTGCCCCAGTTTGGCGGGGTGAACTTGTAGAGTTCGGCGTAGGCCTCGAGCGCTGCGATGGCCTCGGGCGAGTTGATGATGCCGTCGACCTGGTAGGTGCTGTAGTCGCCGAGGTCGCCACCGAAGCTGAACAGGGCGTTCTCGAAGCCCATGACCAGCGCATCGTAGGAATTATCGGTGTAGATCGCGACGCCGTAGCGCTTCTCGTCGGGACGATGGAAGAATTCGGCGATGTCGCGCAACTCGGCCCAGGTCTTGGGCGCGGCGAGATCATAGCCGTACTTGGCCTTGAACGCCTCCATCTCCTTGGGGTCTTCGAACCAGTCCTTGCGGTAGGCCCAGCCCGTGGCGTCACCCTCGGTCGGCACCGCCCAGTACTTCTTGCTGCCCTTGGGATATTCGGCGTAGGACTCGACCGTCGCCGGGGCCATGCTCTTGTCCACGCCGTTGGCGATGAACCACTCGGTCAGGTCCATGTAATGGCCGCCCTGCGAGCCGGCGCCGAGCCACTGCGAGTCGCCGACGACGATGTCGTAGGCGTCGCCCTTGGCGTTGAACTCGGCGAAGGCCTTGGTCTGGAAGTCCGACCACGGCGTAGTCTCGACCGTTACCGTCACGCCGGATTCGGCCGTATACTCGTTGACCAGCTCCTGGAGGTAGTTGGAAGGATCCCACTCCGCCCAGAAGATGGTGAGTTCCTGGGCGGAAGCCATGCCGGCAGACAGCACGAAGCTGGCGCCCGCCATCATTCCGATCACGTGTTTCTTCAGCATGCGTTTCTCTCCCTTCAAGCACGTCGGTTGTTGATTTCGTTGCGGTCGACGGCCCGATTCATTTGTGGACTTCTAATTCAGTCTTGCTCGGTCCTTCTTCTGCAGTATCGAGGCCGACTTCTTCACGGTCCGGCGTCCGGGCTTGCCCGGTCTTGCCGGTCTGACTTCATGCACCGCGGCGCCGACAAGGGCGTGCGCCGCCCATACCGCCACCTTTCGCGCCTCGGCGCCGTCGAGCCCCCAGATATCCTTGAGGACGACCAGGGCCTCGGTGCCGAATATCAGTGACAAGGATTGCATGAGCCTGTCAAATGCCGGCTTCGGCATCTGGCCGCGCAGCGGTCGCACCGCCTCGGCAAGCAGGCCCTTGCGGTTTCCGCGCACGATGGGCTGCTCGTCGCCGAAGGTCCCGGCTTGGCGTTGGGCCCACTGGGCGATGGCGAGCTGGAGCGCCGCGCGGAGCGTCGTCTCGTAGGTCTCCATCCGCGGATAGGCGAAGGCGATCAGTTCCGACACTCGGGCTTCGGCCTCCGGCGAATCGGAATGCCAGTCGAGGATGGGGCCGAGCGCCTCGTCCACCGCCTCCTGGATCATCGCGGCCTGGCTCGGGAAGTAGCGATAGGCCGTGGCGCGGGAGACAGCTGCCGCTTCTGCGACCTCGCTCACCGAAGGTATGACGCCCCGCTCCATCAGCTCCATCGCGGTATCGAGCATCACTTTCTTCATGCGCGCCCGCGGACCCGTCTCGGCGGTGCGCTTGCCGCTGGTAGCTTGACGTGAGACGGCCATATCAATACGATACTCGCGTCTCATTCAGAATGCAATTGCCGTCGTACGAGTATCCGGCAAGTCTTGTTGCTGCATTGCAGAAGTAACAACCAACAATAAAGTGCACTGCAATATCACGGCGCCGCGACGCCGCGCGCGGTGCCAGGGACGGGGAGAAGCGCGATGGCGACCGGTGGACGCACAGTCTCATCGTCGGAGGAGCGCGGCTCATGACCGCGGTCCCACGCAGCGAGATTCTCGAGCGCTTCCACGACATGGTGCGTCGTCGCGTGCCGATCATCGGCGGGGGCGCCGGTACTGGCCTTTCCGCCAAGGGCGAGGAAGCCGGCGGCATCGATCTCATCGTGATCTACAATTCCGGCCGCTACCGCATGGCCGGCCGCGGCTCTGCCGCGGGGCTGCTGGCCTATGGCAACGCCAACGATATCGTCGTCGAGATGGCGCGCGAGGTTCTGCCGGTGGTCGAGCACACGCCGGTCCTTGCCGGCGTCAACGGCACCGACCCGTTCGTTCTGATGCCGCAGTTCCTGTGCTCGCTGAAGGAGATGGGTTTCTCCGGCGTTCAGAACTTCCCGACCGTCGGCCTGTTCGACGGGCGGATGCGGGTGAGCTTCGAGGAGACCGGCATGGGCTACGGCCTCGAGGTCGACATGATCCGCGCCGCGCACGAGATCGACCTGCTCACTACCCCTTATGTCTTCAATCCCGATGAGGCCCGCGCCATGACCGAGGCCGGCGCCGACATCATCGTCGCCCACATGGGGGTCACCACCGGCGGCGCGATCGGCGCGACCAGCGCCGTGACCCTCGCCGACTGCGTTCCGGCGATCGACGCCATCGCCGAGGCGGCGCGCGCCGTCCGTTCCGACGTCATCGTGCTCTGCCATGGCGGCCCCATCGCCATGCCCGACGATGCCGCCTACATCCTGCGCGAGTGTCGCGCCTGCAACGGCTTCTACGGTGCCTCCAGCATGGAGCGCCTGCCGGTCGAGGTGGCGCTGACCGAGCAGACCCGGACATTCAAGGCGATCAGCTTCTGAGGCGCGACGAAGGCAGCGTCCGCCGCAGGTGATTACAGACCGCAGAGGGAGGAGAGGGCCATGCGCCGTTTCACCGTGGCAAGCGAGACCGAGCCGGAGGTGCTGGACTGGGGTCGGCTCCGCTGGCTGTGCAATCCGCCCTCGACCGGGGCGAGGGACCTCACCGTCATCGACGTGACGCTCCTACCCGGCAAGGGTCACGATTTCCACAAGCATCCCGACCAGGAGGAGGTCATCCTCTGCATTGCCGGCTCGGTCGAGCAGTGGGTCGACCGCGAGAAGCGGATACTGGGTCCGGGCGACTCCGCCTTCATTCCCGCCGGCGTCGTCCATGCCTCGTTCAATGTCGGGGACAGCGAGGCGAAGGTTGCCGCCATTCTCGGTCCGTGCAAGGGCGACATCGGCTACGAGGTGGTGGAGATGGGCGCCGAGGCGCCGTGGAACACGCTGCGGGATTGATTGAGGCCTGTTAGAGCAGCACGGCGCTTGATATATACTAGTGATAGATATCAAGTGAGATGAGAGTCTCCATGAGCCAGACGGCGACTGCGAAACTATTCATGCACGGGCGCAGCCAGGCAGTGCGCCTGCCCAAGGAGTTCCGGCTCCCCGGCAAGGAGGTGCGGGTTCGCCGCGAAGGCAACCGCATCATCCTCGAGCCCATGGCATTTGACGTTCAGGCTTGGTTCAAGCGGCTCGATTCCTACGGGGACGTGCCGTTCATGCCGGAGGGCAGGGAGCAACCGGAAATGCCTCCCGACGACGAGATCGATTTCGACAAATGATCTGTCTCGATACCAACGCGGTGATCGCGCTGTTGGGCGGAGGAGGATCGCCGATACGGCTTCGTTTCGAAGAAGCCGTAGGATCGGGCAAGACGGTTGCAGTCTCGAGCGTGGTGCTGTTCGAACTCTGGTTCGGCGCGGAAAAGAGTGCCCGCCGCGAGACCAATGCAAGGAAGATCGAGGCGTTTCAGGCGAGCCCGGTGCAGATCCTCGATCTTGATGCAACCGATGCCGAGGAGGCGGGCCGAATTCGCGCCCTCCTGCAGCGATCGGGGACGCCGATCGGTCCTTATGATGTCCTGATTGCCGCCCAGGCCCGCCGCCGCGGCGCGTTGCTGGTTACGGCCAACACGCGCGAGTTTGCGCGAGTGCCGGGACTGGAACTTGACAACTGGATTTACCCTGACTGAAGGGCGACTCGCCCTGAGAATGTGACGGTCTTGCGGGAGGAAACATGGCCAATAACAACGATTATCCCAAGCTTCACAACGCAATGTGGCCCGGCGTCGTCGGCAAGGGGAGCGGCGACGGCGAGCCCTTCATCCCGCTCGACACCCTGCTGACACTCACCGCCAATGCTCGCTACGAGGGCCAGAAGTTCGACGGTGTCGATCTCTGGCTCGCCGATCCGCACATCTCGATTGATTCGGGCCCCGACGACGTCAAGCGGGTCTGCGACCACATCGCGGGCTTTGGCCTCAAGATCGGCTCGATGGTCGCCCCGATCTGGGGCGGCGCCGGCGGCGGTTCGGCGATGGGCTCCGAGGACGACCGCAAGCGCTTCATCGACCAGGTGCGAAAGGCCTGCGTCATCGGCAAGCAGATGCGCGACCTCGGCATCCGCCCGACCGGCGGCATCCGTATCGATTCCTCGACCAGCGTCGAAGAGTGGGACAAGGATCCGGCCGGCGGAACGAAGATGATCGCCGAGACCTTCCGGGAAGCCGGCAGGATCGCCGCCGATCACGGCGAGTTCCTGGCCGCCGAGGGCGAGATCTGCTGGGGCGGCATGCATTCCTGGCGCGAGAACGTGAAGTTGCTCGAGATGGTCGGCATGCCGGGCGTCGTCGGCTATCAGGCCGACATGGCCCACTCGATGCTCTTCACCCTCGGCTACAACGCCGAGCAGGACCGTCTGCTCCCCGATGGGTACGACTGGAAGGACCGCAGTCTCCTCGACAAGGCCTACAAGCAAGTCGCGGACGCGCTTCGTCCCTGGACGCTCGATTTCCACGTCGCCCAGAACGACGGCTCGGTGTTCGGCTCTGGCGACCATGCGAAGACCGGCCGCCACTGTCAGGTCAAGGATCCCAACGGCAAGCTCGATATCGTCAAGCATGCGGGCTACTGGCTCCGCGACGACGCCGGCAACCTCACCAAGACCATGCGCCACATCTGCTGGGACGGCTGCATGTTCCCCAACGCTGTGATGGAGCGCCAGGAGACCTGGAACGACATCCTCGGCGCCATGGTCAAGGTGCGCGACGCCCACGGCTGGCGGGAATAACAAGAGAAGCGATCGGGGGAACGACAATGGCGAAGGCAAAGAAGCCTCTCAACATCGGCATGATCGGCTACGGCTTCATGGGCCGGGCCCATTCCAATGCCTGGCGAAAGGTCGGCAACTTCTTCGACCTCGAGTACCAGCCCGTGCTCAAGGCGGTGGCAGCCCGGAACAAGGCCAAGGCGAGCGATTTCGCCGCGCGCTGGGGCTACGAGTCGGTCGAGACCGACTGGAAGAAATTGATCGCCCGCGACGATATCGATGCCGTCGACATCTGCGTGCCGAACGACCTCCACATGGAGATCGCGATCGCCGCGGCGAAGGCCGGCAAGATGGTGCTCTGCGAGAAGCCGCTCTCCCGCACCACCAAGGAAGGCGAGAAGATGGTGGCCGCCGTCGAGAAGGCGAAGGTCCCTAACATGGTCTGGTACAACTATCGCTGGATTCCGGCAGTGACCCTGATCAAGCAGATCGTCGCCTCCGGCAAGCTCGGCAAGATCTTCCACTACCGGGCCAACTTCCTCCAGGACTGGACGATCAGCCCGGAGGTGCCGCAGGGCGGCGCCGGTACCTGGCGGCTCGATGTCGAGGCGGCCGGCTCGGGCGTCACCGGCGATCTCCTCGCCCACTGCGTCGATACGGCGATGTGGATCAACGGCGGCATCAGCGACCTCAGCGCCATGACCGAGACCTTCGTCAAGAAGCGCAAGGACGCCGAGACCGGCAAGATGAAGGCGGTCGGCATCGACGACGCCGCGGCTGTCATGTGCCATTTCAAGAACGGCTCGCTCGGCCTGTTCGAGTCGACCCGCTACGCCCGCGGCCACAAGGCGCTCTACACGCTCGAGATCAACGGCGAGCGTGGCTCCTTCATCTGGAACCTGCACGACCTCAACCGCGTCGCCTGGTTCGATCATTCGGTCGAGGGCCAGCTCCGCGGCTGGAGCTCGATCCTGGTCACCGATGGCGAGCACCCCTATCTCGGCAGGTGGTGGGTGCCGGGCCTCACCATCGGCTACGAGCACAGCTTCGTCCACGCCGTCGCCGATTTCATCGAGGGGCTGACCACCGGCAAGCCGGCCTCGCCGACCTTCCGCGAGGCGCTCGAGACGACTAAGGTCTGCGACGCCATCCTCAAGTCCGGCAAGTCGGGCAAGTGGGTTAGCATCAGTTAGTCGACCGCATGGAGTTCTTTCGCCGATGGGCTACCGCGATTTTCTGGAAGCCCTCGGCGAGAGGGAGTCGAGCGGCAGCTACACCGTCGTCAACACCTACGGCTACCTCGGCAAGTACCAGTTCGGCGAATTGGCGCTGATCGATCTCGGCTACTACACCGACGACGGCACCGCCAAGAACGACTGGCAGGCGGACCACTGGACCGGCAAGGACGGCGTCGACTCCAAGGCCGATTTCCTTGCCAGTCCCGAGGCGCAGGAGAACGCCATCCGCGCCTTCATGAAGCTGCAGTGGCAGTATCTCGGCGACACCCAGCGCTTCGCCGGCCAGACCATCGGGGGCCTCAAGCTCACCGAATCGAGCCTGCTCGCCGCCTCCCATCTCCTTGGCCCCGGCACCGTGACCGCGTTCCTCGAAGGCGGTGCCGTGTCCTCGCCGAAGGACGGTTACGGCACCACCATCACCGAGTACCTGACGCTGTTCTCCGGCTACAAGACGCCGTTCAAGGCCGACCATGGCGCCGGCGAGACGATTGCCGGCGGACCCGCCGCCGACGTCCTCCGCGGTCGCGGCGGCAAGGATGCGCTCGACGGCAACGCCGGCGACGACACGCTCAAGGGCGGCAAAGGGAAGGACACCCTCGACGGCGGTCCGGGGCGCGACCTGGTCGATGGCGGCCGTGGATCCGATCGGCTCACCGGCGGCGACGATGCCGACACCTTCCGTTTCGCCGGCAAGGTCCGCAAGCTCGGCACGGACACCATCGTCGATTTCGTGCCGGGCGAGGACGTGATCGCCCTCAGGCACAAGACCTTCAAGGCGCTCGCCGTCGGCGACCTCGATCCCGGCGTCTTCCGCTATGGCGACGCGGCAAAGCAGGGCGACGACCACCTTCTCTACGACCAGGCGACAGGGGTGCTCCGCTACGACAAGAACGGCGACAAGGCGGGGGGTGTTGTGACGATCGCCGTCCTCGACGGCAACCCGGCGCTCACCGCTGACGATATTCTAGTGTTCTGAGCAGTACCCTCACTCCACCGCAAATCCCGCCGAGGACGAGTCGTGCGCGAGGCCGGCGATATCGGCCTCGAGCCGCGAGGCCATCGGCGCCTCGGGTGCGTCCGTGCCAAGTCTTGGTGGGCCGATCCTGGCCTCGGCGCTGAACGGCACTGGCCACCAAGCGCCGCGCGGCAGGGTCTTGCCCAGTCCGGCGAGATGCACCGGGACGAACGGCACCTGCGGGAAGTCTTCGGCCAGCACCGTCACCCCGCGGCGGAAGGCCTGCATCACCTCCGGCGCCCCGCGTGTGCCCTCGGGAAAGATGATCACCGTCTCGCCCTTGAGGAGCGCGGTGCGGATCGGCTCGAGCGCGGTGGAGGCACCCTTGCCGGAACGTTCGATCGGGATGATGCCGAGGAGGTTGCGTGCCAGCCAGCCGATCGGGCCCGGCTTGAGGAAATGGTCCGCCGCCGCTGCCGGCCGGATCTCGTGGAGCCGCGCCAGCGGGTAAAGGCTCATCAGCGCCACCACGTCGAGGTGGCTGTTGTGATTGGCCGCGATGACCGCCGGGCCGCGCACGGGCAGGTGTGCCCGACCCTCGGCACGCAGCCCGGTGAGGAGCAGCAGCGTCGGCCGCACGACCACGGCGAAGAATACGATCGCGGCGATCCGCCGAAGCGTCGCCATCTCAGGCGCCGTAGAAGTAGCGGACATAGTGGAGGAAGATCGGCGCCGCGAAGACCAGGCTGTCGAGGCGGTCGAGGATCCCGCCGTGACCGGGCAGCATCCCGCCGGAGTCCTTGATGCCGAGGTCGCGCTTGATCGCCGAGACGGTCACGTCACCGAGGAAGCCGAGCGCCGCCAGGCCCAGGCCGGCCATTGCGCCTTCGGCCGGACCGAACGGCGTCAGCCATTGCGACAGCAGGGCGCCGAGGAGGGCGCTCGCGGCGAGGCCTCCGACGAAGCCCTCCCACGTCTTCTTCGGGCTGACGGCCGGCACGATGGCGTGGCGGCCGAAGAGACGGCCGGCGGTGTACTGGGCGACGTCGTTGCCCTCGACCAGGACCAGCACGAAGAGCAGCAGCCCGGCCCCGCCCGCCGGCAGGGGCGCGGCGACGTCGAGCACGGTGAGGAAGGCGAGGTGGCTGAGATTGTAGACGGTGAGGAACAGCCCCCACTGCAACGTCCCGGCGGAGCGGATGAAGCCGCGGGTCTCGCCGGCGATGACCAGCCGGAAGGCGATCGCCGCGGTGACGTAGACCGGGATGAAGATCGCGAACATGCCGTACCAGTCGTCGGCGACGAACCAGTATTGGAGCGGGATCGCGGCATAGGCGATGAGGATGGCCGTGCGGTCGACCTGCCGGACGGAGATGATCGAGAGGAACTCGCGGAGCGCCACGAAGCTCATCAGGGCAAAGAGGATCGCCACGACCGATGGACCGGCGAGCAGCGCGATGCTGACGGGGACGACGATCCACCACCAGGTTCGGGTGCGGGCGACCAGCTCGGTCGCGCTGCCCGACCTCCGGGCCACGATCGCGACGATGATGGTGGCGAGGGCAAGCGCCGCGTAGACGCTGCCGATGGCGGCGAGGAGAGGCCCCGGGATGGCCGCGAGCGCCTCAGTCACGATGCGTCTCCCGTAGCGCCGACCTGACCCGGTTGGCGGCGGTGATTGCCGACAGCGCGAGGGCGGCACCGATCGCGGCTGCCGGCAGCCACGCGGGCAGGGCGGTGACCGCAGCGACGGTGGCCAAGGCGGAGAAGAACACGGCCCGGTCTGACTTGCCGAACGGTCCGTCATATCGCCGGCCACCGCCGTCGGCTTGCCCGGCGATGCCGGCCGCCTCGGCGAGGGCGATTGCGGCTATCGCTGCACCGGCAAGCAGCGGCGCCGCCGGCGCGAGCGCCAACATCAGCGGCAGGTAGAGCGCGGCGTCGGAGACGATGTCGCCGAGTTCGTTGAGGAAGAAGCCGAGGCGGCTCGCCTGGCCGTGCTCGCGGGCGAGCATGCCGTCGGCGGCATTGAGCGCCATCCGGAGAGCAAGGACGACCGGCACGCCGAGGAGCGCTACCGGTATTGTGCCGGCCACGGCGAGCACGGTGCCCCAGCCGAGCGACAGCAGCGTCGCGGCGAGTGTCACCTGGTTGGCGGTAACGCCTGCGGCGGCGAGGCGCCGCACCAGGGGACGCAGCAGGCCCTGGAATCCCGGCTTCAGTGCGTAGATCGTCGCCATCCTTGCGCCGCCTCCATGGCCCCTGTTGAACATCGTACAACATAGCGCGTTGTTGAACGGCGTACAAGATACTTGTTGAACAGCGTTCTAGAGGCTAGGCTGGCTGCGACGAGAGGAGTCGGCATGGTCGCACGACGGCAGGAGCATACCCGGGAGCAACTGGAGTCGCTGGTGGTCGACGCCGCCGAGGCGATCGCCGCTCGTGAGGGCCTTGCCGGCGTCAGCATGCGCCGCCTTGCCGCTGCGATCGGCTATGCGCCGAACTCGATCTACCATGCCGTCGGCGACATGGACTCGATCGTGCTGAAGCTCAATGCGCGCACGCTCGACAGGATGACCCGCAGCCTCCGCCGCCGGCTCGACGGCACAGCCGACGCCGCCGCGGCGGTGGACGCGCTGGTCGAAGGCTATATCGGGTTCGTGCGCCGCCATGCCGGGCTGTGGTCGGCGATCGTCGACCATGTGCGCCGCGACAAGGGACCTTTGCCGGCGTGGTACGAGGCGGCACTTGCCCGGCCGCTCGCCCTGGTCGATGTGGCTTTGGCGCCGCTGATCGCCGATGCCGAGGACCGCCGTCGCTCGACTGCGGTGCTGTGGGCGAGCCTTCATGGCATCGCCGGGCTGGCACAATCCGGAAAGCTCGGCGTCGTCACCGGCGACGACGCCTTGCCGCTTGCCCGGCTCCTCGTCCGTCGCTACCTGGCAGGACGCCGGGTGCCGTAGTCCCGGCTATTCCGTCGCCTGCCAGGGGCCATCGTCGACGAAGATCGCTTCGTCCGGTCCCGGCCAGGGCGGAATTGTCGCGCCGACCGCCTCGAGCGGCGCGTCACCGTCGCAACGGAACTGGAAGGCGGTGCCGAGCGGGATGTCGAGCGACAGGCCTGGATAGACCTCCAGCACCTCCTCGCCGGTCTCGTCCTTGCGCCACATCCGGCCGCGGCCGGCGACGAAGTACCAGACCTCCTCGACGGTGGCATGGCGGACGGCGCGGGCGACGGCGCCCGGCGGCAGCCGGAAGTGGGCCATGCTCGCGCGCTCGCCATTGGCCAGCAGCCGCACTTCGGACCCGTCCGGCGCCATCGCGTCCGGTGTCGCCCCCAGTACCCGGTGTCCGAAACGTGTCATGCCGCCCCCTTGTCGCCCCATCCGAATTTCTCGGCCAGAGTTGCAGAAAAACTCTTGATTGTGAAACCGAAGGCGCATACGTACCGGCTTGCCCAATTTCGCACGTGCCTGTGGTCGCACATAGTCCGAGGGCGAACCGCCGGGACCGTTTCCCGGACGCTTCGAAGGACGCGGCTTAAAGCAACGACGTAGCGGGCTTTTTTGGTCTCTGCCGGCTCTCCAAAGGTCGGGGTTACTAAAGAGGCATCTACATCTTGCCGGGCGTGCGGATCGGGGTCCTCCCAATCCAAGCGAAGGCAGCGACAGACCGGACAGCCCTGTCCACTTGTCGACTGGCCAACCGGAAAACCAGCCGGCAGCAGCCGGCAAACCGGACCGCGATGACGCGGGGTTGCGCCGTCTCCACAGCGGCGTCCCGTGGGCAACGATCCGGCGGTTTCAATCTGTTTCGCTTGGGGAGTGCCCTGAGAATGACCGACCGCATCCGCGACTTCCTCCGCCTCCGACGTCCCGAGGGCCCGTGCCTCGTCATCGACCTCGATGTCGTGCGTGAGAACTATAATGCCTTCGCCAAGGCGCTCCCCGACAGCCGTGTCTTCTACGCGGTGAAGGCTAATCCCGATCCTGCGGTGCTGAAGCTCCTCGCCGAGCTCGGCTC
>Ga0207773_100502_pt1 | contig 14983 bp, 9 predicted proteins | sample TtaePargueraPR_2_FD_187281 | JGI IMG/M metagenome (GOLD analysis project Ga0207773, IMG submission 187281) | Aerobic enrichment media microbial communities from Bioluminiscent Bay, La Parguera, Puerto Rico - Tt and M1 (3) (SPAdes) | ecosystem: Environmental > Aquatic > Marine > Unclassified ...
ATCAGCGGAACGAAGGGTTGACACCGTGCTAAAGCTCAGGTCCGCCCACTCTTTTTTAATTTTGGAAATATTGATTTCCCGCAAGGTTGTTAGTGACCTTGTTTTTCCACTTATAAAATCAAAATCAGGTTACAAATAAGCATCTTCCCTACAGATTTCAGGAATAATTACATGTATTAAGGTCATCCCACCATTACCAAATAATTTGCTGGTTTACGTATTTTTTTGTCCATTGTACGTGATGCCGGAGGAATAATCTAAAGTTTTTGTAATTTAAAAATCGATTTGATAGAATAGATTCAAAATTTAATATCGTGATACGAAATCTAGGTAAATGTAAAAGTGGTAGAATTAGCGTTACTAATTTTCTGGCCTTTATATTGTTGTTTTTTACTTTGGACTCGGTGCTTGGGCAAGAGTATGAAGCTAATTGGGAATCCCTTGACAAAAGACCAGTGCCAGAATGGTTTGAAAATGCCAAGTTTGGGGTTTTTATTCACTGGGGGCCCTATTCTGTTCCCGCATGGTCGCCAAAAGGTACCTATTCCGAATGGTATCAATATTGGCTTCAAAGTAAAAAGCTTTTTGGAAATGGGGATTTTAAAGGTGATGAAGTTTATCAATATCATATAGAAACTTATGGTGAAGATTTCCCCTATTATAAGTTTGGAGAGATGTTTACCGCTGACCTATTTGAACCTGATGAATGGGCCCGTCTTTTTGAAAAGGCAGGAGCAAAGTACATCGTTCTGACATCAAAACATCATGATGGATTTACCCTTTGGCCCAATGAACAGGCTAATGATAGGGGATTTGCCTGGAACAGTATGGAAGTGGGGTCGAACCGGGATTTGGTAGGCGAGCTAACGGAGGCGGTGAGGAAAACCTCTGTCAAAATGGGCCTTTATTATTCACTATTTGAATGGTACCATCCATGGTGGCAAAATGATAAGGAGAGGTTTGTTAGTGAACATTATCTTCCACAAGTCAAGGACCTGGTTCAAAACTATAAGCCGGATATACTTTGGACAGATGGTGAGTGGGAGTTGGAAGGTGAAAAATGGAAGAGTGAGGAGTTCCTGGCCTGGCTTTATAATGAATCCGCAGTCAGGGACAATATTTTGGTCAATGACCGATGGGGAAAAGGGCTACGGCAAAAGCATGGCGGTTATTATACCACTGAATACGAGGCAGGGAAAGTATTTGACAAGCCTTGGGAGGAGTGTCGGGGAATGGGATTTTCCTTTGGCTATAATCAAAATGAAGATGCCCAAGATTATAATAGCACAAGAGCATTGATTCTGATGTTGGCGGATGTGGTCAGCAATGGTGGAAATCTTCTGTTGGACATTGGTCCCGATGCCCGTGGGAATATCCCTCCCATTATGCAGGAAAGATTGCTGGAAATGGGGGAATGGTTGGAGATAAACGGGGAAGCTATATATGGTACCAGAAAATGGAAGCGGTCAGTACAATGGTCTGAAGGTGATCGTAAAATTGATCATGAAAAGGGCTATTTAGGAGGAGACTATATTCTGAGACAAACCATTGATCCAACACCTGGGAAAGCAGTGAAAGAGTTGTTCTTTACGCAAAATGGAGAGGTTCTTTATGCGATTAGCCCAAAATTTCCCAAGGGGCAATTCCTTATTAAAGGTGTGAAGGCTTCTGCAAACACCTCTGTAAAACTGTTGGGAGTGGATGGTGAATTGGATTATATACAGAAAGGCGATGACTTATTGATAAAAGTCCCAAAGTTGAGCTACGATGAATTGCCGTGTAAGCATGCCTGGAGCTTTAAGATCAGTGGAGTTAAGTGATTTTTAAAAAAATATGGAGGAATAAATAATACGTTAATATTTCAATAGGGATTGGCGAATGGACTTGTTTTTGTTGCCCATTCGCCTCTTGTACATGTAAGGAGAATCAAAGGTTTTTCACCGTATTTTCAATTTGATTATCCCTGAGTTCTATTTGAAATTCCCTTTCATCCAAAAAGGTTTGTAAGTGGTTTTTACTTTCTTCCCAAACCATCATTTCAGAAAATGGTTGGTCATTAGGTGAGCCGAAATTTTCGATTAGTGCATCATTTATGGTCTTTGCCAGGTTTTTTAAGTTAGCATGATCTTCCTTCAGGAAGCTCCAACGAATTTTATAGAGTTCATCCTTGTAAAAGATAAGACTCAATTTCGAAGCCTTTTTACCTGCGACGAATAGGTGACTGTGCTCCTTATAGATGCCTTCTCTGACACCTTTCTCAATATTTCTTTTTACGCTTTTCCTGAGCCAGTCATTATTTCTATAAAGGGATTCATCACCTGTAATAAGATAAAGGCTTTCCTGATAATGTTGGAGCGTGTGATTTAATTTTACTTTATTTAGGCCATTTTCCTTATCCAGTTGATTTTGAGAATAAGAAGAATAAATAAAGGAAAAGAAGAAGAGAATAATTCCTAAAAGTTGTCTCATTGGTTTTGCTTTAGTAGGTTGGGTAAGTTTAAAATTTCACCTTAAGATAAATTAAATTTGTGAATTAATTTTAGGGCAATATTGGAATTAGATGTGAAGTCACTATCCTTAAAAATGATAAAAAAATGAAGGTATTGGTTATAGGTGCAAACGGACAGATTGGAAGTTTTCTGGTTAAGCTGTTGAATGATAACCATGATTTTACGGTAAAGGCAATGGTTAGGAAAGAAGAACAGTCTAAGTCATTTGAAAATGAGGGGATAGAAACTGTGTTGGCAGACTTGGAGGGGACAGTCGAGGAATTGGCTAAGGCTATGAAAGGCTGTGATGCTGTGGTCTTTACTGCTGGCTCGGGAGGAAAAACTGGAGCGGATATGACCTTGTTAATTGATCTTGATGGGGCTGTAAAAAGTATGGAAGCAGCTGAAAAAGCAAGAATAGACCGATTCGTCATGGTCAGTGCCTTACAGGCTAATAATCGGGAAAATTGGAACCAAGCCATCAAACCGTATTATGTTGCCAAACATTATGCCGATAGGATGTTAACATCCAGTAGGTTGGATTACACTATTTTGAGACCAGGGAGATTGATCAATAATCCCGGTACTGGGAAAATAAAAGTTGGAGAAAAGCTAGAAAGAGCGATGATATCAAGAGAAGATGTAGCAAAAACTATCATGGCAGTTTTAAATGAGGGCAAAACTATTAGAAAAGCATTTGATTTAATAGCAGGAGATACGGATATTGAGGTAGCATTGAAGAATATTTAGCTTACCTTATTTTAATATTATCAAAATAGGATGATCAGAAAGGCAACAAAAAAAGATAAACCAAAGGTAGTATCCATCCTGACAAAGGCATTTTTAGAGAATAAAAGCGTCAATTATTTGGTAAAGCAAGGCAAAAACAAAGAAGCAAGAATAGCTGCAATGATGGATTATTCTTTTGAAGTCTGTATGCTTTCCGGGGAGGTTTATATTACTGAAGATGCTAAGGCTTGTGCCCTGATCCAATATTTGGATCAAAAGCCAGGCTGGATAAAATCAAGTTGGTTGGACTTGAAGTTGATTTTTCAATGTGTGGGTTTAGGAAATGTCATTAAAGCCTTGAAAAGGGAAGCCAAGGTCAAAAGCTATTACCCCAATGAATCCACTTTAATTTATTTGTGGTTTATCGGGGTGGATCCTGTACAGCAAGGAAAAAGAATAGGAAGTAATTTGCTGTCCTTTGTTATCAAAAAAGGCAAGCAGAAAAATAGGGCGGTATATTTGGAAACATCGACAGAACATAATTTATCATGGTACGCGAAAAATGGCTTTGAAATCTATCAGAAGATAGAAGATTTTGGTTTCCCCTTTTACTTTTTTAAATGGAAAGGGCAACGAAATTGACCATAAATGGGCACTATAGCGAAAGGTGGGGAAAACCTCATTTCCGTTTATCAGTAGGTCAATGATTTGGAGAATTGTAGAAAGTAGAGCACTCAATAACAAATAACCCATTAACTAATAACTATCTGGAGAATCTACCTGGCGCCTGTCTTCCGGTGGGGTAGGAAATACAGGCCCGTGGATTAAATGCAAATCAGATTGATCCGCAAATTCAACTATCCAACGGGCCAATCCCAAACCTCCAATTTCAAATATCCACTCCAAATCATTTCGGTATTAAATAATAATGATTGGACAAGAATAGTTTTTTTACGAAGTGCAAGCTTATTTTTTACGAAATGATTATTTTGTTAACAAAGGTGTTTTGTTTTCCCTTTATTTCGGTGAAAATAATTGTATTTCAGCTTTGGTTTAATTAAGTTTGTTTAAACAAATAAACAAAATATTTCTTGATGAGAGTCCCCAATAACCTGCTCTTGGCTTTTGTTTCAGGAGTTTTTCTTTTTGCTTCATGTAATGCGCCTTCTGGCACAGGGGATGAACTTGTCCCATCCAACCAGATAAGCTATAATTTTCATGTTCGTCCGATCCTTTCGGACAAGTGCTTTGCTTGTCATGGACCGGATGCCAATAAGCGGGAAGCAGGATTGCGTCTTGATACGGAAAAAGGGGCCTATGCAGCATTAAAAGATGAGCCCGAAAATCATGTTATTGTTCCTGGAAAACCAGATGCTTCTGCGGTTTACCAACGCATTAGTTCTGTGGATCCTTCCATTCAAATGCCACCCCCAGAGTCCAACCTTAAGCTGGATGAGTCGGAAATCGAAATCATTAAAAGATGGATCAAGCAGGGGGCTAAGTATGAGCCTCACTGGGCATTTACCACGCCAGAAAAACCAGACCTTCCAAATAAAACGGACTGGGCAAAAAATGAGATCGATCAATTTATCCTGGCCAAAATGAGCCAGAAAAAGCTTAAACCTAACCCTCAGGCAGAGGAGGAGACATTATTGAAGCGGCTTAGCCTGGATATTACTGGTTTACCGCCTGGCATTGGGTTGATGGAAAAGTATACTGATTTGGATGAACCTACCTATGAGCAATTGGTGGATGAGTTGCTTTCGCAAAAGGCCTTTGGGGAAAAGCTTGCAGTGCTCTGGATGGATATTTCCCGCTATGCTGACAGTTATGGTTATCAAGATGATGAATATAGGACACAGTGGCCCTACCGGGATTGGGTAATCCATGCATTTAATCAGAATATGCCTTATGACCAGTTTATTACATGGCAGTTGGCAGGAGATATGCTGCCCAATGCTTCTAAAGAGCAGGTTCTTGCGACTGCCTTCAACAGAAACCATAAATATACCGAGGAAGGGGGAGTGATCGATGAGGAATATAGGGTGGAATATGTGCTGGATAAGACCAACACCTTTAGCAAAGGGATACTAGGAATTACCTTGGAATGTGCCCAATGTCATGACCATAAATACGATCCTTTTTCCCAAGAAAATTACTATCAGGTGTTTGCCTTTTTTAATAATACGCCAGAAAAGGGATTTGAGGGAGATGTGTCCCAGAGTAAGCCGGCAAAGACCCCAATCCTTTGGATAGAGCAACAAGATTTTGATCGGGAGGGGGTTTTGAGCTATTTGAATTATCAGGATACCAGCAAAATAATGGTTTCGGTGATGGAAGAGCTGGACACCTTGCGCAAGACCTATATTTTGGAAAGGGGAGTTTATGATGCGCCTACCATCCAGGTACAAGCGTCCACGCCCCCGTCCATTTTAGAATTCCCTGATGATTTGCCGCCAAATAGGTTGGGATTGGCTGAATGGGCCACAAGCAGGGAAAACCCATTGACCGCAAGAGTCTTTGTGAACTTAATTTGGCAGGAAATATTTGGGCGGGGAATAGTGAAGTCTGCGGGTGATTTTGGAATGCAGGGGGATCTTCCTACGCATCCCGAACTGTTGGATTGGCTGGCGGTGGATTTTATGGAAAATGGTTGGGATATCAAACGGTTGATGAAGCAGATATTTATGTCGGCAACTTACCGGCAGAGCTCAGCGGTTAGTAAAAAAGGCCTGCAGAGAGACCCCGAAAACGAGTACCTTTCCAGGGCCCCAAGGCTTCGGCTTACCGCAGAAAGTGTTCAGGATTTAGTACTAGCCACAAGTGGTTTGCTAAATACCGAAATTGGTGGTCCCAGCATTAAACCTTATCAACCTGAAGGCCTATGGGAAGCGGCTACTTCAGGGAGAGGAACATTAGCAAAATATGTTCAGGACCATGGGGATGATTTGTACCGTAGGGGACTGTACCATTTTATCAAACTTACTGTACCTCCTCCCAAAGCGATAATTTTTGATGCCAGTAACCGTGATCGATGCGAGGTGACCAGAGGCCGGACCAACACCCCATTACAGGCACTGGTAATGCTCAATGATCCTTTTGTCCTGGAAGCGTCCAGGGTATTGGCTTCAGAGATTGAAGCCAAAGGGCTAGGAGTAGAAGAGGGTATTCAACTGGCTTTTAAGAAGATCCTTTGTCGGGAAATAAGACAGGAAGAATTAAATATTATGGCTGCCTATTACCAAAAAGAAAAGGAACTTTTTGAAGCTCAGCCTGATGAAATAGAAATGAGTTTGGACATAGGTGAAAAGCCTTTAGCTGAAAAAGCCATGAAAGCTGAAACAGCAGCCATGATGCAGGTGATTGTGGCCTTGTACAATTTGGAAGAAACCATTACTAAAATTTGATATGGAAAAGGAAATACTTGAACATGGGCTAAACCAAAATAGAAGGAAGTTCCTTTCCAAGTTGAGCTTGGGCTTAGGTAGTATGGCTTTGGGTTCTTTGTTGATCCCAGATCTTTTTTCCCGGAAGTCAGGTATGGAGGATGAACTGATGGCAGCAGTGCCACACTTTGCTCCTAAAGCAAAAAGAATCATCTATCTGTTTCAAAATGGAGCACCCAGCCAATTGGAGTCATTCGATTATAAACCAGTCCTGAAACAAAGGATGGGTGAGGACCTCCCGGCAAGTATCCGAATGGGACAGCGACTGACCGGAATGACTGCCGGTCAAAGTTCTTTTCCATTGGTAGGATCTTATTATGATTTTAAGCAGTACGGAGAAGCGAGAGCATGGATCAGTGATCTGTTTCCCCATACGGCCAAAATCGTAGATGATATTTGTATTGTGAAATCCATGCATACCGAGGCGATCAACCATGATCCAGCTTTGACCTTTTTCCAGACAGGGGCCCAGATAGGTAACCGGCCAAGTATGGGATCCTGGTTGAGTTATGGTTTAGGGAGTGAAAACAATAACCTTCCTGCCTTCTGTGTGCTTTTAAGCCGTGGTAAAGGAAATGGGCAGGGGGTATACTCAAAACTTTGGAGCAATGGTTTTCTGGATTCCGTGCACCAAGGTGTTCAGTTTTCCAATTCCGAAGATCCAGTGCTTTACCTTGGGGATCCTGACGGCATGAACAGGATGGACAGGAGGAGAATGCTTGACCAGATTGCCGCTATTAACCAGCTTTCCTATGATAAGTTTGGTGACCCGGAAATTCAGGCAAAAATCCAACAATATGAAATGGCCTTTAGGATGCAAACAGCCGTGCCAGAGGTCACTGATGTATCCAAAGAGCCGGATAGTATCATCAAACTCTACGGGCCAGATTGTTTAGTCCCCGGGACTTATGCGGCCAATTGCCTTTTGGCCAGAAAACTTTCCGAGAACGGTGTGAGGTTCGTTCAGCTTTATCATCAGGGATGGGATCAGCACGGGAATTTGCCCAATGAAATGGCAGGGCAGGCAAAAGATGTGGACCAGGCTTCAGCAGCTCTGATCACTGATTTGAAACAAAGGGGATTATTGGATGAAACCTTGGTGATTTGGGGAGGGGAATTTGGCCGAACCAATTATTGCCAAGGTAAAATGTCAGTAGATAATTATGGCAGGGACCATCATCCAAGGGCCTTTTCCATTTGGATGGCCGGGGGAGGCGTGAAATCAGGAATGGTGTATGGAGAAACCGATGAGTTTGGCTATAATATTGTCAAAGATCCAGTCCATGTGCACGATTTCCAAGCCACTGTTTTGCATTTGATGGGCATAGATCATGAGCGGTTGACTTTCAAACACCTGGGAAGACGGTATCGCCTGACCGATGTAGCGGGCAATGTGGTTAAGGATATCTTGGTCTAATCGTCCTTAAGTGAAAATTAATTAAGCCCAAGTGGCCTTAATCAGTAGCTACTGAATACATGAACATAAGAAATAACCTACAAAGTTGGCTGGAAAACCTGTTAATAGTTTTCACCGGTTTCATTGTCATATTTTTGATCGGAGGGGATCGTTTGGTGGTACCACCCTTGCTACAGGTAATGGGAAGAAGCCATCCTTTGATTTTGCATTTTCCTATCGTACTGATGGTGATTGCACTGGTTTTTGTCCTTGTGCCTAAACTATTACCTGCCCCATATCAACAGCAAATGGCCAGGTGGTCCTTGCTTTTTGCCACCTTTTTCGCGGGGATTACAGTTTTGACGGGTTGGATGCTCAGTCAGGAGGAAGGTTATGAAGGGGATAACCTGTTGCTGCACAAATGGCTTGGAGTGGCTGTTTATTTTGTGGCCTTGCTGGTGTATTTTATGATGGACAAGTGGCCCAAGATGCAGAAGGGAATGAGTTTGACTTTATTACTGGTCCTGATTGGGGCCGGTCATTGGGGAGCCAACCTTACTCATGGGACAGACTTTTTACTTGAGCCAGTAAACCCAAAGAACAGTGAGCAAATAAGTTTGGAAGAAGCGGAGGTGTTTGCGCATTTAGTAAAGCCTATATTCGAGCAAAAATGCCTGAGTTGCCACCAGGAGAGCAAGCGTAAAGGAGAGTTAAGGTTGGATAAAGTGGCTATGATCCAGAAAGGAGGGAAAAATGGTGCCCTGTTTGATTCCATCAATTGGGAAAAATCGCTTCTTATAGAAAGACTCCTGCTTCCTATGGAGGAAAAGAAGCATATGCCTCCCAAAGGTAAGCCACAGCTCTCTCCTGAAGAATTGGAGATTTTGAAAATATGGGTGCAGGAAGGGGCTGATTTTGAAGGAAAAGTAGTAGATCAGGGGAAGGAAAGCCCAATTTATCAATTGGCCAGTTCACAACTGGAAAAAGAAAAACCATACGATTTTGATCCAGTTGCTGCGGAAAAGGTTGCCGAACTTAACAATCATTATAGATTGGTTCAGGAGATATATCCCGAGTCTCCCGCACTGGAGGTTTCTTATTTTGGCTCAGGAGCCTTTGATCCGAAATCCCTGGAGGAACTGAAAAAGGTAAAAGAGCAAATTATCAGGCTTAATTTAAGTAGGATGCCACTTCAGGGGGTGGATTTAAGCTTTTTAAGGGACTTTGTGCATTTGGAGGAACTCAACCTCAATTTCTGTGAACTAGAGACTGGGCAATTGACTGTTTTGGGAGATTTGCCCAAGTTAATAAGCCTGTCTTTGGTAGGGAACAAGCTAGATAGCGGTATCTTTAAAACATTGTTGACATCCTCCTCATTGGAATTCCTCTATTTGTGGAACACAGGCCTGGGTAAAGAGGATGCAAAAGCATATGAAAAGGAGCGGCCTCATGTAATGATAGAATGGGGCTTTGAGGGTAAAGAACTTGTCTATCAGCTTAATGCCCCTCAGATTAAATATGAAAATGAAATCTTCAGGGATGAGGAGAAAGTGGTTTTAAAACATCCTATTGGGGGGGTAAAGATTAAATTTACCCTGGATGGTACGGAGCCCGATAGCAATAATGGGGAATGGTACCAAGCCCCCATTAAACTTGATAATACTGCTCAGCTAAAAGCAGCTGCTTTTGCCGATGGTTGGGACAGAAGTGAAACGATTGCTGCAAGTTTTTATAGATCGGGGCTATCACCAAAAAGGGTAGTTCTAAAAACTAGCCCTTCCGGCCAGTATCAGGGCAATGGAAAGGAAACCTTATTTGATTTGAAAAAAGGGGATTCCAATTATGCTTCAGGGGATTGGTTGGGATTTAAAGATGAACCCCTGGATTTGGAGATAGATTTAGGGGAGCATTATGCAGAGATGTTAGCCATTAGCTTAATGTATCATGAAGAAGCCCATATTTTTCCTCCCGTAAAAGTACTCCTTCAGGGAAAGGTGGGGGATACATGGCAAACCCTTGTTTCTGAAAAACCAGAAGCGCCTAAAAAATCCGGCAAAAGCCGGATGGAGCAAATGATTTTACCGATTCCAGCAGGGAAGTATAAGCAACTTAGGCTAATACTTTATACCAATCAGCGCCTGCCTTCCTGGCATAGAGGAGCAGGGGATAAAGGATGGGTATTTGTGGATGAGGTCGTGGTGAACTAAGTCTTGAGCTGCATTAAAACTGGTGATTTATTGTGTAAATCACATTTAATCTGTCTAAAAATATCTTATTAAATCGTCTTTTTAGAGGACTCAATTTTTTGCTTTAGCAGAAAAAATGGGTTAGTATTGAAAAAGTTGCCCTTAATAATCCTATAAAATTTCGGTTTTAAAATTGAGATCTCGTCTAGAATTAGTTTTTAAAACGCACTATGAGGAGTTGTGCATTTTGGCGAATAGCTATTTACATAGTTTTAGTGAAGCAGAGGATGTGGTCCAGGATGTGTTTGTGAAACTTTTGCTCAAAGGCAATATTGATGAGATCGGTCTTTTGGAACATTATATCAAGAGGGCAATTAAAAATGCCTGTCTCAAGAAAATTAGGGACAGGAAAGCGATGCACACCATAGATGGAGCCGTTATTAGGGAAGAAAATTTTTTTGAGAAGAAGGAAAGCGAGTTGCATGAAGAAAGAAGAAATTCCTTGCTGCTAGATGAACTTAATAAGCTTCCTGAGCAATGTAGAAAAGTATTTTTGATGTGTGTGGTTGAAGAACTTACCTATCAAAAGACGGCAGATAAGTTGAATATCTCTGTAAATACAGTTAAGTCCCAAGTTAAAAAAGCATACAAAGTTTTAAGGAATGCAATGGGAATGACCTTGTTGAAGGCGATCGCGGTAGTGTTTTATTTTCTATTTTAAATTTGTTTTAAAATTTTTCTATAATCCATCACCCTGTTTTTACTCTTTTGGGTCTTCCTAATAAAAGCGCTTAAATCGTAGTAGGAATGACAATAGAAAACTGGGATCTGTTAATAAGAAAAATACAAGGCAGGTTAAACGAGGAAGAAGAAATTGTTTTTAGGGATTGGCTGGAGTCTTCTACCCAAAACAGACATTTTTTTGAGGAATTGAAACAGCTTAAAGCTCATGAAGCTGAAAAAGAGGTGCTGAAAAAGCTTGATGCAGAAGCTGCTTGGGATAAGGTTTTATCAAAATACGAGCGGGAGAAAAAGGCAACGAAGCAAAAATCAATTTCTACTATTTGGCTGAGGTATGCTGCAGTTATGGTAGCGGTGTTAGGTTTGTCTTATTTGATTTGGCAGACTAACAAAATCCAACCTACTATTCTCCCAACTACCAGTGATGAAATTACCTTGATCAACGAAGCCGGGGAAGTTCAGGTGATCAAGATGGGGGAGGAACTGTCGCTTAAAGACCGTCATGGAAATGTCACTGGCCAACAAAAAAATGACCAATTAATATACAATGAAGATTCACCAGAGGATGAATTGATTTACAATGAGTTGGTGGTTCCTTATGGTAAGCGTTTCCAATTGGCCTTGTCCGATGGTACTTTGGTCCATCTAAATGCTGGTTCTTCCCTTAAATACCCTGTAAGTTTTGTTCAAGGTGAAAATAGGGAGGTCTTCTTGACAGGAGAGGCATATTTTGATGTGGCTAAGGATAAGGCTCATCCTTTTTTAGTCAATACAGGAGATGTGAATGTGCGGGTTTTCGGGACCCAATTTAATGTTTCTTCCTATCCTGAGGATAAGAAGGTGAGTACCGTTTTGGTGGAAGGATCAGTTGGATTATATGATGCCCACAAAACTTACGATGAGGCAAAGATTGCTCTTTTGGAGCCCGGTTTTAAAGGAGACTGGAATAAGGGAGGGAAGTATGTAGATTATGAAAAGGTGGATGTGGATGTCTATTTGGGTTGGACTGAAGGGAAGCTTGTACTAAAGAATCTTCCTTTTAGTGCTATCATAGCCAAGCTGGAGCGACATTATGATGTGGAGATAAAAAATTCTTATCCCTACTTAAACGATCAGATCTTCACAGCAACCTTTGATATTGAAACTATTGAAGACGTGCTGAACTCCTTTAAGGAGGATACACCATTTACCTATCAGATAAAAAATAATGTCATAACGATAAGCAAACCATGATGCCTATGAAATAAAAATAATTTGACTCTAAAAAGCAGAGCCGAAAAATGCGGCAACATTCTTCGGCTCCTAGAAAACGATTATCAATATAACCATTTAACACTTTACAAAAGTATGAAAAAAGACAATAGGATGTGGAATAAATTTCCATATCCGTTACAACCCATTTTAACCATGAAATTAACCGTGTTCCTTTTTTTTGTGTTGATTATATCTACACAGGCGAGTTCATACCCGCAAAAGGTTAAGGTTTCCTTTGATTTAAGGAATGTCAGAGTTTCACAGGTCCTCGAGGAAATAGAGGGAATTACAGAGTACAAGTTTCTTTATAACCATGAAAAGATCAACGCTTATAGAATAGTTTCCTTCAAAGTCCAAGATGAACCACTGGATAAGGCGTTGGAACGACTTTTTAAGGGAACGGATGTTTATTATGTCATCCGAAACAAACAAATCATTCTTAAAAATGGCGGTGAGACCAAAGCTGTAGCCCAGAATGTAGTCGATACTCCCATTAAGGTCAAAAAGATGGAAAAGGTAACGGGAACCGTTTTGGATGAAAATGGAGATCCATTGCCTTACGCCAATGTGATGCTGAAGGGAACCAATATCGGTGTAGTAACCGATTTGGACGGCAAGTTTGAATTCGAAACTCCTGAGAGCTCGGGTATATTGGTAGTTTCTTTTATTGGCTATAATACCAAAGAGGTAAATATTGAAGGAAAGACATCCATTGAGGTGAGCTTGACTCCTGCATCGGAGAGTTTGGATGAAGTGGTTGTAGTGGGCTATGGTGCTGTTAAAAAATCAGACCTGACTGGATCAGTGACCTCTGTGACTTCTGAGGAATTGACCGCATATCCTGCCTTGGGAGCGACACAAGCTATCCAAGGTAGGGCCTCAGGGGTAATGGTAACTTCCAAAAACGGAGAGCCAGGTTCTGGAGCGAGAATTAGAATTAGAGGAGGGACTTCCATAAATGCCAGTTCCTCTCCACTGTATGTAGTGGATGGTTTTGCAGGTGGAGTGATGCCTCCACCGGAAGATATCGCATCCATTGAAATTTTAAAAGATGCTTCTGCTACGGCAATTTACGGCTCAAGAGGTGCAAATGGTGTGGTTTTGATCACTACCAAAAGTGGACGTGCAGGAACCAGCCAGGTGAACTTTAATATGTCATACTCCGCGCAGGAAGTAGGTAAAAAACTTGATCTCCTTAACGGCCAGCAGTTTGCAGAATACATTAATGAACTCTATGCCAACGATGGTGTCAACTCTGTTCCTTACCCAAATCCAGAACAGCATGGAATCGGTACAGATTGGCAGGATGAGATTTTTAGATCTGGAGGACTTCAAAATTACCAAGTTTCGGCAAATGGAGGAAAGGAGAATTTGAAATATTACACCTCTGTAAACTATTATGGAAATAAAGGTGTGGTGATCAATTCGAAATATGAGCGGTTTTCTGGGCTTTCCAATTTGGATATGGAGCTGAGTGATAAGGTCAGGTCTGGAGTAAAAATGTATTTTATGCGGACCCAAAATGATGGTGTCAAAACCCAAGAAACTTCAGGAGGGGCTACCAATGTAGGGGTTCTTTCCGCAGCATTGAAATTCGAACCCGTGCAAGGAGTATATGATGAAAACGGTAATTATACCATCCATCAAGTAGGAGACCCTCATGATAACCCTGTCGCGGTGGCCAATGAATTTCAAAACAATACCATTTCGGATATCTTTCAGGGTAATACATTCTTGGAGATAGACATATTAAAAGATTTGACCTTTAAATCAACTTTTGGAGTTCAAATCTACAATACAAGAAATGGTCAGTTTACCCCAACAACTTTGAGAGCTGGTCGAAATACTGGAGGTACTGGGGCCATTTCCTCAAATAAAAACACGATTTTATTGAATGAAAACTACTTAAACTATACGAAATCTTTTAATGATCGGCACCGCTTAAATTTCATGGCTGGTTATTCTTATCAGTCTTTCAGGGGAGAATCATGGAGGTCCGTAAATACCAACTTTATTACCAACTCCTTTTCTTATTGGAATTTAGGAGGAGGATCAGTTTATCAGAGTCCTTCATCTGGTCTGACAGAGTGGACTTTAGCTTCCTTTTATGGTAGGGCAAATTATGCATTCAATGATAAATATATGCTGACTTTTACCGGAAGGTATGATGGCTCTTCACGATTTGGGGCCAATAATAAGTGGGCATTTTTCCCATCTGGTGCAATTGCCTGGAATGTGAAAAAAGAATCCTTTATGGAGGATGTGAACGCTATCAGTCATTTTAAATTGAGGGCTAGTCACGGTATTACTGGGAACACCGAGATAGGATCTTATCAATCTTTGGCCAGATTATCCCCATCTTTTACTGTTGTGAATGGAAGTCCTGTAAATGCAGTCATTCCTAGCGCAGTTGCTAATAATAACCTCTCATGGGAAAGTACAGCCCAGTCGGATATAGGTTTGGATTTTGGGATGTTTCAGGACCGTGTGATCTTGACAGCTGATTATTATTACAAGAAAACCTCAGACTTACTGTATAATATTCCACTTCCACAGTATTCTGGATATTCCACTTCTTTGCAGAACATCGGAAGTGTAGAGAACAAAGGTTGGGAGTTTTCCTTATCCACGGTAAATGTCGAACGGGCGTTGAGCTGGAATACGAATTTCAATATATCGTTTAACAGAAATAAAATATTGGAATTGGCCGGTGGCGATGTGTTTTATTCCACCGTACCAGGT
>Ga0207773_100503_pt1 | contig 14976 bp, 11 predicted proteins | sample TtaePargueraPR_2_FD_187281 | JGI IMG/M metagenome (GOLD analysis project Ga0207773, IMG submission 187281) | Aerobic enrichment media microbial communities from Bioluminiscent Bay, La Parguera, Puerto Rico - Tt and M1 (3) (SPAdes) | ecosystem: Environmental > Aquatic > Marine > Unclassified ...
CCGCGGCTTAGGCGCTTCGTAGAGGCCACTGACGCGACGACCGGCGTCTCCATCCTCTTTCCGCAGGACGGCGCCGTCGTCAGCCTCGGCGACGACGCGGCGGCGGACGGACTGCACGTCGCCGCCTTTGGCGGGGCTCCGCCCTATCAGTGGTTCCTCGACGGCGATCTGATCGGAACCGGCACCGCGCCATCCACGCGCTGGTCACCGGAGAGCGGCGGCCAATACGAGATCACGGTGGTGGACGCGACCGGCCGGGCGGCGCGGTCGTCATTCTGGCTCGAGCCCTTCGCCACAGATCACTGACGGACATATCAGCGGCGGACGATCTGGCCCCACGCTTCCGGGTCGACGACGCCGTCGGCCTCCTGCCCCGTGGCCGACTGCACCGCCATGAAGGCGCGCACCGTCTCCGGGCTGACGCTGATGTCGATCTCGGAGCCGGGGAAGTAGCCGAATCCCTCGAGCGCCGACGCGATGTCGCGCCGGCTGTCGAGGCTGAGCGGTCCGTCAATCGACTGGGGGAAGTCGGCCAGGTCGGCCGGCGCCAGTGAGACATCGAACGCGGCCACCGTTTCGTTCACAAGAATCTCCAGCCGGTAGCGGCTCGCTCGCGCATCGGTCTCCAGGACCTCAGTCGCTGTGCGCCGATAGTTCGAGAAGTCCACGAGCCGGCCGCCTTCATCGCGGAGGACCGCATCGACATCGCCGCCTTCGGGATGGACGACGACACGGAGGGCCGCCGGAGCATCGAGGTCGAAGGCTAGCTCGTAGCGCGCGCCCGCCTCAGCCGGACCGTGATAGTACCCTTTGAGTGCATCGCCGAGCGTCCCCGCCAGGAAAGCACCGTCTTGCAACACAAGACCGTCTAGCGGCGGGAGTGAGGAATCGGCCGGCCGAGTCGAGAGGGCCGGCAGCGATGGAACGTTCGGCCCCGGATCGATGTCGACGACCCATCCGTATTGCTCTGTAGTGTCTCCGGGTTCGGTCCGTACATAGCCCACGCCGACCGTCGATCCGTCGGGAAGAACGCCCAGCGCGGCGATGGAGGATCCCGGATAGGAGCTGACGGCGACCTCCTCGGTTGGAAGCATGTCGTCCCCCAACCTGAACCACCATGCTCGGTACCAGGCCGAGGCGCTCTCGGACCATGCGCCGGCGACAATGGTGTCGCCCTCGACCGGGTTGCGCGCGACGGAGGTGAAGTAGTCGCGTCCGGCATCCCCCGCCGAACGACGGAAGGAGAGTGGTGCTCCGCCCGCCACTGGCGCTGCGTCGACGAAGGCGGTGGGACGATCCGTCAGGATCGCTCCCGAGATGAGGATGGTCTCGTCGAAGAGCGCGACGCGGAAGCCGATGTCATTGCCCGCCGGGTGGCCAAACTGCTGTCGGTCAATTACCCGGAGGCTGGTGTCGAAGGGCTCGTAGAGAATGTCATCCTGGCACTTGCCGGGCCTGCTCTGGTCAGGGGCCGTCGCAAACCCGGTGAACAGGAACCCGCGTCCGGGCACTTCCACGCCGGAATAGAAGGCGCGTCGCTCCCGCCCGCTGCCATCGACGACCTCTCCGGGCAATGTCGATCCCGTCTCGGCATCGATGGGCATAGCCAGCGCACGCGACCACGCCGAGCAGTCACTGCCGGGGTCCGGACCGAGCTGCCGGCGACCGCCGGCGAGGAGCCGACCATCGGAAAGGCCAATGCCGAAATGGAAGAGCTGATGCGTTCCCTCCGGCCCGGGATAGGCGCGCGACCAGCGTGTCCTGCCGTCGAGTCCAACCCGGGCCGCCCAGCCGGCATAGGTCGCTGCGGCACCCTCGCCAAAGATGGCGATGCCGAAGACAGCAAAGTCCCCCGTCGAAAGGCGAACGATCTCCCGCCCTTCGACATAGGTCAGCGGCCGACCGTCGAGAGTCGAGAGATTGGACGGCGGTTCGATCCCGACCAAGGGGCCACCTGGAACCACCTCGACAATCGCTGCTTGGCGGCCCGGAGCCGCGGGCGACTTGAGCTGTCCGACGGCAACCAGCCGGCGGGTCCCATCCGCCGAGACCGACAGGAATTCGCTGAACTCGGGATAGCAGCGCCCGGGACCGTTTAGGTCGCAGGTCTCGCTCGCGGCCACCGGCGACGATAGCAGCCCACCGATGACAGCAAAGACCGCAAGGCACTTCATCGCAACCGCGCTCACGCTACGAGGCGAGGCACATGATGCTGCGCTTTTCGCCACCGCGTCAACGCCAGCGGTCGAAAGGATGCTCGGCCAAGCCCGCCAAGACGGTCAAGAGGGTCGGAGGTTGTCTCTGGCGAGCCAAACTCCGGTTCACCGTACATAGACGCAACACCGGAGTGGGTCTGCCCGATCATGAAGACAGCGAGTGCAATCCATCTGGCCTAGGGAGAGAAGGCTCAGCGCGGAAAGCCTCCGGCGAACCCAATTCGCGGTTTCCGCGTAATCGCACGCGATACGAGCCGGCTGCATGCGTTTCAGTCTCGTTTGGCGGTCCGGAATTCCATCAGCATCACCGCCCCCAGCAGCAAGAGACCCTTGGCTACGAGTTGATAGAAGGTTGGAACCTGCATCAGGATCATGCCGTTGTTCAGCGTGCCGATGATGAGCACGCCGATGATCGTGCCGACGATCGTTCCTTTGCCTCCCTGCATGGCGCACCCCCCGAGGAAGGCGGCCGTGATGGTCTCCAATTCCAGGCCCTCCGAGCCGGACGCCGGCTGACCGGAAGTCGTGCGCGCCGTGAGCAACACGGCGGCGATACCGCAGACGAAACCAGTCAGGACGTAGACGCCCACCTGGTATCGCTGCACGTTGATGCCGACCAGCTTGGCCGCATGGGGATTGCCGCCGATTGCGTAAATGTTGCGCCCGAGATCGGTGGAACGCATGAAATAGATGAGCACGATTGCAACGATGACGAAGATGTAGACGGCGACAGGGATGCTCATGATCCTGCCCGCGCCAATCCAGTTATAGGTGGAGTTGACGATGCCGATGCCGCGGCCGCCGGAGAGGACGTAGGCGACACCCCTGAAGATGGCCATGGTTGCGAGGGTCGCAATGATCGGATTGACTCGACCCTTGGTGACAAGGAGGCCGTTGACCAATCCGCAAAGCGTACCAACGATGACGGCGACACCGATGCCTATGGCCGGCGCGTCTGTCCCCACCATCGCAAGGGCCGCCGCGACCCCGGCCACGCCGACGATCGAGCCGACCGAGATGTCGATGGCACCGGAAATGATGACAATGGTCTGGGCGGAAGCGATCAGGCCGAGGATCGCGACAGCGTTGAGGATGTTCGTCAGGTTGCGCGGTTGGAAGAAGGTATCGCCCTGCGACCAGCCGAAGATCGCGACCAGGATCGCGAGCGCAGCCAAGAGGCTTAGGTTCTGCGCTCCGACTGCATCGAGAATCCGCCGCCAGGCCGGAACGACGCTGTCGGCCGCCGTAGATTGCACTCCTGACTCAGTCAATGGGCGGCCCCCCTTGTCGTATCTTGGTTCTGAGAATTCATGTCCAGCGCCATGCAGAGCTGCAGCACGCGTTCTTCATTGGCTTCCGATGCGGCAAGCTCACCGGTGATGCGTCCGTTCTGCATGCACACGATCCGGTCGGAAAGGCGGAGGATCTCGGGCAACTCGGAGGATATGAGCAGAATCCCTATTCCCTCCCGCGCCAGCGTCTCGATTAGCGCGTAGATCTCCGCCTTGGCTCCGACGTCGATCCCTCGGGTCGGCTCGTCGAGTATCAGGACCTTCGGCTTGGTTGCTAGCCAGCGCGCGAGGACAACCTTCTGCTGGTTGCCCCCCGAGAGCTTGCTGATGAGTTGCTGCAGAGAGGGTGTCTTCACCCGCAGGCGGCGGACGTAGTCAGCTGCGATCTCGCGCTCCCTGCGACGCTGCACGATCCTGAATCGTGTGAGCTTGCGCAGGATCGCCAGTGTAGCATTCTCGCTGACCGAGAGTTCCGGAAGCAGGGCATCGGCTTTCCGCTCCTCCGGGGTATAGGCGATGCCCGCATCGATCGCGTCGTGGGGCCGTTTTATACGATACGGCCGGCCCTCGACTTCGATTCGGCCTGCCTCGTGCCGAAAGGCTCCGAAGATCGTCTTGCCCAGTTCCGTCCGCCCGGCGCCGATGAGGCCGGCGAGACCGACAACCTCGCCCCGGTGCACGGAAATGTCGATGTTCGATACCTTGTCCGAAGTCAGTCCCGTCACCTTTAGGACCGTTTCGGCGGTGGCATGCTGCGAGCGCTTGATGACCTCGCCAAGCGGGCGGCCGACCATCATCCGGACCAGCGTCTTGTCGTCGAGCTCGGCAGCCGGACGGGTGCCGACAAGAGCGCCATCACGCAGCACGGATACCCGGTCGGCAAGCCGAAGGATTTCCTGCATCCGGTGCGACACGTAGATGAGCCCGACGCCGCGGGCTTTCAGCTGTGCGATGAGCGCGAACAGGTCCTCCGTGTCGGTATCAGACAGCGACGACGTCGGCTCATCGAGTGCGAGCACCTTAAGGTCGCCCCTAAGGGCGCGGAGGATTTCGATCATCTGCCGGTGCGCCGGAGACAGACGCTCCGCAGGCGTCGACGGCCGCAGGGTTCGGGCTAGTCGAAAAGGCGCGAGCAAGGCCTCCGTCTCTTCGTTCAGGCGGCGCCAATCGACAAGGCGGCCGCTGAGACGCGGCAGCTCTCCAAGGAACAAGTTCTCGGCCACCGTCGTACCCGGGACGATGTCCGGCTCCTGGTACGCGACCCGAATGCCGAGACGCCGGGAAGAGATCGGCGACGGTATCTGAACCGGCTTGCCGCGCAGTCTTATCTCACCGGCATCGAGTTGATAGGCGCCTGTCATGACCTTGAGCAAGGTCGACTTCCCGGCGCCGTTCTCTCCCATGAGTGCGAGGATCTCACCCGGGTAGACGTCTATGGAGACGCTGTCCAACGCTCGAACGTTGGGAAACACCTTCGTTATCTTTGCCAGCTCGAGTTGCGGAACGGGAGCGTTCATTACCGGCCTCCGGGAATCGAGTCCCCTCCCTGTCCGGGAGGGAACTCCGGCCTGTTTTTTTTCGCGCCTCAGCTCTGTCCGCAGGAGATGGCGTTGTCGTCCTTGGTGATCAGCGTTCCCGCGATGATGGTCCGTTCCGGGATCTCCGCTCCAGTGGTGACATGATCGTTGAGCAGGCGGATCGCTGTAGCGCCGTGGATCTTCGAGTCGACATAGATGGATCCCTTGAACCCGGTCACTTCCGGCTTCTTGAATTCCTCGCAGGCGATCTGTCCGTTGACGCCCACGCCGATCATGTCGTCGGCGGTATAGCCTGCCTGCTCCAAGGCCCGGACGACGCCAAGAACGCCATTATCGTTGCAGGCGGCGATCAGCCACTTCTTCACATTCGGGTAGGCGACGATCGCCTGCGAAGCAGTGGTCATGGCATTGTCCTGAGAGTCAGGCACTGCCAGATGGATGACCTGATCCTCCGTCATGCCGAGCCGATCCTTTAGCACCGCAATGGCATTCTCAGTACGATCCATGCAGACGCTTACTGTCTGCGCTTCCGCCGTTATGATTGCGGTTTCGGGGCCGGGAGCAGGCCAACCAGACGCGTCGTACATGTCGGCGATGGCATTGCCGACTTGCTTGCCTGCCTCTACCGACGAAAACCCGACGAACGGCGCCGGGTTGCCGGCATCATCGACGATGCCGTCATCGACTGCGATCATCGGAATGCCCGCGTCCCGAGCCTTTTTGATGACGGCCGGGCCGATCTGCTGTTCGGGCACAACGATCACGATGCCGTCGGCACCGCCCGCGATAGCATTGTCCACACCGGTGATGGCGAGGTTTGCGTCCAGTTCGACATTCTGGCTGGTGAACTTGGCACCCAGTTTGTCCGCCTCCGCCTTGGCACCCGCCACTTCATCAAGAAACCATAGATCGTTGCCGTCCTTCACCACATAGAAGAAATGCGGGGGATCGGCGGCGAAGACCGCTGAAGCGCCCAGCAAAGCACCGGCGCAGAACAATCCAGATAAAACCAGTTTCATGTGCCTTCCTCCCTGATCGGACCTGAACGAGTCCTTGTCGGTGGCTCTGATCGAGGCGGAGTCACCTAACGCCTCCCGAAGAAGCGCTGCTGGCGCTTCGCGTTCCTGAGTTCTGCGAGCCCGACCCCGGGAGAGTCCCGACGAGGGCCAGCAGACTTCTGATCAAACGGGAGTCTGAAGGTGGAAACCGGCCGGAGCGAATGCGTATGGCCATTGGATCGGCTCGACTGAGCCTCTCTCCCTCCCTCGGCAGCGACTCACGTCACGGAGGCGCTCTCCCGATCGTCGGCGTTGTTCACGCTCGTTTGACGATATCAATCCATCGCGGGGACGCGCTGTCAAGCGATAACTTGAACGATCATGTTGACCTAGCCCGCGGCGAACCCGCGCTTCCAATTGGCCAGCGCACATCGCGCATGTAACGTTCACGGCGCACGCACAGGAAGTCGACTTCACTCTGTCGGTACGTTGCCGTCGGGTGGACTACACCGGAGGGCCAGGCCTTTCGCCTTCGCCTGCGCTATGGCGCGAGAGCGTCAAACTACTCGAGAGCCGCGCCTTCGCGGCCGGCGCGCCCTTCCGGCGCCCGGCGCCGAGAAACCGGCCATGGCAACCGGCATGGCCACGAGAAGACACGCCCTTCGCGACGCTTGAGCCTGCCGCCTAGGGACTCACCGACATAGCGTCAGGCGCGGATCGCCTGGGGCTGCTCTCGCCGGCGGACCAACGGGTTCCGATGCTTGCCCATGGTCAGATCGGCGACCGTCTCGCGCTCGACAAGGCTAACGTCGACGACTACGCGCCGCGCCCGCCTCTGCGGCCGCTCCATACGGTCGAGCAAGACCTCTACCGATTTTTCCGCCAGCTCGGCAAAAGGTTGCCGAATGGTCGTGAGGGCGGGGCTCACAATGGCGGACCATTGCACGTCGTCATAGCCGATCACCGATACGTCAGATGGGACAGAAATGCCCATTTCCCAAAGTGCCCGAAGAACGCCGATCGCGACAAGATCATGGCTGCAGACGACTGCCGTTACATCGATCGAATTGAACTGCCTGCGAATGTCGTTGGTGATGATCTCCGAACTCGGGGTCATGACTTCCCAGACGACCTTGGCCCGGCCCTTCAGACCCTCCAGCAGGGTCGCGCGGCGCACCGGGATGCACCCGGCCCGAGGGCTCGATACCAAACCGATGCGGCGATGACCCAGACGGAGAAGATGATCGGCAACCATCGCGCCGCCGGCGGCATCGTTCGAAGTGACCGTATCCAGCCCACGCACGGGCGCTCCGATCATTACAGTGGGGAGACCAAGGTCAAAGACCGCGGGAATCGATTCAGTCGTGATGACCCCATCCACGGCCATGGCCTTGAGCGAAAGTATGCGCTCGGCGGTCTGCTCGGGCGAGCCGTCCGTATCGACGATCAGAACCGAGTACCCGCGTCTCGCAGCGGCGCGCTGAACGCAATAAGCCAGTTCCGGGAAGAACGGCACCCGCAGGTCGGCGATCACGAGTCCGATCGTCTGTGTCCGGCCGGTTCGCATCGCCTTCGCGGACAGGTTGGGGCGATACCCGAAACGGTCTGCGATCTTGCGGACTTTGTCGCGGATGGGCTCGCTGATCGAGCCCGTATTGTTCATTACGCACGACACGGTCTGCACAGAAACCCCCGCGACCTCGGCGATGTCACGCATGGTCACCGCAGACCGAGATGGGCCGGTTGGACGTCTCGCCTTCATGTCGTTCATCGCGTCCTCAAGGGTTCAAGACTTTCAAGATGCTGGTCGACGGGACCGCTATCTCTGACAAAATCAGCTATTTCGTTCAAGCCACGAGAAACTGCCGACGGACGCCCCCAGTTGTCGTTTCGGAAGAACCACGCCGAGCCACGGTCACTGCGGCGCGTGGGCGCCCCTGAAGGCGGCCGCCGCGGACGCATCTCGACCTCCGGGGGCAAGGCGCTCAACCGCATGTTGACTCAAATAGAACGTTCATGCAATTCGTCCGATAACGGTCGATGTCGGATGCGGGAGTGGGTCGCCGATGGGGTGGCAGAGGGGTTCATGCCGGCAGATTCTATGGGAGTGCGCGCCAGATCCGTCGGCCTCAAGCTTCGGCTTCGTCTCTCGTTGAACGTTATATCCGACGACCGGGACAAGAAGCCATGACGATACCCACGGAGTTCCGGCTCGACGTAATCGATCCCAGGTCGGCCCGAGCCGCCAGCGTCGGACTGACCCGACAGGTGATGGCAGCCGACCTTGTCACCAGAGGCGACGGACCAGAGCGCGGCGTCCGCTGCGTCCTCCTTCAGAACGACATTCTGGCGATCGAGGTTATCGTCGACAGGGGCCTCGACGTAGGTGCCGCGAGGATACGCCAAATGCCGGTCGCCTGGCACTCTCCCACCGGCATGGTCGGACCCTGGCTGCTCGAGCAGCGTGACTCGGAATTCCTTCGGGGGTTCTATGGCGGACTCCTCACCACCTGCGGACTGGACCACATCGGCCCTCCATCCGATCGTCCGGCAAGTCGATTCGGCTACGGGCACCGATCGACCGAACACCTGCCAATGCATGGCCGGATTGGTGCGGTGCCGGGACGCCTTGAAGGATACGGCGTCATTGAGACAGCGGAGGGACTTGAGGCCTTCGTCACCGGGACGGTGACACAGGTTGCCGTTTTCGGCGAGCATCTCGTGCTCTCAAGACGCATCTCCATTCGGTACGGCAGCAACCGCGTCGAAGTCTCCGACCGGGTTACGAACTGCGGCTATGCGACAAGTCCGCTCGCCGTCATGTACCACGTCAACCTTGGCTGGCCCGTGGTCGCCCCGGGCGCGCGGGTCCAGGTCGCCGGCTCCCGGACGACGGGCGATGCAATCGGCGACGAAATCACGCCACCGGTCCAGGGTAGCGGGCAGAAGGTCTGCACATACTCCATCGATCCTGACGACAGCGGCCGTGGGACCGCCTCAATCGTCAATGCGCGTGTCGACCGGGGTCACTCCGCCGGAGTCCGCCTGACGTGGGATGCGGCGACGCTGCCGTCGATGGTGCGATGGCAGGTTGCCAACACCGCCGGCCACTACGTCCTTGGCCTCGAACCCTCGACCATGAAGTTCACCTCGGTCTCCCCGGAACCCGGGTTCCCGTCCCTGGAGCCGGGAGAGGCCCGACAGCTTGGCGTGACGATCGATATCGAACGCGGTGCGGTGACGAATGGTCAGTCCGCGGGGTCGGCTTGTGTCGACGGCGCATGATCGGCGCCCGTCGAGAAAGTGAACGTTACATCTGTGTCGCCGGACCTTGCAGAGATTGGTCGTATTTCTGCGATGTGGGGCCAACATGATCGTTACAGTGACTGCTTGACACTGCGTGCCCTGTAGTGAATCTATGGAGGTGACAAGCGCGAACGCGCACGGTGCCGACACCCAGATCGGGGGCGTTGATCGGCCACGGAGGGAGGGGTCGGGTGGGTCATGACGCACGCCTCGACGGCGATTCGATCGCACGTCTTCCCATAGGCCCGGACCATCCGATGATCGACCGCAAGCGGGCGGCTGGCGGGATGGGCTATCGGCGTTCTCAAGGCCGATTCGCGCTTTGCATCGACGCACGGGGACTGAACGCGTGAAGGACCTGGTCGGAATTGCAATTGTCGGGTGCGGTGGCATGGGCCGGCGGCATCTTGCCGGTATCGCCGAGTTGGGCCGCACGGACCACAACAACGTTCGCCTGGCAGCGGTGTGCGACCTCGATGAGCGGAAGGCGGCATCCCTGGCCGATGAGGCTCAGTCCCTTCTAGGCATCCGCCCGAAGGTGTTTACCGACGTCGCTCGAATGGCGGCGGAGACGGAGGGCTTGGTCGGAGCAGACTGCACCACCGACACGACTGCCCACCACCGCGTCAGCGTCGCGTTGCTCGATCTCGGGCTTCACACGATGTGTGAGAAGCCCCTCGCCCTGACGATCAGGAGCTGCGACCTGATCATCGACGCTGCGCGACGGAACGGTCGGATTCTTTCCGTGGCCGAGAATTTTCGGCGCGATCCGATCAACCGGCTGGTCCGTACACTGCTCGACGACAAGGCGATCGGCGAGCGACAGTTCATCATGGAGACGACCGTCGGGGGGAAGGACACCATGTTCATCACCCCCTGGCGGCACATGAAGGTCGCGGGCGCACTTACCCTCGATGCTGGCGTGCACAACGCAGACATCCTCCAGTACTATTTCGGTACGCCGCTATCCGCATTCGGACAGGCTCGGCTTTTCGAGAAGGTGCGCCATCGGGGTCCTGGTGCCGGGCCGGGCGGGTTCTGGGATGCGTGGACCAAAGACTTCCCCGAGACGATCGAGCCGACCGGTGAGGATGCCATGTTCGGCATTCTGAACTTCGAGAGCGGCGCCGTCGGACAGTGGGTGTACCACTATGCCGGTCATGGTCGCCCGTTCGAGCACCGCATGGTTTTCGGAACCCGCGGCTCGATCGCGGCGCCTGGTGACCGCAACGGTCGGCCGGTTCGCCTCTCGCTCGACGACGGCACCGACATCGACGACGAACGCATCCTCGACCACGCTCCGAGCTACCGGTTGTCGCCCGTCGAGGCCGAACTCTTTGGCGGCGAGCGGGTCTGGACCTACGACTTCGATTTCGTCACGACAGATCGCAAGATCATCGCCCTCGAATTTCACGAGTTCGCCGAGTGCATCCGCACCGGTGCGAAACCCGAGGTCGACGGCGCGGTCGCCAAGCGCGCGATCGCAATGGTCTATGCGCTGTTCGAGTCCCAGATCGCGGGTCGGCCCGTCACCATCGAGGAGATCGAGGCGGGGTCGCTGTCCGCCTACCAGAACGAGATCGACGAACATATCGGGGTGACCGGTGTACGGCCACCCGAAGGCCTCGCGACGTGACCGCCGCACGTCATCGAGGCGGAGCTCGGCCGAAGGAGCCGCGGTGCGCCTGTTCGTGCCGAACGGAGCACACATGAAGATTGAGCGGGTCGTGCCATATCTGGTTGGTCGCTGTCTCCTCGTGCGGGTGCACACGAGCGACGGGATCGTGGGAACCGGTGAGGCTGGCCTGTGGGCGCATCACCGGCTGGTTTTCGAGGCGATCAAAGATCTTGCCGACTACTTCATCGGCAAGGATCCCGGCATGATCGAGCATCATTTCCAGGCCGTCACGCGCGATGCTCATTTCTCGGGACCTGTGGTCTTCGCGGCCCTCAGCGCAATCGACGTGGCGCTCTGGGACATCCTGGGACAGTCCGTCGGCAAGCCGGTTCACGCTTTGCTCGGCGGCGCATGCCGCAACAAGGTGAAGGTATTCGCCAGCATCTCCGGCGACACGGTGACCGAACACGTTGCGCGCGCGGTCGAGGCCGTAGGTTCCGGCTACACGTCGATCCGGACGATGCCGTTCCTGCCTGACTGGGAGAGGCAGACGCCGTCGGCCTATATCGGCGCCGCTGCGGAGATCGTCGCCGCGATCCGCGAGGCGATCGGCTACGAGATAGACCTCGGCGTGGAGATCCATCGCAACCTCTCGCCGGACGAGGCGATCATCCTTGCCCGAGAACTCGAACCCCTCAGGTTGCTCTACTACGAAGATCCCGTTGCACCGGAGAGCCTGCCGGCGCTCCAGTATGTCGCGAGCCACGTCGACATACCGATCGCGTTCGGCGAACGCAGCCACAGCCTGTCGCAGTTCAAGGATCTGATCGACACGCGCTCCGTGTCGATGATCCGGCCGGACCTTTCACTGGCGGGCGGCTTCACGCAGTGCCGCAAGATTGCCGCGTACGCGGAGGCCTCCTTCGTCAATCTGTTCCCGCACCTCATGGGAAGCCCCATCAATGTAGCGGCCTTCGTCCAGTTCGCGGCGTCCATCCCCAACTATGCGGTGATGGAGAGCGGATCACCGGCTCTCAACGAGATCGTCGACACGCCCCCGGTGGTGCTGTCCGGACACATCGCCGTCTCGGATCGGCCGGGCCTCGGAATAGCCCTGAAGGAAGAGGTACTGCACAAGTATCCCTACCGACCACACAAGATCGATGCTGCGACACGAGCCGATGGTTCCGTCGCCCATTGATATGCTGAACGGACTTGTCGGGGCGGCCCGCCGCTTTGTGGGGGCCCCGTCACAAGCTGCGCATCCCTGCGCCGGCCGCCTCCCTGCCGGGGTCGGGGCCGCGGTCACTCCTGCCCGACCGCGATGCTGACCATGGCCCACGATCTCGTCTTCTGCGGCACCTACACCCATCCAAGCCGGCAGGCGGGCTTCGAGGTCACGCCTGGGAATCCGGTCATGGGAATGACCGGGCCTACGGGTTCCGAAGGAATCTACGTCTTCAGTCGCAACGCCGGTGGGGGTGCTCTCACCTTGGTAGGACACACGCCGGCAGTGAACCCGTCGTATCTCGAACTCGACAGGAGCGGCCGATTCCTCTTCGCCGCCAACGAGGTCCGAGAGTATGGCGGCAGGGAGTCCGGGGCAGTCACTTCCTATGCAATCGACCATGCCACGGGTGCACTCCGACTTCTGAGCCAGGTTCCGAGCGGGGGCGGCAATCCCTGCCACCTCTCGATGTCCCACGACGGAAGGTTCCTCCTGGTCGCTAACCACGAGGCGAGCAACGTGGCCGTCCTCCCGCTTGGGGACAACGGAGTGCTGTCGGCGGCAATCGACATCCGTTCCGACGAGGCAATCGACCACCGCCAACCCCATGCCCACTTCATCACGGCGGACCAGGGCGGGGCGTTCGTTCTCGCCTCGGATACCGGCACCGATCGCGTGATGATCTACAAGCAGTCCACCGAGACGGGGACTCTGGCGCCCAACGATCCAGCGTGGGGGCAGACCCACCCGGGTGGAAGCCCGCGACACCTCGCTTTCAGTCCAAGCGGACGGTACCTGTTTGCCAACGGCGAGGCGGATCTCACCTTGTCGCTCTTCCGCTATGACGCCGTTCGCGGCTCGCTCGACTCCATCCAGCATCTGCGGACCGTGCCCGACGGCATCGATACGGAGGGTCACTCCACCGCGCAGATGCAGGTGCATCCAAACGGCAGGCACGTCTACGTCGCCAATCGCGGAAGCGACACCATCGCGATCTTCGATTTCGATGAGGCGTCGGAGCGCATGGTCTTTCTCGGCACGGTGCCCACCGAAGGCAGGACGCCCCGCTACTTCGCGATCGACCCCGAGGGTCGCCTGCTCTATGTCGCCAACCAGAACAGTGGGCGTATCGAACGCTTCACGATTGATCCGACGTCGGGATGGCTGAGTCATTCCGGCCTTGTCGCGACCTTGCCGGCGCCGACATGCATCCGGTTCTCCGTCCGATGACAGTCGTTCTGCGCGGCATATCGGACAGATTCGCCACGTCGCAGAACGGCTCCCGTCAGGCGCCGCCGGGCGTGACCTCACCACCGCTGGCGGTATCCGGTAGCGGCGTCACTTGAGGGAGGTAGCCCACATGGCTCAAGACTATCTCGAAGGACTCTTCTCGCTGAACGGACGGGTGGCGCTCGTCACGGGGGCGAGCGGAGGCATCGGCAGCGAGTTGGCTTTCGCCCTGGCCTTGGCGGGAGCCCGTGTCGCCCTCGCCGGTCGATCGGTGGAGCGTCTGGAGCAGGTTCGGGGGCGAATCGAGAATGAAGGCGGCATTGCAAAGGTCTTTGCCGTCGACATCGAGCAGGCCGACGCCATCGCGCCGCTCGTGCAGAGCATCGGGGATGAACTTGGGACCATCGACATCCTCGTCAATTGCGCGGGCATAAACCGCCGGCAGCCGATTCAGGAGGTCGCGCAGGAAACCTTCACCCATCTCGTCGACGTCAATCTCCGCGCTCCGTACTTTCTCAGTCAGGCCGTGGTGCCGGGGATGATCGAGCGTGGCGGCGGCAAGATCATCAACATTGGTTCGATTACCACTGGCTGGGGCGTCGGGAACCTCTCGGTATATGGCCTCACGAAAAGCGCGATCGGTCAAATGACCCGCGTGATGGCGGTGGAGTGGGCCGCGTACGACGTCCAGGTCAACTGCCTCTGTCCGGGATGGATCAAGACCGAGCTGACCAAGCCTCTCTGGGGTGATCCGGACAAGTCCCGCTGGATCACCGATCGCGTCCCGATCGGCCGCTTCGGGCTGCCGGATGATCTTGTCGGCACGGCCTTATACCTGGCCTCGTCGGCAAGTCGCTACACCACCGGCCAGGTGATCTATGTCGACGGAGGCTTCATGGCCGGTGGCAAGTGGTAGCGCCGCCCTCGAGCAGGAACTCCGAACCCCGCCCTCGGCTCTCCGAACGATGTCCTGGGAGACATGCATGAGACTCGCCAACAAGGTTGCACTGATCTCCGGCGGCAGCCACGGGATAGGCAAGTCAATCGCCCTGGCCTTTGCCAAGGTCGGCGCCGATGTAGTGCTGACCTATCGCAACCGTGAAGAAGGAGCACGCGACACCGCCGCTCGCATCGAGGCCTTGGGCCGACGCGCTATCGTGATGCATGCCGAAATGACGGAACCGGACGCCTGCCGACGCATCGTCAACGACACGATAGGATCGTTCGGACAGCTTGACGTGCTCGTCAACAATGCGGGCGGTTCCCGCGGCGGCGCGTTGAGCGATCTGTCGCTCGATAACTGGAGGTACACGTTCGACCTCTGCGTGACCGCCGCCTTCCTCACAAGCCAGGCGGCCGCGAAGCATATGATCCCGCGCGGTCAGGGCTCGATCATCAACATCTCCTCCGTCCATTCCACACACGTATGGTCGAACATGTCCCCCTACGGGGCGGCCAAAGCAGCGTTGAACCGCCTTACGATGAGTATGGCGGTCGAGTGGGCACATCACGGAATCCGCGCCAACGCAATCGCACCCGGCTACGTCAAC
>Ga0207773_100504_pt1 | contig 14916 bp, 12 predicted proteins | sample TtaePargueraPR_2_FD_187281 | JGI IMG/M metagenome (GOLD analysis project Ga0207773, IMG submission 187281) | Aerobic enrichment media microbial communities from Bioluminiscent Bay, La Parguera, Puerto Rico - Tt and M1 (3) (SPAdes) | ecosystem: Environmental > Aquatic > Marine > Unclassified ...
CCTGGCCACCAGCTCAGCCGCCGAGGGTGGTCAGCTCGGACACCACCACGTTGGCCAGTGCGCGGCCGTCGCGGCGGACCTGGCGCAGGTACCACTTCTGGATCGGGGCGTGGGTGGTCTTGGCGAACTGCCAGGGCCCGCGTGGGCTGGTGAGCTGCCCCAGCCCGGCGATCGCCGTGTTGATCTCCGCCGGTGTCGGGTTGACCCCGGCCGCGGTGATCGCCCGGTCCAGCACGGCCGCCGCGTCGTACGACGCCATCACGATCGAGGTGGGGGTCCGGCCGGGGTAGGTGGCGTTCCAGGCGGCGACGAACTCCCGGTTGGCCGCGTTGTCCAGGTCAGGGGAGTAGTTCAGCCCGTTGTAGATGCCTTCCGCCGCAGTGCCCTGCGCATCGAGGCTCGCCGGTTCGGTCACGAAGCCCGCCGCGTAGAGCGGCAGGTCGGCGACGTCCGACTCGGCGTACTGCTGGACGAAGGAGATGGCGCTCTGGGCGTCGAAGAAGCAGTAGATCGCGTCGGCGCCGGTCTGGGCGATCTCGTCGAGGTACGGCCCGAAGTCGGTGGTGCCCGGGAACGGGGAGAAGACGGCCTGCCCGGTGGGGTTGGCGATCCGGCCACCGAGCGACTTGAAGGTGTCGACGAAGCCGCGCAGCTCGTCGCGGCCACCCTGGAAGTCCGGCCCGATGGCGTACACGCGGCCGTTGCCGACCTCCTGCTTGACGAACGGTGCCATGGCGACGCCGGGCTCTTCGGAGAGCAGGTTGGTGTGCCAGACGTACGTCACGTCGTCCAGCTCGGGTCGGCCCAGCCCGCCGACGAGCGGCACCTTGTGTTCGTTGATCAGCGGCAGGATGGCGGTGACGTTTCCGCCGTTGATGATGCCGGTGATCGCGGAGACGCCATCCTGCTCCAGCAGCCGGGTGGCCGACTCGACGGCCACTCCGCTCTCGTACCCCTCGTCGCCGATGACCATCTCGGCCGGGTGGCCGCCGAGCTGGCCATCGTGCATGTCGAGGTAGAGCTGGAACCCGTCGCGTAGCTCGTCACCGGGTGCTTCGAGCTGGCCGTCGATGTTGGCGAGCATGCCGATCTTGATCAGCTGCGGCGTCTCGCCCGATCCGCCGAAGCATCCGGCGGTGCTGACGGCCAGGACGCCGGTCAGGCCGGCGGCGAGCAGCCGGCGGCGGTCGGCGCGGGCGGCGGCGGGGCGGCGTGTCCACCAGGTCGGACGTCGCATGCCGATCACAGGGCCCGCAGCAGTTCGGCGCGGACCGCCGGGGTGAGCGCCTCGCCCATCCGGTTCGCCAGGTCGGTCATTTCGTACGAGACCTGGCCGACGTCGCAGGTGGGGGAGGCGAGTACGAGCAGCGACGCGCCGTCGCTGAACGACATGCAGAACATGAATCCGCCGTCCATCTGGGTCACGTTGGAAATCACCGTTCCCGCCTCGAAGAAGCGGGCCGCCCCGACCAGCAGGGCGATGAGGCCGCTGCCGGTGGCGGCGAGCTGGTCGGCCCGGTCCCGGGGCAGGCCGTAGTTGTGCGCGAGGACCAGCCCGTCGGTCGAGATGGCAAGGGCGTGGCTGACCTCTGGGGTCTGACTGACGAAGTTCTGCAACAGCCAGCTCAAATCGTTCGGGCTCGTCACGGTGGCGCTCCAGGTCGCGAGAGGTGGGAGGGTCGACGTCAGGCGGAGGTGGGGGCGCGACGTCCGGCCACGCCCTTGGCGTAGGCCGACATCGCCGCCGATACGGCGCCCGGGTCGAGCTTGCGGGGCGCGTCGGATGCGGGCTGCGGCGCGTCGGGGATCAGGTGGTGCTGCGGTACGCGGCGCGGCAACCCGACCTGGTCGGCTGCGCTCGTGGCGGTGGTGGTCGCGGCGGTGGTGACTGCGGTCGTGGCAGCCGTCCACCGTTCACCTTCGTCGTTCGGCCAGGTGACGATCACCGAGTCGCCGTCCATCGCCGTCTTGAACCAGCCGTTGACCGAACGCCGGGCCTCGGTCACCGCCGTTCCCGCCGCGGCCACTGTCGCGGCCGTCGGTGGGGCTGACACCGGCCGCGTGGGGGCAGGTACGGACGCCGACGCGGATGCCACTGCCGGCACCGGCGGCGGAGCTGACGTGAGCGGCGGAGCTGACGTGAGCGGCGGAGCTGACGCGGGCGGCGGCACCGGGGTGAACGGCGGCGCTGACGTGAGCGGGGGAGCTGACGCGGGCACCGGTGCCGACATCGGCGGCGGTGGCGGCGTCGACATCGGCGGTGGTGGTGGCGGCGTCGACATCGGCGGTGGTGGTGGTGTCGACGCGGGCGGGGGTGCCGGTGCCGACTCGGGTGCGGGTGCCGGGCGGAACAGCGGCGCAGGCGCATTCACCGTGGCCCGGCCGGCGTTGATCACCGGCCGGTCGCCGCCGAAGGCCGCCGGTACGATCGGCCGACCGCCGACCAGCGACGGCCGGGCATGCCCGGCGAGGGCTGGCGCCGGCTCGGGATTCTGCACCGGCCGGCGGGTGATGACCGAGGCGGGCATCATGATCTCGGCGACCGTGCCACCGGATGATCCGGGACGCAGCTCGACCCGGACGCCGTGCCGGGCGGCCAGCCGGGCGACAACGCTGAGACCCATCGCCCGTACGCCCGACACGTCCACCGTCCCAGGGCTGGCGAGCTGGGCACTGAGCTGGGCACACCGCTGCTCGGAGAGCCCGACCCCCTGGTCCACCACCTCGACGATGGCCCGGTCGGACAGCGCGTGCCCGGTGACCATCACCTCGGTCTCCGGCGGCGAGTACCTGGTCGCGTTGTCCAGCAGTTCAGCGAGCAGGTGCGCAACCTCGTCGACGGCCGCGCCGGCGACGGACAGCTCCCGGTCGACTGTGCCGATCCGTACCCGGGTGTAGTGCTCGATCTGGGAGAGCGCGGCCTGGATCACGTTGTCCAGCGGTACCGCTTCCCGCCGTACCCGGGAAATGCCGGAACCACCGAGCACCAGCAGGCTCTGGTTGATCCGCGCCATCCGGGTGGCGAGGTGGTCCAGTTGGTAGAGCTGTTCGAGCCGGTCAGGGTCGGTCTCGTCGCGCTCCACCCGGTCGACCTGGGCCAGCATCGCGTCGACCAGTCGCTGCTCGCGTCGGGACAGGTGAACGAAGATCTCCGAGACGTTGGCCCGCAGTACCGCCTGCACGCCGGCGACCCGTACCGCCTCGCGGTGCAGCGCGCGGGTCGCGGTCGCCACCTCGGCGATCTCGTCGGTACCGGTGATCGGGAACTCCGACACCGACCGGTCGGCGACCTCGTCGGGCTGGACGGTGCCGGGCGCGGCGGCGTCGAGTTCGCGGACCACGGCCGGCAGCCGGTCGTACGCCACGGTGGTCACGATGTTGCGGAGGCTGCGTAGCCGTTTGGTGATCCGCCGGGCCACCACACCGGTGAGCGCCGCGGTGAGGACCAGTACGAGGAGGATGCCGACACCCTGCAGCACCGCGGCGTAGAGCCGCTGCTGACGCTCGGCCGCCACCGCGTCGGCCACCGCGGCGTCCATCTGGCGCTGGATCCCGAACAGCTGACCGATCCACCCCTCGGTGGCCTCGACCCAGGCGTCCGCGTTGATCCCGAACCGTTCGCCGGGCAGGGTCCGCCCCACCTGGTCCTGCAGGCGCTGACCGGCGACGACCTGCGGGTCGGTGCCGATCTGCTCCCAGCGCACCACCCATTCCTGCCCGGCCAGTTCGAGGAACGAGTTGCTGGCCTCGACGAACCGGGCCTGCGCGCCGGCGCTCTCCTGCTGGCCTGCGGCGGTCAGCGGGCTGCCGAGACTGCGCAGCACGATGATCTGCTGCTGCCCGATGGCCTCGCTCGCCTCCGACACCGCGACCGCCGCCCGGACCAGGTCGGCGGTGGCCGCCGAGTTCTCGGCGACCACCGAAGTGCGGAAGGCGAGCAGGTCGGCGATGAGGATCCGGTAGCTGAAGGCGATCGCCGACAGCGACACGCGTGGGCTGGAGCGGACCTGTTCGCGAACGGTGGTCAGCGCGTCCAGCCCGGCGTCGACGCGGCGTAGCACCGGGTTGTCCCCGGTCACCTCGGTCCGTTGCTGCTGGAACGTGGCGATCGCCGCGTCGGTCCGGGCGACCTGCTGCGCGTAGCTGTCGCTGGCCGTCTCCCGGTCGGCGGTCAGCTCCACGGCGGCGACCACCCGCTCGGCCTGCAACGCGCGGGCGAGCGTGCCCGCCTCTGCGGAGAGCTGTACCAGGTCGGTGACCCGGTTGGTGTTGATCACCTGCCGGACGGTGCCCTGGAGGGCGATTCCGGCGAATCCGATGACGGCGACCAGTGGTACGGCCACCAGGAGCCGGAGCAGGCGGACGATGCTGCCGCGGGTCAACCACCGGCGGCGGTGGTCACCGGAGCGGGTGTGCGCCGCGCCTGCTGACAAGGCCCGTGTCACGCGAACTCCGTCCTCTTGCGTTTGCGTTGTCGACGTCGGCCACCGCAGGAGCCAGGGAAGGGTGGGCCGATGGGGTGCATCGGCACGTCTACCCATGTCAGGGCGCATTCCTACCATGACGTTGACGGCGCCTTCTAGACTCCTGCTCGGCTCCCGGCCCGGATTGACGCGCTGGTCACATCCGTGACGCGCAACGGCCGATGCCCGCCTCCACCGATCGATAGATCGATTGGCCGTACGGGTGAGCCCGTGCTGGCTGCGATCTTGTAAGGCGGCGCCTCGCCAGTGGGTCCTACGATGCCGCAGGTGGGCAGAGCGAACAGTCCGGTCGTCGGTCCGTGGCAGGCGCTCACCCTCGACATCGGACGGCGGCGGATGCCCGGTCTGCGGGTGCGGGTGGCGGGGCGTGGCAGGCTGCTGCTGGACCAGTGCGGCCTGGACCGGTACGGCCCGGACCGGTACGGCCTGGAGCGCGGCTGCGGTCTGCGCTGCGGCACGGTGCTGCTAGCCCTGGTGGCGCCGGACCACGGCGGCGTCGACTACCTGCGTACCGACCGGTTCGTGGCGCCGGTTCCGCCGGTCACCGCGGCGCTGGCCCGGTCGATCGGGCCGGGTTCCGACGACGGGGCCTGGCACGCCCGGTGGGCGCACTGGTTCGCCACCGGGTTGGCCGCGGCCACCAGCGGCCCGTTGCACGACGGGCGCTGGGTGATCAGCCGGCTGCCGGCCGGTCAGGTGGTGACGCCGCTGCCGGGCAACCCCGGCGTCCTCGACTGGTTCGCGGCCCGCGACCCCGGTCAGGTGCTTCCGCTGCGGCGACTCGCGTCGCCGGACGACGGCCGGGTCAAGGCGTACCGTAAGCAGGTCCGTGACGGCATCCTCGCGCCGGTCCTGCTGTGGTGGATCAGCGGCCTGGACGGCTACGCGCTGCTCGACGGCCACGACCGGCTGGTCGCCGCGCACGCCGAGGGTTGCCAGCCGGAGCTGCTCGCCCTGTCGACCGCGCCGGCCCGCCGGGCCGCCGACGACACCGACGACGCGACGCGGCGTTACCGTCGGACAGCGGAACGGATGCGGCGGCTGGTCGATGCCGGCACGCCGGGTGCGGCCGACGCCATGGCCGCGGTCAATCGGCGGTACGCCGCCGAGCTGCGGGCGATCGAGGCCGGTCACGGCGTCACCCGCGCCTGGCCACTGCCCGGCGGTACGCGCCGCTGGGCTGAGGTGGCGTGCTGCTTCGCCCCCGACTGGTACGCCACGGTGGTTCAGCCGTGACGGTCGCACCGGCGGCTTGGGGGTGCCGTGGCGGTACAGCGGGTCAGCCGCGCTGCGTCGTCTCGTCGTCGAAGCGGCGGCGGGCCCGTTCCACCTCGGCGTAGTTGGCGGCGGTCCAGCCGAAGAGGGCGTCGACGAGGTCCTGCAGGGTCTTGCCCAGCGGGGCGATGCGGTACTCGACGGCGAGTGGGCGGGTGCCGGTGACGACCCGTTCGACCATGCCGTTGCGTTCGAGCCGGCGCAGCGTGGTGGTCAGCGACTTCTGGGTGACCGTCGGGATCTCCCGGCGGAGCTCGTTGAACCGCAACGGCCGCCCGCACAGCGTCTCCAGCACCCGTAACGACCATTTGTCCAGTACCTGGTCCAGTAGTTCCCGCTGCTCGGCATTGAGTGGGGAGTCAGCTTCCGCGAGGGTGGTTTCCGGCATGACACCTAGTATCGTTGAAGTTCCCTTCGGATACCAGGTAGAAATCTGATACCACTATTCGTCGAAGAAGGGATTCGTCCGTGAGCGTGCAACTGCTGTCCCCGGAGGGGATGGCCCAGCCCGTCCCGTACCACCATGTGTCGATCGCCACCGGCCGTCGCCAGGTACACGTCGCCGGCCAGGTCGGGCGGGACGCCGACGGCAAGCCGGTCGGCGACACCGACGAGCTCGCCGACCAGGTGGCGCAGGCGTTGCGCAACACCGCGCGCGGTCTGGCCGGTGCCGGCGCGAGCTTCGCGGACGTGGTCCGGCTGCGGTTCTATGTCACCGACTGGACCCCGGAGCAGATGGACGACCTGATGGCCGGCGTCGGGCGGGTGGCCGACGAACTCGCTATCCCGCAGCCGTTCCCCCCGTCGTCGCTGATCGGCGTCGAGGTGCTGTACGCCCCCGACGTGCGCGTCGAGATCGAGGCCGACGCGGTCCTGGACTGAGCGGCCCGGCTGTGCGGGCGGCTGCGGCCGAGCGGGCTGTGGCGTCAGCGCGGAACCAGTCCGTTCTGGTACGCCCACACCACGGTCTGCAGCCGGTCCCGTACGCCGATCTTCGCCATCGCCCGTCCCAGATGCGACTTGACGGTGCTGGTCTCGATGAACAGTTCGTCGGCGATCTCGTTGTTGGACAGGCCCCTGGCGAGCAGCCGGACGATCTCCGCCTCCCGGGGGGTCAGCTGCTGCGCGCCCGCCGACTCGCGTGACGCCGCCGGACGTCGTCGGGCGAATTCGGCGATCACCCGGCGGGTCACCGCCTGGTCGACCAGGCCGTAGCCGGCCGCCAGCCGGCGGATCGCGTCGATCAGGTCCTCGGGCTCGCAGTCCTTGAGGATGAATCCGCTGGCCCCGGCTTCGAGCGCGCCGAAGACGTACTCGTCGAGGTCGAACGTGGTCACCACCAAGACCGCTGGTGGTGACTCGCCGGCGTCGGCGAGGATCTGCCGGGTCGCGGTGAGCCCGTCCCCGCCGGGCATCCGCACGTCCATGCAGATCACGTCGGGGCGCAGCCGGCGGGCGGTGCTGACCGCCGCCGACCCGCTCGACGCCTCCGCCACCACCTCGATGTCGGCGGCCTGCTCCAGCAGCACCCGGAAACCGGCCCGGACCACCGCCTGGTCGTCCACCAGCATCACCCGGATCGTCCCGGCACCGGCGTCAGCCCCGGCTTCCGCAGTGGTCACGACCGCTCACCTCCGTTGTCCGTCAACGTCACAGTGACAGACCAGCCGCCGTCGGCGGTCGGCCCGTCCGCGAACCGGGCACCGATCAACTGGGCCCGTTCCCGCATGCCGACCAGGCCGACGCCGCTGCTGCTCCGGGCCGCCGGCTCCGGGCGTCGGGCCGGTGGCGCGTTCACCACCGCCAGCGAAACCTCACGCGACAGATACCGCAGCGTGACCTGGACCGGAGCGCCCGGCGCGTGCTGCCGGGCGTTGGACAGCGCCTCCTGCACCGTCCGGTAGAGCGCCACGTCGGCGATCGGCGACACCGGGCGGGGCGTCCCGTCGACGGTGACGTCGACCGGCGTGCCGAGGTCCCGGGCGGTCCGGACCAGTTCGTCGAGCACGGCCAGCCCGGGCACCGGAACGGTGCCCTCGCCGTCGAGGTGCGGGCCGGCACCGTCGGTCCGGTCCGGCGGACCGGCACGCAGCACTCCGACGACCAGTCGCAGATTGTCCAACGTCGCCTTGCCCTGTGCCCGGATCCAGGCCACCCCCTCCTTTGCCGCGGCCGGATCCCGGTCGATCAACTGCTGCACCGCCGCCGCCTGCACCACCATGCCGGACAGGTGGTGCGCGGCGACGTCGTGCAGCTCCCGGGCCATCTGGGTGCGTTCCGCGCCGATCGCCGCCCGTACCTTCGCCTGCTGGGTCCGGACCGCCTCGGCGGCCTGCTGACGGAGCAACCGAACATAGCGCCGGTGGGTGGCCACATAGCTGCCGACGAACGCGCCGCCGAGATAGGACAGCGCGCTCGACCCGGCCGGGCCGACCGCCGGCAGCAGGCCGGACGATGCCGCCACCGCGGTGCCGACCGCGGCCGCCGCCTCGACCGCCACCGCCGCCCCGACCAGCGCGAAGGACCGCCGGGTCGGCAGCAGACCCCCGATGGTGTACGCCACGACGAACGGCGCGAACCCCCGAATCGTCGCGTCCGGTGGAGACGACGCGATCATCACGACCTGGACGCCGACCACGGCGGCGAGGCAGACCAGCGGGCGGACCCGGCGTAGACACAGCAGCAGGGCCTGCCCGACGGCGAGGCAGACCAGCAGCCACTCCCGCGCCGGGGCGAGCGCGAACGCGTCCGGCGGCGTCACCACCCAGAACAGCGCCGCCAGCATCGTGAACGTCAGCGCGGCGACACCGGCCGCGAGCAGACAGTCACGGACGAATGGCCGGCCCTCGATGTGGTCGTTCATGGTCGTCGGCATCCTCTGCTCCAGGTCGTGACAAGCCGCGACGGGCGGTCTGGCCGGTGTCGAGTTGGCGGTTCGTGCTGTCAGTAGGAGATGTCCGGCGCGAGCAGCATGAACTCGATAGCGAACCATCCCGTACCGGCGAGGGCCAGCAGAACCAGGATGCTGCCGGCGGTGCGCGACCAGCCGACCCGACGGCGGACGTCGTCGACCAGCCGGACCGCCGCCGGGACCACCCCGAGCAGGCCGATCAGCTGGAACAGCTGCACGGTGCGCAGCGAGACGGTGGAGAGATCCTCCAGCCTCATGATCAGCACCAGACCCACCGCCCAGCTGGTGAGCGCGAGCAGAGCACTGCCGACGGCGACCCGGCTCAGCACCCGAGCGGTGCGTCCGGCCCGGTCGCGGGGTGCCCGGCGCAGGACCCGCCGGCCGATCGCCCCGACCGGCCAGGCGAGGACGGTGAGCAGCAGGATCACCGCCGACGCCCCGATCACGCCGAGGGCCAGGGCGGTGCCACGGGCCGGTTCGACCGGCAGTAGCGCGAACGCGGAGTCGAAGGCGATCGCCTCCACCTTGCCGCCGGCCGCCCGCATCGCGATGGTGTGCTGACCGCCCACCTCACGCCACACCCACGGCTCGATCTCCTCGTAGACGGCGGCGGAATCGGACAGCGGACGCGGCTCGAACAGCAGGCGGCCGTCGTCACGGACGCTCACCGTGGTCCGCCCGGTCAGGCCGATCAGGGTCAGGAAGTTGCTCCGGACGGTGCGGGAGCTTTCGTACGTGCCGGCGGCCGTCGCGGCCCGCTCGGCCGAGCCGGCCGGCGCGTTGGACACCGCCGCCGCCTCTGCCCCTGCAGCCGGCGTCGCCGCCGGGAAGTAGCGGTCGGCGAACTGTTCGGTCAGGGCCAGCCGCAGTTCGTGGTTGGCCAGCGCCGACGTGCCGGTGCTGTTCAGCGAGACGAAGAAGCCGGCGCCTTCCTCCGGGTAGATCTGCAGGTGGCTGTGGAAGTACAGGGTGTCGCCGCCGTGCCCGATGATCCGCCGGCCGTTGCGGCTCTCGTCGAAGAACCCGAGAGTCATCCGGGGGCCGGCGGCGAGCGTACCGAGTGACGAGGCGTCCAGCGCCGGCTGGTGCATCAGGTCGAGCGTCGCTGCGTCCAGCAACGGCTGGTCACCGACCGGTTCACCCAGGTGGGCGAGCATGAACCGGGCCATGTCCGGGGCGGAGGCGCTCATCGCCCCGGCTGGCGGGGTGCCGACGATCTCGAACGCGCCGGCCGGGGTGGACGCTGTGGCGTACCCCTGCGCCATGCGACCGGCCAGCGGCGCAGGTAGCGGCTGGGCGAAGGACGACGACGTCATGCCGAGCCGGTCGAAGATGTTGCGCTGGACGTACTCCTCGAACGGGAGGCCGCTGACCCGTTCGACGATGTAGCCGGCCAGCGAGTTGCCGTAGTTGGAGTACGCCGGCACGGTGCCCGGCCGGAAGATCTGCTCCGGCGGGTCGGTGACCAGCGCTTCGCGCAGATCGGCCGAGGCACCTTCCTGCCCGATCAGGCCGGCGATCCGCTCCTCGAAGCCGGGGGTGTGGGTCAGCAGGTGCCGCAGGGTGATCGGCTCGTCGAAGCTGCGGGGGAGGTCGAAGTCGAGGTAGCGGTCGATGTCGGTGTCGAGGTCGAGACGGCCGTCCTGAACGAGTTGCATGACCGCGGTGGCGGTGGCGAGCTTCGACACCGACCCGATCCGGAACAGGTGCTGCTCCGGATCGACATGCACCGCTGTGTCGAGGCCGTCGCTGCCGTTGCCGGTGTCGGCGTGGCCGTACCCCCGGGTGGTGACGATCTTGCCGTCGTGGACGACGGCGACGGTGGCCCCGGCGATGTCGTTACGCTCCAGCGCGGCCGGTAGCACGTCGTCGAGCCAGGCGTCGACGTCGTCGCGGTCCAGCGCGGCCGGTTCGACGGCGGCGGCCGGGGTGCCGTCGGCCGGGGCACCGTCGGCCGGGGTGGTGGCTGTCGGGGTCGGGTCCGGTGCGGCGGCGCCCGCGTCGCGCCCGGCGACGCCTGCGCCGGCGCCTGCGCCGACGGCGACCGCGATCGCCAGGGCGGCGCCGACGCGCCGCAGTCGGCCGGTGGGCCGGGGCAGATACGACCGGTACCCGGTCTGCTCTGATGCATTGCTCTGGGTCATGCACAACAGCCTGCTGCGGCGGCGCGGCCAGGCCATCTGGCGCAGGGCCGCATTCGACCTACGACCTTGGTAGGAGGCCGGTTCAGCCTCCGGTAGGCGGATCGGGCCGTGGCTGCTCCGGCCCGGGCCGGTCTGATCGCCGGGTGAACAGGTCGAGCAGGTCGCCGATCTGCCGGTTGGCTTCGGCGGGGTGTCGAAAGTGCCCGGTCGGGTCGACGGTGTACTGGTTACGGCGGCCGACGCGGGTGCGGTGCAGGTACCCGGCGGCCTCCAGGTCGGCGACGATGCCCTGGGCCGCGCGTTCGGTGATCCCGACGGACGTGGCGACGTCACGCAGCCGTACCGTCGGGTCCCGGGCGATGGCAAGCAGCACGTGCGCATGGTTGGTGAGGAAGGTCCAGCCCCGGGTGGGTGGCCGCGCGCCGGGCTTGGCTGACGCTGGCACCGACATGCTGATCCGCCGTCCCCTCGTTGTCGCGCGGCCTTCAGACGCAATATACGTAGGAAGGTACGTGAAAGCGGGATCGTAGGTCCGGCCGATCGCCGCCGCGTCGGGTGGCGGTCCGCCCTTGACATGCGAACCTCACTTCGCGAATACTTGTACGTAGTTCGAGGGGGAGTACCCGCGTACCGCCGCGTCGTCGTCAGCACGGGCCCGGACCTGCCGCGCCCCGGCGACGCAGCCACCATCCGGTGGCCTGGGGAGACCTTCGTCCAGTAGCGCCGGCCCTGACCACGGGTCGGCCGGGCGAAAGGTCTGTCCGTTGACCGTTTCCTGGTGGGTCTGGGTCGCACTGATGCTGGCGGTCGCGGCGATGCTGGCCGTCGACCTGTTCCTGCACCGCGACAACCACGTCATCGGCTTCCGCGAGGCAGCCATCTGGTCCGGCGTCTGGATCGCCGCCGGCCTGCTGTTCGGCGTACTGCTGTGGGCCTGGCAGGGCGGCGAGGTCGCCGGCACCTACTACGCCGGCTACCTGATCGAGAAGGCGCTGTCGATCGACAACGTCTTCGTCTTCGCGCTGGTCTTCAGCTACTTCGCCGTCCCGGCCGCGTACCAGCACAAGGTGCTGTTCTGGGGCGTCATCGGAGCCCTGGTGTTCCGGCTGGTCTTCATCTTCGTCGGCGCCGAGTTGCTGGAGACGTTCTTCTGGACCGCGTACCTGTTCGGCGCGTTCCTCATCTACACCGGCTACAAGATGGCCTTCCGGCACGACGAGCAGACCCCACCGGACCGCAACCCGGTGGTCCGCCTGGTCCGCCGCGTCATCCCCACCGACCCGGCGTACCACGGCGAGAGGTTCTTCACCCGCGTCAACGGCAAGCGCGTCGCGACCCTGCTGTTCGTCGTCCTCATCGCGGTCGAGGCCACCGACCTGATCTTTGCCATCGACTCGATCGCGGCGATCCTGGCCATCAGCACCAGTACCTTCATCGTCTGGACGGCGAACGCCTTCGCCATCCTCGGGCTGCGCAGCCTCTACTTCTGCCTCGCCGGGCTGCTGCGCCGATTCGTTCACCTGCACTACGGCTTGGCGGTGCTGCTCGCCTTCGCCGGCGTCAAGCTGATCCTCTCCGAGACCCCGGTCGGCAAGCTGCCCATCCCGCTCACCCTCGGGGTCATCGTCGCCACCATCGCGGTGTCGATCATCTGGAGCCTGCGCAGCACCAGCGGAACCGGCAGTGGCGGCGTCAGCGACGGCGGTGGCGACGACGTCAGCGGGCCGGACACCGGTGTCTCCGGTGCCCGACCCGCTGAACCAGCCGATCAACCTGACCGTTCAGTTGTCAGGTGATGGTCCGGCCCGTCGTCAGACGACAGTGCAGGGCGTTCCGTTCAGGGTGAACGCGGTCGGCTCCGCGGTCCCGGAACCGGTGCCGTTGAACCCGATGTTCGCCGTGCCCTGCGGCAGCAGCGTCGAGTTCCACGTCAACGAGGTCGCGGTGACGTCCTGGCCGCTCGTACCGTAGGTGGCGGACCACCCGCTGCCGAACGAGTGCCCACTGGGCAGGGTGAAGGCCAGGGTCCAGCCGTTGATCGTACTGGTGCCGGTGTTCGTGATGACGATGTTGCTGGTGAACGTGGAGCCACCGCTGTTGATCGTGTAGGAGACCTGGCAGGTGCCCGCCCCCGTCGGCGTGTTGACGGTGACCGCCGACGAGAACGACGACAGGTTTCCGGCGGCGTCCTCAGCCCGTACCCGGAACTGGTAGCTGGTCCCCGGGGTCAGCCCGGTCGCCGGGAACGAGTTCGTCGCCGAGGTGCCGGCCGGCGTGAACGTACCGCCGCCGGTGGCCCGCTCGATCTCGTAGCCGACCACCCCGACGTTGTCGGTCGACGCGGTCCAGGTCAGCGTGGCCGAGGTCGCGGTCACGCCCGAGGCCACCGGGGTGCCGGGGGTCGACGGCGCGATCGTGTCGGTCGACGTGCCGCCCGGGTCGGCGTACAGCAGCAGGTTCGGAGACCCGGTGCCGATGCCGGTCAGCACGTTGCTGGTGGCCGCGCTCAGCAGCGCCGCCTTGGCCTGGGCCATCGTCGCGCTCGGGTTGGTCTCCAGGTACCGGGCCACCCAGCCGGTCACGTGCGGAGCGGCCATCGAGGTGCCCGACCAGCCGGAGGCGACCGCGCTGTCGCTGCTGTTGCCGGCCGAGGTGATGCTGTTGCCCGGAGCGAAGACGTCGATGCAGGAGCCGTAGTTGGAGCTGGACCACCGGCTGTCGGTGATGGTGGTCGCGCCCACCACGATGCCGTCCGGCGACCGCGGGTTGTTGTTGCAGGCGTCGCTGTTGTTGTTGCCCGCCGCGAACACCGCCAGCACCCCGGCGTCGATCATGTTCTGGGCGGCCGTGTTCACCACGACGCCGTAGTTCTGCAGACTGAGATTCGCCACCGAGCGCGGCGGCGCGTTCGTCGCCACCCAGTCCATGCCCTCGATCAGGTCCGCGTTACTGCCGAAGTTGAAGCAGTCCAACACCCGCACGTCGCGGATCTGCACGTCCTTGGCAACGCCGTACGTGGCGCCACCGACGGTGCCGGAGACATGCGTGCCGTGGCCGTGGCAGTCGCCCGGGCTGTTGCCGTCGTTGACGGCGTCGTAGGCCCACTGAGCCCGGGTGCCGAAATCGTCGTGCGTTGTACGGATCCCGCTGTCCAGGACGAACACGGTGGTCCCGGTGCCGTCGGTGTCGTAGCTGAACTCCTGGTCGAGCGGCAGGTTGTGCTGGTCGACGCGGTCCAGACCCCAGGACGGGGGATTGGGCTGGGTGGTCGCGCCACCGCCGGTCACCGCTGGCTCGACGGCTTGGACCACGGCGTCGGCCTGGACGTACTCGACGTTCGGGTTGGCCCGCACCGCCTCGAGGGCGTCGGCGTCGAGCTTCGCGGAGAACCCGTTCAGCACCGTCGCGTACGGATGGACCTCCCGGCCACCGGCCCGCTCGGCGACCACCACAGGGTCGTTTGCCGCGCCGCCAGTGAGCGGCTGGTCCTTGAGAACGACAATGTAGCCGCCGTTAGGCGTGCCATTCTCGGCAGGTAGCAGGGGAGCGGGAGAAGTCGCCGATTGAGCCATCGCTGGCGTGGCGCCGAGAACTACCAGAAGTGCGGAAGTCGCGGCTGTCGCGATTGCCTGGCGACGGTATCGATGCGATCTGGACATAGGAGAAACTGGCCTCCTGGGCGCGTTGACGCATGGACTACCGGTGAATTGACGGCTTGCCCGGCTCGTCAGCTGCCGGGATCACCGGGCGCTGTGGCCGGACAGAGCGCTCGAGCCCCGTCTGCTGCAATGAGAGCACGGGTGTCGGCGTTCGCCAATGCCCAGACTGTTTGAAACCTGAATGAACTATGTTAAGGATGCGGTGTGGCCAGCGACTGTTCACAGGATCGAAAAAAGCGACTGCCCACGTGATTGCTCTCACGTTGCCAAACGGCGCACGGGTCGATCTGCCCCGGTCGTGCGCCATGCCCGGACTCAGGGCTGTTGCGTAGTCGGTTGAGGGCTGGCTGAGCTGGGAGTTCGGGAGGAATGCGGGGGTCTATGCAGGACGGGCGCGGCCCGTTGGTGATCATGAAGTTGCGAAGCCACATGATCACGAGAAG
>Ga0207773_100505_pt1 | contig 14893 bp, 14 predicted proteins | sample TtaePargueraPR_2_FD_187281 | JGI IMG/M metagenome (GOLD analysis project Ga0207773, IMG submission 187281) | Aerobic enrichment media microbial communities from Bioluminiscent Bay, La Parguera, Puerto Rico - Tt and M1 (3) (SPAdes) | ecosystem: Environmental > Aquatic > Marine > Unclassified ...
ATAGGGGCCAAGCGGAGTATTGGCCAGAAGATCGCCTTCAATCGTGCCGGCAAGCAACCCATCTTCATGTTCAATGAATGCATCAACGGCGGCCTTGACCAGATTGCCAATCGCCTTGCCGCGCAGGAAGCCAATCCGGTCGTCTTCGGATTTCTCCGTATACCAATCCTCCGCACGCAGGTCTTTCCAGCGTTGTTCGGCATCGCCATCATATTTTTCCGGATGACGGGCAATCGGCGCGAGCGCGCGTTCGACTTCCTCGAAACTCACACAACCCAATTCCCAGCCATCCTCAAGATCGACAACCGAGTAGCAAATATCATCAGCCGCCTCCACAAGAAAGGCCAGGGGATGCCTTAGCCAAGTATTTTTTTCTGTGGAAGAAATCCCCAACTGCTCCCCCAATTGCCTATATTCTGAAACCTGGTCTGCAAAAAAGCCATACTTTTTCTGGCTTCTTCTCGACTTATCCTTTTTTTCCAGCTTGGCAGGCCTGGGGTATTTGGTAAAGGCAGCCAAGGTAGCATAAGACAGCTGAAGGCCATTTTCTTTCTTTAAAAGCATTCTAAAACCCTGGGCATTTCCCTCGAAGCTAATCATATCTGCCCATTCCTCTTCCCTAAGGTGGTTTTTCCAACATAGCCCAAAGGGATGAAACTTAAAGAAATCCGAAATGGCATCCTCTCCGGCATGGCCAAAAGGTGGATTTCCGATATCATGGGTCAAGGAGGCAGCAGCAACAATTGCCCCTATGTCACTCGAACTTATCCCTTTTTTCTCCAGTTCGGGGTATTTTTTAACCAAGAATTCTCCCGCAGACTTCCCCAAAGACCTTCCTACACTGGACACCTCCAGACTATGGGTAAGCCTGGTATGCACAAAGTCCAATTCCGGCAAAGGAAATACTTGGGTTTTGTCCTGTAGGTTTCTAAATGGCGCCGAAAAAATTATTCGATCATAATCCCGTTCGAATTCACTTCTGTATTGGTCAGGGCTGGTATCTTTCCTTTTGTTCAAATCAGACCGGCCGGCCCTCAGCAGTTGTTCCCAATTCATCATGTCCAAAATTAATGATCCCGCTTAATATTCTTACCAAAATCACTGATAAAATCAATTCCACTTCGTTTTAGAAAATACATCCTTTCGTATAAATAAGTAAAAAAGAAACCCAGCCACCAACATTATTAAATATATTAGCAAAGTATTTGTATAAAAGTAAAATTTTGATCTAATGAAAAGTTGGTTATTGCTTGTCTTGATCACTTCACCTGTAGGGTTATTTGCACAAGAACTGGAGACTAGAAAGCACTATGTGGCTTACCGCAACACTGGCACTTTAATAATGGATGGCAAATTGGATGAATCAGATTGGGCCGCTGCTGCATGGTCGGAGCTATTCACGGATATAGAAGGCAGTAAAAGGCCCGCTCCTCTTTATGACACCAAAATGAAGATGCTCTGGGATGACCAGTACTTATATATAGCTGTCTGGATGGAAGAACCACATCTGTGGGCCACTTATACAGAAAGGGAATCGGTCATTTTTCATGAAAACGACATTGAGGTATTTATTGATCCTGATGGAGATACCCACAACTATTACGAACTAGAAATCAATGCCCTTGGAACAGAATGGGACTTGTTAATGACCCAACCCTATCGGAATGCTGGTGATCCCATCAACGGATGGAATATCAATGGCCTTAAAAAGGGAATTCAGCTTAATGGAACGCTCAATGACCCCAGGGATCTGGACGACTCCTGGACTGTAGAAATAGCCATTCCTTGGAAAGCTTTATCGCAAAGAGGTCCCTATTTTGTTCCCCCAAGCAATGGGGAACAATGGCGAATCAATTTTTCGCGGGTGCAGTGGCAACTGGAAATTGAGGATGGCAGGTATATCAAAAAAATCAATCCGGAAACTGGCAAACCCTTTCCTGAGTATAATTGGGTATGGTCTCCACAGGGTCATATCAATATGCACTTACCAGAATACTGGGGCTATTTACAATTTTCCAAATTCCCGGTAGGCCAAGAAGAGGCAACTTTCAGTTTCAATGAAGACGAACAAGTAAAAGATGCCTTAAGAAAAATCTTTCATCTCCAAAGGGCCTACTACAGTAAGAATGGAAAGTTCGCTTCATCCTTAGAGGAACTACCTAATGCCGAAATGCTTAAAAAGTTCAAACCAAGCTTTGAAATCAGCGCAACCCGGTTCAAAATATCTGCCCCATCCTTAGTTTCTGATCAAACTTGGTATATCACCGAAGATAGCAGGATTTGGAAAAACTGATCCCAGTCCGTTACCCGTGTCAAGTCAACGTTTACGTGAAGGGTAAGGCAATAGTGGATCTTCAGTCAGATCAAGGCACAAAACTGGTCCCATCCTAAATTCAATCCTGCTAAAAAAGTGATAATTCGGTCCTAGTGGCACGTTAATTGCACCGTTTTTCCAGCACTAAACCAATACACAAATACTATGAGATCACTTAATTTAAAAAATTGGATTTTTGGACTTGCGGGACTATTAGCCTTAGTGTCCTGTAATTCTGAAGATGAGGAGGTAATGGAAGGAAATGCCAAAGTGAATGTTTCTTTGATAGATGCCCCAGCAGACTATGACGCAGTATGGATAGAAGTGTTGGGAGTGGAAATACTTACTGCTGGCGAAGATGAATCAGACGATTCTGCATGGATTTCCATACCAAATGAAGCTGATGATGATCACCTTAACCTACTATCCCTTGTAGGTGGAAACGAAGCCTTCATCGGATCTGAAGAAGTTCCTGCTGGAGAGATCACCCAAATCAGGCTTTTGCTTGGTGATGACAATTACCTCGTAGTCGATGGAGAAGAAATTCCCCTGACTACACCTAGCGCCCAACAAAGCGGACTTAAACTTCAATTGAACCAAGAACTGATGGCGGGCATCCAATACGATTTGGTGATTGATTTCGATGCCGCCAAGTCTATCGTAAAAGCCGGAAACTCTGGACAATACATTTTGAAGCCCGTTTTGAGAGTGGTCGCTGAAGAATCAGCCTCTATTGAAGGCCAGGTACTTCCTGTGGAAGCGGAACCGGTGATTTATGGCATCATCAATGAAGATACCGTAAGTACCTTCACTGATGAGACAGGAGCTTTTGCCTTAAGGGGACTTATTTCTGGGGATTATACCATTATTATTGATCCTAATGAGGATTATGTTGGCGATACCATTCAAAATGTAACAGCTACTGCAGGAGAAGTCACTGTAATGGATCCAATTGAGCTTGAAATGGCAGCAGAAGTAGAAGTGGAAGTGGAAGGAGAAGTTGAGGTAGAAAACAACTGATCCATTTAATATTATTAGAAGAAGAAAGGAGTCCAATGGGCTCCTTTTTTGTGCTTAAGATTTTGAAAATCCCAGGTTAAATACTCCTTTTAGGAATTAGAGGCCATCCTTATTACTTTAACTCTCCAAATTGCTTACTTTTGCCCTAATAACAAATCAAAAGGTACTAACAATACGTTATTTACCTGAAACATAAGCTTAAGGTAATGCATGCCCTCAAAAAGACTTTTCTACTGATCGTACCCTTTCTTGCACTGACCATTTCTTGCCTGAACGATTCATCCAATGAAAATCGTGCATTGATAAATGTTTATCTCATTGATGCTCCAGGGGATTTTGATCAGGTTTGGCTGGAAATTCAAGGAGTGGAAGTGTTTTCGCAAAGTGGCAACAGTTCTTCCTCACAAGAATGGATACCGATGGATTATATTCCCCTGAGTAACAATGTCAACGTAAGCAGCCTTATAGCCAATAGCCAGCTTATTCTAGGCAGAACCGAGGTTCCCTTGGGCAACATTACCCAGATAAAATTAATTTTTGGCACAAACCATTTTCTGGTAAATGATGAAGTCCAAATACCATTGGAATTTTCCTCAGCTGAGCAGTTAGAAACTATTATTGACGTCAATTATAACTTAGAGGGGGCCAAATCTTATGATATTTTCCTGGACATTAACCTAGCCAAATCCATCAAAACAGACCCAGCCAATACAGAAAATTTTATTTTCGACCCGGTAATTCGCTCTTTTACTACTGATGCGATGGCCGAAATTACGGGCAGAGTAAGCCCTGTGGATGCACAACCATTTATTCATGCAATCTTAGGGGAGGATACTGTTTCAACTTTGACCAACAGTAGCGGAAACTTCTCTTTTAAAGGACTACAAGCCGGCGAATATAAAATATACATCCAGCCAGTAGAGACTTATAAGGATAGCCTGACCAATGTCACAACTAAAATAGATTCGCTCTCTGAAATGGAAACGATTCTGCTTTCCAAGATTGGCGAATAAATCCGATAACTCCAGAACAACGTTAGCTTCATGACAGAAGATCAAAAATATATGCTTCGTGCCATTGAACTGGCAGAGCTGGGTAGAGGCATGGTCAGCCCCAACCCAATGGTGGGATGTGTGATTGTCCATAATGGCAATATCATTGGAGAAGGTTACCATAAACTATATGGAGGCCCACATGCCGAACCCAATGCCGTAAACAGCGTCGAGAAACCTGAATTGCTTCAAGAGGCCACGGTATATGTCACTTTGGAGCCCTGTGCGCACTTTGGAAAAACCCCTCCATGCGCCAACCTTTTGGTGGATAAAAAAGTCAAGAAAGTAGTGATAGCAGCCTTTGACAGTAATCCCTTGGTTGGTGGAAAAGGGATTAAAATCCTCCAGAAAGCTGGAATTGAGGTGGTCACCGGGATAATGGAAAAGGAAGCCAGAATGCAGAACAAACGCTTTTTTATTTCCATGGAAAAACAAAGGCCCTATGTTATCCTCAAATGGGCGCAAACCTCAGATGGCTTTATTGCCAGATCCGATTATGACAGTAAATGGATTTCCAATTCCCAAAGCCGACAATTGGTCCATAAATGGCGGGCTGAGGAAGACGCCATTATGGTTGGTACCAAAACGGCTCATTTTGATAATCCCAAACTCAACGTGAGGGATTGGGAAGGAAAAGATCCCTTGCGGATTGTCCTGGACAAACAGTTAACCCTGGACAATAACTTGGCACTATTTGACCAAAGTATTCCTACTATCTGCTACAACCTTGTAAAAGACGAAAGTTTGGAAAATCTAAACTATGTCAAATTGGAAAAGAATTTTGGTATAAGGGATATCATGTCTGACCTGCACCAGCGCAAGGTTCAAAGTGTGATCATAGAAGGAGGCTCTTATTTATTGCAAGAGTTTATACAAAGTGAACTTTGGGATGAAGCCAGAGTGTTTACAGGCAAAAGCAAATTTGAAAAGGGCATCCCCGCCCCTAGGCTCAAACAGCAGCCAAGTGAGGTTTTTGATATTTTAGGGGATAAGCTGGAAATTTTCAAATCAAATAATTAGAAAAACTGAGTATCCGCAATGTTGCCAGTAACCTTAAATGCTTTGCTCAAGTGGTCGGAAGCCTGAAGTATGAAGACCGAAGCAGTCGATATCTTAATCAAAGCGATTATTTCGATTCCCTTTTAATCTTTACTAGCAATTGCGGATATACATATTAGAAAATTAAAATCTCTTAGTTTATGGCAGAATCCCTTTTTCTTCCTGAAAATGCTACAAAAGCAGAAAAATACGAATCGCTCATTCCACAAATAGAAGCACTGATTGCAGGTGAGGAAGACCTAACAGCAAATTTGGCCAATATAAGTTCCGCCTTAAAAGAGGCCTTTGGCTTCTTCTGGGTGGGATTTTATTTGGTAAAGGGCGGGCAGTTGGTTTTAGGGCCTTTCCAAGGGCCAATTGCCTGCACCAGGATTGCCTTTGGTAAGGGTGTATGCGGTGCGGCTTGGAAAGAAGGGAAAACTCAGCTGGTTCCGGATGTGGATGCTTTTCCCGGTCATATCGCCTGCAGCTCTGCTTCCAAATCTGAAATTGTTCTGCCTGCCTTCAAGAACAATGCAGTAGCGCTCGTTTTGGACATAGACAGCAACCAGCTTAACGACTTTGATGAAACCGATGCAGTGCAGTTGGAAAAACTAATGCGAATTATTGAAAAACTCCTTTAATGGGGATTATAAGTTATCGGACTCGACCCAAAACCCTCTCCAAAAGTGGTTATCATAATCTTAAAGGGATAAGTCAAAAAATAGGGATTCTATGTTATTGGTTATTGAGTTACTGGGTTATTGACCACAGTCGACGGTCAACAGTTCAACAATTCGACAGTTCGACCGATAATTATGCGTTGGCTTTCATCACTTGTCGGTATCGGGCTTTAGCTTTTCAGCGATTCGATGATACAACAGCTAACCGCTTTCCCATACTTTATTTACCCACGGGATTCCATATAAGACCTTCTAATCTTAACGGGCACCCACATGACTTTTCTCCTGATAGGAATTTTCAGGAATCCGGTCATTTAATGTTTTGATAAAAGCGACCAGTGCTATCTTCTCTTCATCTGAAAGATCCAGTTTATCGGGCGGAAGGGTCTGATGGGGCAAATCGATCCCTATACCTGCACCTCCACCACGGTCATAAAAATCAATCACCTCCTCCAAGGTTTTATAAACACCATTATGCATATAAGGCCAAGTCCTCGCCGCATTTCTAACCGTTGGTGTCTTAAATGCAAAACGTTTCAATTCAGCTCCCAGGGTATGGTATTCTCCCAAATCCTCATCTATTTCAGCATTTAGGGTATCAGGTTTGACCGGAACACCCAGCACTTCACTTTCGGTCTCATTGTACAAAGGTGGCACAGCCCCGTTAAAGAGCGGAAAGAAATGACAGGTAGCACATTTTGCTTTACCCATATAAGTGTTAAAACCCAATATTTCTTCCTCTGAAAGTTTCTCCTCCCCTCTTAGAAAGCCATCAAATCTTGAATTTAGAGGTGACAGCGAACGCACATAACTACCTATCGCTTTTAGCAGGTTGCGCTCACTTACTCCTTCGCCAAAGACCTGATCAAACTCTTTTTGGTAATCAGCCGAATTGCCCACCTTCCTGAGGGCATTTTCAAAACTTCCATGCATTTCATCTTTATTATTAATCACCTTTTTTGCCTGATCCTCCAAAAAAGCCACCCGGCCATCCAAGAAAATGGCGTTTTGATAGGCTGCATTCAACAGGGTCGGTGTGTTTCTTGATTTTGCGCCTTTCCCTTCTATAGCCGTTTTTAAATGATCGGCATAGGCCTGATCAGGAATATGGCAAGATGCACAGGAAATTTTTCCATTACCGCTAAGGATAGGATCAAAGAACAATTGCTCACCGAGCCTTATTTGATCATCGGATACCTCTCCATTGTCTGATGGGGCAAAATAGGCTTTTCGAAACGCTCCCTGTTCTAGGAAATCCGCCTTATCCATATCCAGTGCTCCTTGCAATTTGTTATTGGAAATCCCATTTTGCCGCTGGATTCGGTACATCAGTTCATTTATGGGCCTGCCATATTCCCGGATAAAATGAGCCCTGTCAAACCCATTAAAGTCATTGGCATTTTCAGATAAATAATCAATAGCTTCCTCGAAAATTTCCATTTCTCCTTCATCAGTAATATAAGCTGTCAAGTACTGCTCCAGTCCCTCTAAGGTTGCAATGGCCTCGGGCAAGGAATAGAGCAAAACGGGGGAGTCAAATCCGGTTATCCCAAGGCTTATCATTCGGAGCATTTCCAGCCTCAAAGCTTCAAAGATATTTGAATCGGAAAGTACCATCAGTTGTAATTCGGGCTCCAAAGCCCTTACCAAGCCACCAAGCACCCCTATTTCTTTTTTGAGTGACTCCTCCTGAATGCTTTGGGTAAAAAGCCCTTCCTCCACTACTTGGAAACCTGAAGCTGCTAGGACCTTTCGGTTGACATCATGGTAATCGTTCTTGTCGATTGCCGGGCCATTCAATTTTTTGGAATATTCCGGATAATAAAAAGCTAGAATCGGCTCCACCTTTTTAAACTCCAGGCGGGCTTTCTTAAAAAGTTCTCTTAGCGCTTCTTCATCTACCTCCCCCACTGCTTTATCCTCCAATTCATCTGTCAGTCTCCGCAAATTCTGATAGTGCTCCAAAAAGCTTTTTTTCACCTTCTCAGAGGCATGTTCAACAGGTTTTTTCCCTTCACATGCTGCCAATAATAGGACACTCACGAACAAAAAAGCCAACTTCTTCATCATATTTCTTTAATAAAGACGAACAGGAGCCCTTCAAAAGGACTCCTGCTATTCCAAAGTATTCTAATTTGGTTATCTAGGCAAGCCCTGCAATACAACAACTTGACTGCCTTGTTTTTCATTTGGCCGCACCGAACCGCCATCTACCCCTTTAAACTCATCTTTTTTCCAAGTATGGGGCTGAACACAAAGCATAAAGACATCTTCCATCCCAACAGTTTCGGATATATCAAGCAAAGCGCCATATTCCCAAGCGCCAAAACGCGAATCTCTTCCTCCATAGACATCTTCGCCTGTCCCATTTCTATCATGGTCCAATTCAAAGGCAACCTTCAACTCTCCAGTAGCAATATCATACTGGTACAGATAGGCATCATGGGTTTCATCACCATAGCCATTTGGGTCTTCCTGCACATAGATATAATTTTCGGTAACACAAATATTGTCAGGGTTTTGGAACATGCTCGCTTTGCCCTCTCTGTTATCACCGTCCAATATCAAGGTAAGTTTGCCATCTAAAGGATTGTTCTCATCCAATTCCAAACGATAAACCCTGCCATATTTGGATCTGCTGTAATCCGCATTTGATCCGGAATTATTTTGGCCGGTTACATTAAAATAAACCTCACGGGCCTTTCCTTCCCCTTTTCTATAATCAATATCTTCCACCCTGCCGAAAGGAACAGCTTTCAATTCCTGGGCAGCCATATTGTTTTGTTCACCGGTATTGGATTCGGCATTCTCCACCTCCACAAATTCAACATCAAAAGTTTCTCCTTCCTTCATTTCTGTTTCAACCATGTTCATGTCTTTTCTTCTCAAAACATAAACTTTTCCTTGATTGAGGTTTCCACGATCACTGACATACATGGCCACTTGTCCACCATAGCTGCCAGAATCATCATCGCCTATGATCACAATAGTTTTATCTTCATAAGCATTCTTGTTAAGAGGCATGGCATTTTCTGCATTCCATCTTCCCAAAGCGGGTAAAGGTCTTTGCGAAGAAGCACTATTAGGATCTGCGTCTGGCAAAAGACCCTTGATCTGTGATTCCGGGCCGCTCTCACCGGCGGAGATAAAAACTGGGCCAAAGCCATGCTCGTCAGGAGTGGCCAGAGTAGCAGAACAAACGCGTGTCCCAGAACCATCTGAATTTAATACATAGGCCCCTGCAACAGGCTTAAAAGTTTCATCAAGGGTGATTTTAGAGATGGCATAATTATCTTCGTTGTTTACAAAAAACTGATAACTGTCCCCATCTTTCAAAAGCCCTGCACCATCTGCTGAACCGCCAAAAATATAATTAGGGGTTTCTTCAAAGGAATCTGCACTTCCAAAAAGGGAATAAACCTTTACGCTTTGGAAACCCGATTTTTTGATTAGAAAATCAGGAATTTCAGAGTGGCTTTTAAGTTTAACCTCAGTTAGTGGCGGCAGGTAATCTTTGCCCTTGTCGTTATTACAGGAAGCCAAAAGTAAGGTTCCAAGAACGGCATTGATTGTCAATAATTTTTTCATAATAGGGTATCTAAAGTTGTTGTTCAAAAATACCCTGTCTAAAACTCAAAGTGTTTAAGCTATTGTTTCGTTTTATTTAAGATTAATGGTGGAAATGCCCATGTTGATATACTTTTTATTAATACTGCAACAAATTTCAGTTTCCCCACTTAGGGATAAATTTGGGCTCATATGCAGCCATTTTATCAAGCATCTCTGCAGGGTCTTCACTGATGATCAATAATTCCATTTGGTGTTTTTTCAAAAATCCTTCTTCCGCGGCAAATTCCAAAAAGCCAATAAGCTTATCAAAATATCCCCCCACATTAAATAAAGCCAAGGGCTTTTGAATATAAGCAAGTTGATTGAGGGTCATGATCTCAAACAACTCCTCCAGAGTACCTATTCCTCCTGGCATGGCTATAAAACCATCCCCTCTTTCAGCCATCAACCATTTTCTATCACGCATGGTTTCCACTATTGTCAGCTCGGTACACCCGTTATGGGCCACCTCCACATCCACCAATTTTTGGGGAATTATTCCATATACATTTCTCCCTACGCTAAGCATCTGATTGGCTATCACTCCCATCAATCCAACTTTTCCGGCCCCATATACCAAATCCATTTTACGTTGAATCATTTCATCTGCCAATGCCATAGCTCCCGCTTTGTATGCAGGACTATTTCCGGTGTTTGAACCACAGTACACGGTTATTTTCTTCATTCTCTAACAGCTAATGGGTAAAACAATTTTACTAATTACAGGAATTTTATCCCCTTTCCCAAGACCCGCCAGTTAAATGAATAATAAGAAAAACAAACTCAGCCACCATATGAAAGCAGATGGCTTCCCCGCCTCGAAAAAATGATTATTTTTGAAACATGAAAATTTGTTTTGCTACCAATAACCCCAAGAAGCTGGAAGAAGTAAAGGCAGCTTTAGGTCAAGATTTTACTATTTTATCATTGAAAGAAATTGGCTGCGAGGAGGAGTTGCCCGAAACCGGGGATACTTTAGACTACAATGCTTTTGAAAAGGCCCGGTATGTACATGAAAAGTACCATGTTAGCTGCTTTGCCGATGATACAGGCCTGGAAGTGGACGCCCTGGAAGGAGCGCCGGGAGTCTACTCTGGAAGGTACGCTGGTGAACCTAGAAGCGATGAGCGGAATGTGGAACTATTGCTCAAAAACATGAGGGGTAAATCAAACCGCTCCGCCCAGTTCAGAACCGTCATTGCTTTAATTTTAGATAGGGAAGAGCATCGCTTTGAAGGAGTGGCCAAGGGGCAAATCACCTTGGAAAAATCGGGCGATAAAGGATTTGGATATGACCCGGTATTCTTACCCTATGGATATAAAAAGACATTCGCCGAGCTGAGTTTGGAAGAAAAAAATGCCATAAGTCACAGAGGCAAGGCCGTGCGTAACTTGATTGACTTTTTGAACAGCTACCAATAAAAAAAGCATTATTGAGCGGGAATTGGTAAATTAAGCATCATGAGAAAACCATACATCATTGGAATTACAGGAGGGAGCGCATCGGGCAAAACCCTCTTTCTAAGCAAATTACTTCAGACCTTTGAGCCTGAAGAGATCTGCCTCATATCTCAAGACAACTATTACAAGCCAATCGATCAACAACCGCTGGATGATGAGGGGATAGAAAACTATGATACCCCTTTTTCCTTTGACTTTGAAGCCTATGCCTCGGATATAAAAAAAATCCAGCAGGGACATAAGGTATTTCGTCAGGAATATACCTTTAACAATCCAAACAAAATCCCCAAGATGCTGGAATTCAGCCCTGCCCCTGTAGTGGTGGTCGAGGGGATTTTTGTGCTATACTCTTCGGAACTGGCCAATTTGCTGGATCTTAAGGTTTTCATCGATGCAAAAGACTATATCAAGTTAAAAAGAAGAATAGTTAGGGATAAGGTGGAAAGGGGCTACGATCTGGATGATGTCCTATACCGGTATGAAAAGCACGTCATGCCCACTTATGAAAAATACATTGAGCCCTTTAAATATGACGCTGATTTGATCATCCCAAACAATAACAATTTTGACAAAGCGCTTGAAATCGTCAAGACCTTTCTTAAAGAAAAAATCCACAACCAACCATGCATCTAGTAATTCATGGTTTTATCTTTTGAACCATTAAGGTTAAGGGAAATTAAGGTTGGGGTATGGGTTTTACGGAAGAAAAGTCCTTCATGCTCTTAATCCCTTCATGCCTTCATGTTGTACTTTTTATTATTAAGGAATTAAGGGGGGATAAAAGAAGAGGTAGCCATGCCATTCAACTTTTAATTTTTCCCTTAACACCTTATCATTTGCTGTATGATTATACCTTTTTGGCAAAGAGTTTGCAATAGTTTTATATGCAAATCAAATCTATCTTATATCATGAAGAAGTTTCTGATTTTATCACTTACGGCTTTTCTGTTTTTACAGCAAAAGTCCATGGCACAGGTCAGTGCCGGTGTATATCAGCTAAGTTCAGGCACATTTGCAGCTATTGGGAGCGATCCTGATAACAAAATGTTTGGTGAAGCCAGAATAAGAGCAGGTGGAGATGTAGACGTTGAAGGTACATTTGGTTATAATTTTGTGCAAAAAGAAGAGGTCAATTTCTACAGTGGTTTTCATTTAGGTATAGATGAAGAAGGAAACGACAACGACTTCTATTTAGGAATACCTCTGGGTGTGCTGGTGAAACCCTTTCCTTCCACTAGAAATTTCGGTTTCCTAATGGAAGCCAGCCCTATTTTCCCTACAGGGGAGAGAGACAATTACTTTCGGGCTGGAATTGGATTCAAGTATACCTTTAGATAAATAAAGAGAAAAAAAGGCTTGGCAAATTTCGCCAAGCCTTTTTTGTTTTGACCGAAAAGATCAAGGGCAATCTATAATTTTACTGACAAGTTATTTTATTCACTCTGTTGGCATGTCTTCCACCTTCAAAATCGGTACTGAGAAAAGTACCTACCATCTCCTGGGCCACTTCATAATTCACAAACCTCGCAGGAATGGAAATGACATTGGCATCATTGTGTTGCCTACAAAGGGCTGAAAGCTCATTATTCCAGCAGATTGCTGCCCGGATTCCCTGGTGTTTATTGGCTGTAATGGCCACACCGTTGCCGCTGCCACAAACTACAATCCCCTTTTCAAACTCTCCACTTTCTATGGCATCGCAAAGCGGATGCACATAATCAGGATAGTCCACGGAAGCGTCAGAAAACGGGCCAAAATCCTTCACTTCATAACCTGCTTTTGTCAAATAGGCTACCAACTTCTCCTTATAATCACCGCCAATTGCTATTTTCTTGGACATGATTTTATAATCGTTAATTATTCTTCTTCAAACTCTAGTTTTCTCTTTCGCTCCAGCCTTTTAGCAATCAAAATCCCCGTCTCATACAATACCAAGATGGGCATAGCAATCAGAACCTGACTGATCACATCTGGTGGAGTAATCACCGCTGACAAGATCAATATAACCACTATCGCATGTCTTCGGTAAGCCTTTAACATCGCTGAACTTACCAAGCCCGACATGGACAGGAAGTAAATCACCACGGGCAACTGGAACATCACCGCTGATGCCAAGACCAACATGGTTAATGTAGAAATATAAGAGGTAATATCAAATTCATTGGCAATCGATGGATCAAGCCTATAGTTGGACAGGAAGTTGATCGACAAAGGAGCCAAAAGGAAATAGCCGAAGGCCGCTCCCATAAAGAACAGTAAACTCACAAAGAAAACTGCTCCCCTGGCTGCTTTTCGCTCCTTATCATAAAGGCCCGGACTGATGAATTTCCAAACTTCCCAAAACACATATGGAAATGATACAATCAGTCCGACCACCAAACTGGAGGTCATGTGCATGGAAAACTGGCCAGTCATCTGACGGCTTTGAAGGATAAATGGAAGCTCATCTATACATAGAGCCGGGATATTAAATAGCGCCGACAGCTTACAAAGCATCCTATAGGTAAAGAAATCCACCTTGGACGGCCCTAATATCACTTCTCCAAAAACGATGCTTTTAGAAAGAAAGGCCAGTACCGAAAATATCAGTACAGCTGCTATGGACCGGACCAAATGCCAACGCAATTGCTCCAAGTGGTCCAAAAACGACATGCCTTCCTCTTCCTCTTCTTCCCTATATTGATCTAATGCCACTTAATTTCAACTTTACTTAGTACAATGGAAACTGAACCATCCAATCATTTACCTCTGACTTGATTTCTTCAAGTAATGCCTCATCCTCATGGTTCATCAATGCCTTGTCGATCAATTCAACGATTTTGACCATTTCTGGTTCTTTTAGGCCCCTGGTAGTTACCGCAGCGGTACCTACACGCATACCTGAAGTCACAAATGGTGAACGGGTATCGAATGGCACCATGTTTTTATTGATGGTGATATCTACCTTACCAAGGGTCTCCTCGGCAATTTTACCGGACAGATCCTTATTTCTAAGGTCAATCAACATCAAATGGTTATCCGTACCACCCGAAATCAATTTATATCCTTTTTTCACAAACTCTTCCGCCATTACCGCAGCATTTTTCTTCACTTGAAGAACATACTCCATGTATTCGTCAGAAAGGGCTTCTTGGAAGGCCACTGCCTTAGCAGCGATGATGTGCTCCAATGGTCCTCCCTGCATTCCTGGAAATACCGCTGAATCCAACAACTGGGACATTTTTCTCAATTCACCTTTAGGATTCTTTTGCCCAAACGGATTGTCAAAATCCTCACGCATCATGATCAGGCCTCCTCTGGTTCCTCTAAGGGTTTTGTGGGTAGTGGTGGTAACAATGTGACAATGCTCCAAAGGATCATTTAAAAGGCCCCTGGCAATCAAACCTGCAGGGTGGGCTATATCCGCCAATAAAAGTGCACCTACTTCGTCAGCAATCTCTCTAAATCTGGCATAATCCCAATCACGGCTATAAGCAGAAGCACCGCAAATGATCAACTTTGGCTGAACTTCTCTAGCAATCTCAGCCACTTTATCCATATTCACTACACCTGTCTCTTCTTCCACACCATAGAAGTGAGGCTTATAGTTCTTACCGGAAAAGTTTACTGGAGAACCATGAGTAAGGTGACCTCCATGCGAAAGATCAAAACCCAAAATGCTGTCACCAGGCTGCAGACAAGCCAAAAATACCGCTGCATTTGCCTGGGCACCGGAG
>Ga0207773_100506_pt1 | contig 14889 bp, 15 predicted proteins | sample TtaePargueraPR_2_FD_187281 | JGI IMG/M metagenome (GOLD analysis project Ga0207773, IMG submission 187281) | Aerobic enrichment media microbial communities from Bioluminiscent Bay, La Parguera, Puerto Rico - Tt and M1 (3) (SPAdes) | ecosystem: Environmental > Aquatic > Marine > Unclassified ...
GGCGGGCCCGATCAGGAATGCAGCGCAAATTTCGCGCCCATATCCGCCATCAGGGTTTCGAAGTTCGGGAAGCTCGTGGCAATCGGGTTGGCATCATCGACCGCAACCGGCTTTTCCGCGCCAAGCCCCAGAACCAGGAACGACATCGCGATACGATGATCAAGATGGGTTTCCACCATGCCACCGCCCGGCACCACACCGCCAGTGACAATCAGATCATCGCCTTCGATCCGGTGAATGACGCCATTGGCTTCAAGACCGGCAGCCACCGCTGCCAAACGATCCGATTCCTTCACCCGCAATTCTTCAAGATCGCACATACGCGTTTCACCCTCGGCATAGGCCGCAGCCACGGCGAGAACCGGGTATTCATCAATCATCGATGGTGCACGTTCGGCCGGGACAACAATGCCCTTGAGGCGGTTCTTGCCGGTCACCACCAGATCACCGATGGTTTCACCAGCTTCTTCGCGCTCGTTGGTGATCGTGATGTCACCCCCCATTTCAATCAGGGTGGTGATCAGGCCGGTGCGCAGCGGGTTCAGGCAAACATCACGAATGGTGACGTGGGAGCCCGGATTGATCAGGGCTGCCACCATCGGAAACGCTGCCGAGCTCGGATCGGTCGGAACCACAATGTCGGCGGCCTTCATTTCGACCGGGCCGGTCAGGCTGACGGTGCGGCCGCCATCGTCATTGATCTTCACATCCACATCGACGCCAAAGTGGCGGAGCATGCGTTCGGTATGATCACGCGATGGTTTGGGTTCGATCACCGTGGTGGTGCCCGTCGTGTTCAGACCGGCCAGCATCACGGCCGATTTCACCTGGGCCGATGCCATTGGCAGGGTATAGGTCACCGGTTTGGCTTCATCGGTGCCAATCACCGCCATCGGCGGACGACCGCGATCGCGGGTAATAAATTGCGCGCCAAATTCGGACAACGGATCAGCAACACGGCCCATCGGACGTTTGCACAGTGACGCGTCGCCGGTGAAGAACGTCGTGATCGGATGGGTGGCAACGATGCCCGCCATCAGGCGAATACCGGTGCCGGCATTGCCCATGTCAATCACGCTATCGGGTTCACGAAGGGCACCAACCCCAACCCCGGTGACATGCCAGGTGCCGTCGTCATCGCGGGTGACGGTTGCACCCAGTTTGCGCATGGCGTCCGCCGTTGCCAGAACGTCTTCGCCTTCCAAAAGGCCGGTAACCTTGGTTGTACCGATTGCCAGACCACCAAACATCAGGGAGCGATGAGAAATAGACTTGTCACCCGGAACCCGGATATCGCCCGAAAGCGGCCCGGCCTTGGCCGAGGAAAGCGGACGTTTGGTTTGCGAAGAACTCATGGGCTCGTACCTGCCAGTCACTGTTTTATCATCAACAAAAGGCTGATTGAAATTGCACTGCGCTGCGGCCATGTTTTCAGGCGCGCGCGGGCCTTTCAATCAGGGGACCAATGCTCTAGCACAAGCGGTTGGCAGGCACCAGTATCGAACCCGAAATTCGGTGTAGGAAATTGCACGAATGTGCGGCAGATTTGTCCCATCGCCTTGCCAAAGGGAAAAACGCGCAATTTCCTTTTGACAAGGTGCTCGCAAGATGGCAATTGGGCCTTTCAGACAAGACGCTGTGCGTAGCCTTGCTGCGCTTTTGCGACACAAAGTCTTTTTCTTAATTGATAACGGTAATTAAGAGGATTTGCCGTAATGTCAGCACGCGGTAAGAAACGTCACTGCCTCGCCTGTGGTACCAAGTATTACGACCTGAACCGTACCCCGGTTGTCTGCCCGAAATGCAAAACGCCGGACGGGGTGACAAAGGTCAAGAAATCCGCGGTTGCAAAACCGGCACCGGAAGAAGACGAAGACGTCGATGACGTCACCGATCTTGACGATGATGTCGATACCGATATCGACGACGATATTCTCGAAGATGCTTCTGATCTTGGCGAAGATGATGATGATCTTGGCGAAGTCTATGAGCATGTCGAATCAGACGACGACGATCGCTAAGAAATTTTGAAAAAGGGTCTTGCCAACATTTGGCGAACCTTCTAAATATGCGCCGCGCCGCAGAGCCTGCTTGTCAGACTGCGTCGCGGACAAAGTGGGGCCGTAGCTCAGTTGGGAGAGCGCTACAATGGCATTGTAGAGGTCGTCAGTTCGATCCTGATCGGCTCCACCATTCAAAACCCGTTGCCTTTGGCGACGGGTTTTGTCGTTGAAGAGCTATACTTCTCTTAAGAAGTACTGAGCACCTTAAAACTGCTTTTACGCAGGAATAATGTCCATTCGCTCAAGGATGGTATGCCTCTTGTTGAATTCCTCAGTCGCAAAATCTATTAAGTCGTCCAAGCGCCCTGAATCAAAACCTGGACTTTGATAATCAAGCTCCAGCGTGGTTTCTAAGACTAGAACGTGATTTATTGTGCCACCTGAAGACTCCAATTTGATGTATGCTCTCTTAAGGTCCGGGTGGGTAATCATTAGCTACTTACTTTCAAAAAGATGGGAATATCTGGACGGGTAAACTTTGGCGGTCCGTTTGGCTCGACGAGATCCATCAAGTATGGAGAAATACTCTCCCTGCTATCCAGTGTTAGAGGCTCCCCGAGTTCCCGACCAAAATGTGTAATCGCGTCGATACCTGACTTGGCATCAACTTACATCATTGCCTCAGTAAAGGGCTCTCGCCAAAGTCTGTATATTGGCATGCTCTAAAATCCTCCTGCCCGAACTTTGTACATAAAATTTAGCGATATATCGATTCCATAAATTTTATTTTCGGTTTTACTTGCACTATTTTTCCACTTTTTGAATTTTTTCACACCGGTATTGCGCTTTAGTGTGAAATCATTCAGTTAGTCGGTCAGCGAAAGTATTGTGATTAGCACACAGGGAGAAGATCATGAGCAAGGTTTGGACCGTTTATTTGTCGGGCGAAATTCACAGTGACTGGCGCGAGCGCATTGAAACGGGCGTAAAAGAAGCCGGCCTTCCGGTTGAGCTGGTGGCCCCGATTACCGTCCATGAAAATTCTGATGATTGCGGCGTTGCCGTCTTTGGCGCGGAAGAAAACAAGTTCTGGCATGACCGCAAAGGCGCGCAGCTGAATGCCATGCGCACCAAGACCTTGCTGTCACAGTCCGATCTTGCCGTTATTCGCTTTGGCGAGAAATACAAGCAGTGGAACGCGGCCTTTGATGCCGGTTACGCGGCCGCCCTTGGCATCCCCTATATCACCCTGCATCCGGCCGAGCATGATCACGCGCTTAAGGAAGTAGATGGTGCGGCCAATGGTGTTGCCCGCGAACCCGAACAGGTGGTTGCAGCACTTGCCTATATCATCCGCGGTGACATGCCCAAGGCATAACAAACGCATCCGGGCCTTTACGCCGATTTCTCGGCAAAGGCCCGGATGCGTTTGATGGCTTCGCGAAGTTCTTCGTCCGGCACCGTGAGTGCGACACGGATCAGGTTCTTGGCGTTTTCGCCAAAGGATGCGCCGGGCATCACCGCAACGTTTTGGTCATCCAAAAGCCCCCAGGCGAATTCTTCGCCATTCATGCCGGTCGCCCCGACATCGATCATGGCAAACATGCCGCCGGAGACCTTGCCGGGTTTGAGAACATCGCACCCGGCGAGCTCCGTCTCGATCATATCGACACGGGCGGCGTAGCTTTTGCACATGCGTTTGGCGGTATCGAAATTGCCACGAAGTGCCACCTCGGTCGCATCGGCAATGAAGGGCTGATTGCCAAACAGGATGGTTTCGGAAATCGGCAGGACCTTGGTGCAGAGTTCTTCGGGGCCAACGGCCCAGCCACTGCGAAAACCGGTGGCCGCAAAGGTTTTCGAGATCGAGGACGTGACGATGGTGCGATCACGCAGCTCTTCAATTTCAAGCGGGGAGGCAAAACTGCCTTCAAACACCAGATCCTCATAGACCTCGTCACAGACAATCCACAGATCATGTTCGATGGCGATCTTGCCAAGTTCGACCAGTGTCGCGTGATCGAGCAGCGCGCCGGACGGATTATGTGGCGTATTGAGCAGCAACACGCGGCTGTCCTTGGTGATGGCAGCACGCAGGTCACCCGGCTGCATGATAAAGCCATGTTCGATCGACAGCGGAACGGATTGCAGTTCCGCCCCTGATGCCCGGATCACCCCGGCATAGGTCGCATAATACGGATCACCGACCAGCACCCCTTGCCCGGCATCCACCAGCGCCGTCATCACGGTATAAAGGGCGGTCTGCGTGCCCGGGAAACACAGGATGTTTTCCGGCGTAACATCCGGCCAGACGGGTTTGTATTTTTCCACCAGCGCATCAAGCAACCCGACCTCGCCCCGACCATTGGAATAATGGGTGCGACCGCGCCGCATGGAAGCTTCGCAGGCGTCGATCAGGGCCGCATCGACGGGAATGTCGGGCTCGCCAATTGTCAGTTCGATGATTTTCGCACCTTGGGCCTCGCGATCACGGGCGGTGTTGTGAACGGCCCATTTGGCCCCGCCCAGTTCGGCAAGACGGTCGGTAATCTTGGCATATCTCATGACGGCTTACTTTGTTGTTCTGGCTGTGTCTGGTGGCGTGCCGATTGAAGGGCAATATCGGGTGCGGACAACGCCCCGGTGGGCAATTCAAGCAGGCGTTCGGCGGCACCGGTAATCAGATCGGGCAGGATATCCTGCGCATACAAGCCGGAATTCAGCGCCCCTTCCATCCAAAGCCCATCAATCAGGCCATTGAGTGCAATCGCATGGTTGCGACAAATCGCCACACTGTGCGGGCAGCCATGGGTGATCAGGACAGGCTCGATCAGGGTTTCAAGGACATTGAGGAACTCGCGATAGCCATCACGGTGAATTTCGGCAAAGTCCGGATCATGGCGCACCCGGCCGATGAATGTCGCCCAAAGCGACACGGTTTCTTCGTCCATGTTGGGCATGGTCATGTTGGCGCGCAGGAAGCTTGCCAGTTTGGCTTCGGGTGTGCCTTCGGTCGCGCGCGCACTTTCACTGGCCTGTGCGGTCAGCTGCCCGACCAGATAGGCATAGGCATTGCGGATCATGTCATCCTTGCTGCCGAAATAATGGCGCACCAGCCCGACAGTGACCCCGGCTTCCTCGGTAATCCGGCGCACCGATGCCCCGTGCAAACCGTAGCGGGCCACACAGGTCAGCGTTGCCTCCATCAAACTGCGGCGGCGCACATCAAGCGACAGACGTTGAAATGTTTTTCGGCTCATTCCCGGTTCCCGGATGGCTGACGGAGCGTGTGCCGACATCGTCGTGGCGGCACGTTGTTATACAATTGAATAATTTTAATTTTGTTTCAAGCCCGCAATTGCGCGCAAACCAGTCCAACGCGCCGGTCAGTAGCCCTGACCGCGGCTGACAGCAAGGCTGAGCGGTTTTCCGGCATGCAGTTCACGCGCCGATTGCAAGGCCTGCTCGGCGACGATATGCGGGGTCGTATCACTGGCGATGTGCGGGGTGATGCGCAGGCGCGGATCCGCCCAGAAGGGGTGATCGGACGGCAACGGTTCGGTGCGAAAGACATCAAGGGTCGCGCCGGCAAGCTGGCCACTATCAAGGGCGGCAACCAGATTATCCTCGACCAGATGTTGGCCGCGCCCGATCTGGATCAGCCAGCCGCCCTTGGCCATTTTGGAAAACAGGTTGGCATTCAGGATATTTTCGGTCTTAGCTGTCAGGGGCAGGACATTGATCACCACATCCTGACCGGTCACCGATTGCAGAACCGAGTCGTCACCGGTGAAATAGCGCACGCCTTCGACGGGATCGGCTGGATCACGGCGGCAGGCAACCGAAACACTAAATCCGCATGCAGCCAAGGCTTTGACAACAGATGCCCCCATGGAGCCATGGCCAAGCACGGCGACCTTAAGATCACGCGGCGGCCGGATCGCAGGCGGGGCCCATTCGGCGCCGGCCTGACTTTGCTGCATACTAGCAAAGCCGCGTTCGATATGAACGACTTCATGCACTGCATAACCCGCCATCAGATCGGCCTGATTGGGGTCGCGGACCCGACAGATCGCAACATCATAGCTCAAGCCCGGATGTTTCAGCAAGGCATCGACGCCGGCCCCGACCGACATCGCCATTTCAATATTGGGATAAGGCGAAAACGCCGCCGGGCCCGGCAGCCAGCAGACCGCAAAACGGATAAGGTCCGGGTTGGTGACTTCATCGGGATCAAGCAGGCGGACATCGGGCGCCGCATCACCAAAATCCAGCGAATAATAGCTTTTGAGATCCATCGCATCGCTGAGAAGAACACCGTAAATCGGTTCTGCCACCACCATCAGTCAAAGCCCCTTACATCATCTTCTTTTGCGCTGCTGATCCCTGTTGGCGCACCCAAATTGCGGGCGCCTGACCAAGAAAATTTGCGCTTTGGTTTCATCCTCAGTTAAACAAGTGTATATCAAAGAGTAAAGCCGTTTGATCAGATCAATGGAGGTCGGCATGCATATCGCGACACAGAAGGACGCCGAGACCAGCGTCATGAATGATCCACAAATCAGCGACAGCGAAAAGCAGTGCCGCATCGAACTTGCCGCCTGTTACCGGCTGGCGGCGCATTACAGAATGACCGACACGATCTATACCCACATTTCGGCCCGTGTTCCCGGCGAGCCGGGGCATTTTCTGATCAATCCCTATGGCCTGATGTGGGAGGAAATTACCGCCTCTTCGCTGGTGAAGATCGATGTCGACGGCAACAAGGTCGCGGACAGCCCCTATCGGGTGAACCCGGCAGGCTTTACCATTCACAGTGCCGTACATATCGGCCGCCATGATGCCGCGTGGGTGATGCATACCCATACACGATCAGGGTTTGCCGTTTCCTGCCTTGAAGAAGGTCTGATGCCGCTTAATCAGATCGCCCTGCAGTATTATGGCCAGATCGGCTATCACGATTATGAGGGCATCGCGCTTGATCTTGAGGAGCGCGAGAGAATCGTTGAAGCGCTTGGTGACAACATCGCCCTGATCCTGCGCAATCATGGTCTTTTGACCGTGGGGTCAACCGCCGGGCAGATGTTTTCAAACATGTTTTATCTGAACCGGGCGTGCGAGATTCAGGAATCTACCCTGGCGATGGGAAGACCGCTTCGAAAGATTGATGATGCGGTGATAAAACGCGTTTCCGAACAGTTCAGCCAGATGGCCTATGACGACGGTGATGTTGCCCTGGAGTGGGAGGCGCAAATGCGCCTTGCCGACCGTCTGGACCCCGGTTTCCGGGCATAGAACATCACGCCATCGCAGCGCATTTCGCCCCTTCGCAAGCGCGGTAAATACTTGCTGGTTTTCATATTTCTGGACCCATCCTCCAACCCGTCCAAATCTTTGGGCAGGAATGAGGGACATTTGTGATTAAAATTTAATCTGTTCGACCAATTGCGTAAAAGATAATCAAATCCGTCCTTGACACCCACCTGCCGACTGCTACGATTGAATTCAACAAGGTCGGACCGGTGAATTTTCCGGTGTGTTTTGGTCGGGGTTCGGAGAAAGCCACTTTGATGGTTCACCCAATCCCAACGCATTGAAAATCATAACTTGTGCTGATGCGCGACAGTCGCGATGCGAAACGAGTTTGATGACCAAAACGGGTTGATTGCAAAAGTTGACCCTTATGACCGCCCAGCTGACAGAACGGGTCTTTGGATCGGGCCATCTGTCATTCCGATGATGCCACCGCATGGTGGCTTGACGCTGGGATCGCGCAAAGGTCGAGAGTGTTTCTATCAGGTTGCCCGCAGATCTTGTCGGGCATCGGGAACACGTCATGCTGCGGCATCCTTAACCGTCCCCGGCGGCGTGCCGAAGCTCCTGCTTGCCAGACAAGGAGAAGACGACATGCAAGTATCGAACACAATTGATTGCAACGGTTTGTCCCCGGCACCAACCCTTCTGCGGATCATGCAGGCGCTGGTGGGCCGTGAAGACAGCACATCCCCACTCAATGTTCTGGTCGGCGCGGACTGCAATTGTGAAAGTCTGGCAGTTTCGCTTGGCCCGCTTGCCCAAGATGTTCAGTTGGCGAGCGACGCAAAACAGTTTGCCGCGGTAAACTGAGGGGCGCCTATCGCCGTGCCGATGCCGTGCCATTGTCGACAATCTTCCCGTCCATGATGCCTGTATGGCGTCACGTCGCGCTCACCTGACCGCGTCAAGAATAAGATAAAACGCTGCGCATCGGCACTGGCTTGTCGATCCCGGTACCGTTTATGCGGACTTGTCGCGCCAACACCGTCTGGTTGCCTTGTCACCGGATTATATGGCGTTTTTTGGCATGCCTGCGGGGTCCCACGACCGGCTGATGCGCAAGAAAACAGGAAGCATTATGCTAAAGCATGTTGCATTTAATCTGCCCCATTTTGCCGGAGATAACCATCTGTCCGGCGAGGAAAGGGCCGCAGGACGTAGCGGGGCTACGTTCAAGGGTCTTGACGCTGCGGGGCGGAAGGTTATCCCGGCCCGAAGGGTTTGTTTTTGGCGGCGTTTCGCGGTGTTACAGCGTTTGACCGATGCGCCGCATCGCTCTGCACGCTGTGCCTTGCCAAACGGCACGCCAAAAACAAACATAATGGAGCAGATTAAATGCAACATGCTTTAGAAGAGAGCAGCGAGACATCCAGCCCATACGCCAGTGACCCCGAAACACCAGATTTTGCCTTTGATCCCGATGATCCCTGGACACAAACATTCCAGGAAGGACTTGCGCGCGCTGATCTGAAAGGCAAAACCGTTTACGAGGTCGGTGTTGGTACTGGCATCAATGTCGCCTTTATCTTGCAAAGCTGCGGCGCCAGACGCGTTTATGGCAGCGACCTTGACCCCCGCCTTGTCGTTCTGGCAGAGCGCAACATCAAAATCCTTTCCCCCGAACATGCCAAACATTTCAAACCGGTCCATGGCAGTGTCAGCCTTGTCGATACCGATGAGGCACGCGAAAAAATTGCCAAGACCGATGTGGTGATTGCCTGCATCCCACAGGTCGGCGAGCCCAGTGATGAACGCCTGACAGCCTTTCGCGAAGCCCAGTCCATCGAACTGGCCGAAGGGGCCGGTGACGAGGCCGAAGACCATATCGCGCATTATTATCCCTGGAGCCTGTTTGACCAGTATCCCTACAACTCGGTCGGGCTTGGCCTGAACGAGGCACTTATGCGCCGTATTCGCGAACACGCACCAAAGGCCGAACTGGTAATGAATTTTGGTTGCCGCATTGGCACCGAGATTATTTGCGAATGCTTTGAGGCCAACGGCTACAAACCCGAAAAAATCGCATCAAAGATCGTTCTGCAACATTCAGGGACGGATATTTCGTTTTTCGTGTCACTGGAAAAGGCGCTGAACGGGACCGAATATGAAAAGCAGCTTGTCTGCAAATTCTATGGCGACCCGGAAGGAAAACAGCCGCTTTCGGCCACCAAGGCCCAGGAAATGATCAATGATGATCCGAATGTGCCGCTTTATCACGAGGTGGCGGTCATTCGCGGCACACCGGTCTGAAACCAGATCAACGCCACACAAAAACACCCCGCAGCCACAGGTTACGGGGTGTTTTGCATTAAGCAGTTCATAACTGCATCTCAGTGAAGGGTTTGACCCGAGGCCTGGTCAGGATCGCCCGGAATGATCAGATCGCCCGCCATCAGCGCCAATGCATCACTTGCACGCGCGACGATGACCCGACCTTCCACCGGATTGCCTTTTTCCTGACGCAGGACACCCAAAGTGTCTGAAAGAACGTTAAAGCCGCATTCAACCAGCCATTCGCTGATTGCGCGCTGATGATGGCGGAAGCGTTGCCCGGGGCCCAGATCGAACGGGAAATTATCGCCGTGTTCGAGCGTGAATACCAGCAACCCGCCGGGCTTCATCCGCTCATGGGCGGCGCGGAGCGCAGGCACCAGATCGCCAAGATAGTTCAGAACGTCCGCCGCAATGACAACGCTGTAATCCGTTCCGATGTCGGCGGGCATATCGGTGATATCGCCAGCGACCAGGGTGCGATAAAGACCCTTGGCGCGTGCACGGTTTATCATGCGCGGCGACAGGTCGATGCCATCAATCGCGTCAACATGACCAGCAAACACTTCGGCCACAAGCCCGGTACCACAACCAAGATCAAGTACATCCATCGGACGCAACATTTCCGGCAGATGAGTCCGGATGGCTTCAAACAAAAGTTCCGGTCCACGATAGGCCAGTCGATCCCGCAGGCTGATTTCAAACCGTGGGGCATAATCGTCGAACAGGGCACGGACATAGTCGGGCGGCAACCGATCACGAAGGGCAACCGCACCAAGCAGGGTCAGACGGACCTCTGCACCCATGCGGTCATTGGGATCAAGCATCAGATATTGACGGAAAGCCTCAACGGCATTTTCGGTTTCACCGGCACGCTCATAAATATCGCCCAGCGTAAAATGGGCTTCGTCCCAGTCGCTATCAGCGGCCAATGCGGCACGCGCCACGTCAATCGCAGCGGTGTAGTCACCCTGTGATACCAGCGCCAATGCGACATCAAGACGCCGACTGGCGGAGAGACGATCTTTGCTCATGCATGAAATCCGAAAAGGGGGTTTGGGCAACACACCGAAACCGCAACCAAAGATACTGCTATATCTTCCTATTTTCGGTGTTTTGCAAGATAGATAAAACGGCGACAAATCAACACATTATCTGTTTTCCGGAATCGCATACCAATGCAAACAGGGTCTCGACCGATAATTGGGTGCTTTCGCGTACGGCTGCATCGATTTTAGCAACGGTTTCCACAAAGAAGTTTGGCACAAAATCCCACCGCCCCATTGATAAAATTAATTAATTATCATACATTAATATAAATTCTGATTTTGATGGATTGAATGATGGAAAACTTCACTCCGATTTCCGCCCTGATTGGCGGTGGACTTATTGGTCTGGCCTCTGGCCTTTATCTTTTGCTCAATGGGCGGATTGCCGGGATCAGCGGCATTCTTGGCGGTTTGTTGACCCCGACCAAGGCGGGTTCTGCCGTTTTTGAACGCCTGTCCTTTATCATCGGGCTGATTGCAGGTCCGTTGATCCTGATGACCGCAACCGAGATCGAAGCCCAGAGTGTCGTGACAAGCTCATTGCCGGTCATCATCGTTGCCGGTCTTCTGGTTGGTCTTGGCACCACGATTGGTAGTGGCTGCACCAGTGGTCATGGCATTTGCGGCCTGTCGCGGTTCTCGCTGCGATCGCTGGTCGCGACTCTGTCGTTTATGACGGCTGGCTTTGTCACGGTTTTGATCACCCGCCATTTGATGGGAGGCATGTAATGCGGATAATTGTTTCCCTTATTTGCGGCACGATTTTCGGCTTTGGCCTTTACATTTCGGGCATGATCGACCCGCAAAAGGTTCTTGGCTTTCTTGATGTCTGGGCGATTGCCGATGGTGGATGGGATCCTAGTCTTGCGTTTGTCATGGGTGGTGGACTGGCGGTTGCCATTCCGATCTTCCAGTTTGCAAAGAACCGGACCGAGGCGGTCTGTGGCGGCGAGATGAGCCTTCCGACCAACCGTGCCATCACCACCAAACTGGTTGTTGGTGGCCTTTTGTTTGGCACAGGCTGGGGACTGGTTGGGTATTGTCCGGGTCCAGCACTCAGTGCACTGGCCTTCGGCCATACCGAAACGATTATTTTTGTGGTCGCGATGATTGCCGGCATGGTCGGCGCGCGTGCCATCGGTCTTAACAAATAAACCCGGTCAAAACCTGGCCCCGATAATCTGCAGCCGGTTTGACCCCCCAGACGCTGGCCGCAGGTTTTGCAACCGCCCGGGCTTTACGCCGGGCGGTTTCGCATTTCCAGTCAAAAATTGCGTAAAATCTCGCAGCACCGGGCTTGTCTTTGGCGTTAAAATCCCATACCTCAGAAATAGCGCCACATTGATGTCCATAAGGGTTTCCAGATGAAGATCGGCATTCTTGAAACCGGGTTCGCCCCGGAAGAACTTCGCGAAGATTTCGCATCCTATCCCGGAATGCTGGAGAAACTTCTTGGCGACGCTGACCCAAGCCTTGAGTTCGAAACATGGACCGTTCTGGAAGACTTTTTTCCGGCCTCAATCCGTGATGCCGATGGCTGGGTGATCATGGGGTCCAAACATGGCGTTTATGAAAACTTGCCGTGGATGATCCGCCTGCAGGATTTCCTGCGCGACGCTGTTTCTGCCGGTCAGCCGGTCTTTGGCATCTGTTTTGGCCATCAGATTCTGGCAACAGCACTTGGCGGCAAGGTCATCAAGTCCGACAAGGGTTGGGGTGTGGGCGTACATGAATACGCGGTTGATGCCCGCAACAGCGACTGGCTGTCGGACAGCCCGGCTAAGATCCGCATCAATGCCTTCCATCAGGATCAGGTGGTTGAGCCACCCAAAGGTGCCAAGGTCTGGGCAAGTTCCGATTTTTGCCCCTATGCCGGTTTGCAGTATGGCGATAATGCCGCCTCGATCCAGCCGCATCCGGAATTCATGAAACCCTACGAGACCGCCCTTTTGCAGGCCCGTTATGACCTGATCCCCGATGATGTACATGAAGCTGCCATGAAGTCGCTTGAGACGCCGATCACGAGTGTTGATTTCGCGCGCTCAATCGTGAAGTTCATGACCCGGAAGCGTATCAAGTCCGCGGCCTAAGGCACGGATCATATCGACATCACGCACCGAATCACAGAAAGCCACCGGAAATCCTGGTGGCTTTTTTCGTGCCTGAAGATGCAAAACACTTTATCAACCAAAGGTGTTGCATGATCCTGTTCAATCATGGACGCACCAAAATGATGTGATCGACCGCAGAATGTCGACGCTCAAGCTTGGACCACCGAGAGACCGCGCAAATGAAGAATAGGCACCCGAAGCGATGATCCAGAATCTGCGGCTGTATTCCGGCCTGACCATGTTTGCCTATGTGCTGACGCATTTGCTGAACCATACAGCAGGCATCGTTTCACCGGAACTGATGGAAAAAGCCGGGGAATACACCACGACAATCTGGAAGTTTCCACCTCTTGAGATCCTGTTGGTGTTGTCACTGATAACGCACTTTTTGTTGACAACCGCACGCCTGACCAGCCGCCGCACCTTGCGCCTGCGCAAGTCGGAATGGGCACAGATGATCCTTGGACTGTGCATTCCGTTCCTGCTGTTTAGACACATCATTGCGACCCGGATTATCGATCTGGGCTTTGATGTTGATTCACCGTTTGAGCGCGTTCTTCTGGATCTGGCCGTGTTTATTCCGCATCAGGGCATCTTGCAGGCGATCACGGTGATTGTCGTCTGGGCGCATGGCTGCATCGGCATTCATTTCTGGCTGCGGGTCAAACCGTTCTATCCGAAATGGCGCAATACGCTTGGTACGCTGGCAATTCTGATCCCGACACTTTCGCTTGCCGGCTATTCAGCCGCGGCGGCCGAAGTGATCCGCCGCGCAGAGGAAGGCGGACGCAAGTATGTGTTTGGAGTGATTGATGCGGCCAATGTCAATCAGGACGCCATCACCTTCTATGAAAGCGCCATTGTGCCGTTCACGATCCTGAGTATCGCCCTTGCGCTGGCACCTTTTGGTGTGCGCCAAATCCGTCAGACTTTTGATCGGGTCAAGCGCGGCCCGATGTTGAGCCTGCCAAACGGGCGTTTCGTGCGTGTATCGCCCGGTGCCACGGCGCTTGAGGCGCTGCGCGATGCCGGTGTTCCGATGGCATCGGTTTGTGGTGGACACGGGCGCTGCACGACATGCCGTATTCATTGTGGATCAGGTAGTGATCACCTCGCCCCTCCCGGCGATATTGAGGCCGCGGCACTCAAAAGCATTCAGGCCCCCAAGGGCATGCGCCTTGCCTGTCAGATCAGACCGCATAATGATCTGGCGGTCGCCCCGCTTTTGCCGCCCAACGCAACCGCGCGTGACGGACGGCGTCCCGGCGGACTTTCGGGCAGTGAAAGACAGGTTGTTTGCATCTTTATCGACTTGCGCGATTCGACCAAGCTTGGCGAAAGCAAGATGCCCTATGACGTGCTTTTCATCCTCAACCAGTTCTTTGCCGAGATGACCGAGGCATTGCGCGGCACAGGTGGCTATTACGCGCAGTTTACCGGCGATGGCCTGATGGCGCTTTATGGTCATGAAAGTGATGATACCGAACGCACCATCCTTCAGGCCTTTGAAGGCGCCGCAGAGATGCTGCGCCGGATCGAGGGCCTTAACCTGCATCTTAAATCGGAACTTCCCCATGCGCTTCGCATTGGGATTGGCATCCATATGGGCAAGGCAATCGTCGGGGAAATGGGCCCACCCGGTCGCGAAAACATTAGTGCGATCGGCGATACGATCAACACCACTGCCCGCCTTGAAGCCCAGACCAAGGGGCATGGCGTGCCATTGGTGATTTCCAAGACGCTGTTTGATCACGGGCCGATTCCCTTGCCGGAAAACGCCGTAATGCATGAGGTTGCGCTGCGCGGCAAGGATCAGTCGGTTGCCTATTATGCGCTTGAGGCCATGCCGGATCTGACACAGACCAAGAAATAGGACGTCTCTGCTGTGACGCCGGCAGGCAAGGCTTGACTATTGGCGGGAAAACCACATTTATTTGAATATATGAAAAGTTCGGTGCCGAATGTCTCGGGTCGAACGTCCAGATGCCCGAAACGCACAATGCGTGGGATCTGAAAACAACCACACTCGCTCTGATGGAGGAGGTGCTGCAAATGTCGAGGATTTCTATGTTTAATAGCCCGCTGCTTTTGGGTTTTGACCAGATCGAACGCGTTCTTGATCAGGTCAAGAACGCGTTC
>Ga0207773_100507_pt1 | contig 14879 bp, 13 predicted proteins | sample TtaePargueraPR_2_FD_187281 | JGI IMG/M metagenome (GOLD analysis project Ga0207773, IMG submission 187281) | Aerobic enrichment media microbial communities from Bioluminiscent Bay, La Parguera, Puerto Rico - Tt and M1 (3) (SPAdes) | ecosystem: Environmental > Aquatic > Marine > Unclassified ...
GCGAAGCCGCCGTTGAAGGCGTCGCCCGCACCTGTGGTCTCGACCACGAGTCCGGCCTTGAAGGCGGGAACCAAGGTCGATTCCGACGGCGTATGGAGAAGTGCGCCGGCGGCGCCGAGGGTGATGATCGCCGCTCCGGCGCCCCTGCTCAGAAAGACGTCGCCGGCCTTGCGGGCCTCGTCGACGCCGCTCACCTCGACGCCAGTCATCACCGTCGCCTCGTGCTCGTTAGGGGTGACGTAGTCGCACAGCGCATAGATCGCTTCGTCGACCGGGGCGGCCGGGGCCGGATTGAGCACGGTGAGGACGCCCGCGGCGCGCGCGATCTCAAGGCCGCGCTGGGCCGCGGCGGCGGGCTGCTCGAGCTGGGTCACAAACACTGCGGCGCTGCCGATGGTGTCGGCGACCGCATCGACGTCGGCCGGGCCGATGGTGTCGGCTGCCCCGGCAACGACGATGATCGCGTTATCGCCAGTGTTCTCGTCGACGAAGATATAGGCCGCACCGGTAGGCTGATCGGGGACCTCGGCGACCGCGGCAGTGATCCCCTCCCGCGCCCAGGTGTCGCGGGCGATTCGCGCGAAGTCGTCGGCGCCGAGCTTGGAAATGAAGGTGACATTGGCCCCCACCCGCGCTGCTGCGACCGACTGGTTCGAGCCCTTGCCGCCCGGCCCGAGCTTGAAACCCGAGCCGAAGATGGTCTCGCCGATATGGGGTTGCCGCGCCGCGCGGAAGGCGAGGTCGGCGACGAACACGCCGAGAATGGCGACGCCCTTCTTGCTGCTCACCTGGACCGCCTCAGGCCGCGTCGGGCGGGATGACGCCCTTCTTGAAGGCGAAGCAACCGTAGAAGCGCCGCTCGCCGGTCTGGATGACGCAATAGGCCTTCTTGGCGAGATCGTAGAAGGCGAAACGCTCGACCGAGCCCATCGGCCACGACTTGCCCTCAGCGGCATCGACCTCGGCCTGCACCTCCGCCTGCACCGGAGGCACCTCGTCGGGCTTGCCGACGATCTCCATCCTCAGCGCCGGCTTGTCGACGAAGGTGTCGAGCGGCATCACCGACAGGATCGCCTTGGCGGCACGGCCGGCCGTCACGTTATCAATGCGCAGCAATTCGCCGAACACCGTCTGGCGCGCGACCGAATCGGCCGGAAAGTTGGTGTCGCAGATGACGACGTCGTCGCCGTGGCCCATGGCGCGGAGCGCATAGAGCACGTCGGCATTGAGGATCGGATCGATGGCTTTCAGCATTCGGTAGATGTCCCCCCGGGGTTCTGGTTGACGGCGATCATAGAAGATCGCCCGGTGCGGGCGAAAGGGGCATTCCTGGCCCGCTCAGGCCCCCATGTGCTCCCGCCGGGCGATCTGGTCGGCAAGGCTGAACCAGCGCCGCCCGGCATGGCTGCCGACGTCGCCGGCATGGGACATCGCCTCGGTGCGGAGCGCGGCGAGACGCTCGACCGTTAGCCGCTGGTTGGCGTCGATCTCCTCGGCGATGGCGACGAAGCGCTCGGCCGCCGCCCGCCCGCCAAGGCGCGGCGCCATCTCCTCGGCCATGAACCGCTCCCAGGTGAGAGTCGGCTCCCAGGTGAAACGGGCAAAGGCGAGGTAGGAGAGCTCGACCGTGGCGTGATAGTCCGACGGCTCGCCCCACACCGTCAGCCCTTCCATGCCGTCGCGCGCACCGATCGTGGCCATGTCGGCGAAGGTCCGGGCGTTGAGGGCGTAGCGCTCGGTGCGCTCGTCGCCATTCCACTGGCAGGCGAACTGGCAGCGCAGGACGTTGGGCTGGGTCGGCAGGGCTTCGACGTAGTCGCGCTTGAGCTCCGTGCGGAGCCGGCGCCAGAAACTGCGATTGGCGGTGTGCTGGTAGATGCCGCCCTTCGGCAGTTTGGTCTGTGCCTCGCTCGCCACCGGATCGAGCAGGTTGTCCCACTGCATCTCGCAATAGATCCATAGGTCCGGCTTTTTCGCCTTGGCGGCCCGGTAGAGCCGAGGAAAGTTCTCGGCCATGTCGGTGTGCGACCACGAGTCGCCATGATCGTCCTTTCGCCGTGCCGCTTCGGCAGCATTGGCGCGGCGTGCGACGCAGCGATCACAGCCGCAGACGCCGTAGTCGCCGCTCTCGATGTTGATCCCGCCGATCTCGAAGGTCTCGGCGAGCCAACCGACCGCCTCCTCCATCCATTCCATCGTCTCCGGCGCGCTCGGGCAGGCGCTCACCGTGTAGTCGGAGCGGGGAAAATTGAGCGGGAAGGAAAGGTCGGCGAGCTGGAAGCCGACGCCTTTCTCCATCGTCGCTGCGAACTGCGGATTCTGCTTCAGCCAGGTGGCGAGGTTGTATTTGTGGTCGCCCTCCCAGTAGACCCCGCCATAGGCGCCGATGGCGATGCCGGGCATGATCCGAACGCCCCGCTCCTTGGCGTAGCGGCAGAGCTCCTGCGCTGCCTCGATGCCGCCGTGGGAATCGCGGAGGAAGCCATAGATGGTGATAGCAGCGATGCGGTTGCGGCTGCAGAAGTCGACCAGGCGCTTGTAGTCGGCGAGGAAACCGCCTGGCGGCTTGCCGTAGGGATTGAAGACTCCGATTTCCTGGAGACCGACCTGCGACAACTCCCAGTTGGTCGAGTGATCCCAGGTCCAGAACGTGCGGTAGAGCATGCCGGGCGAGTCTTCGCGCGGAGCCACCTCGATCTGCGAGGGGTCGCTGCCGCCGTGGGCGATGAGCGCCTCGACGCCGTAGATCACGCCGGGAATACCGCCGCCGGTCACGCGCACCGACGGGCCGTCGGCGACGATCTCGATGCGAAAGGCACCTTCCTTCATCGCCGGGTCCGACGCCAGCGTCAGCAGCGCCTGGCCACCATGCGGTGGGGCATCTCGCCAGATCACGCCGGGGAAGGCCTCGTGCAGGCGGCGGCGAGCATGGAGGAAATCGCCGTCGACCGCGACGGCACCGGAAAGGATCACTTCGGCAGGCATGAAGTGCAGCTCCAATGACTAAACGTTCCGCCGTACCTATCCCCCGCGACGGGCGGCGGTGCAAGAATCCGACGCAAGCCTATCCGCCACGCTCGCGGACGGCCGCCGCATGAAGGGCCTCGAGCAGCGCCCTCGCCCGCGGATCGGGCCGGACGCTGTCGCGCATCTGGTTCATGGCGTAGGAGTAGCCGATTCCGAGGCTCGGCCAGGCGCCGTGGTGCGAACCCCCTGCCCCACCATGGCCGAAGCCGTCGCCTTCCGGCCCGGCCGGCCCGAAGTAGATCGACTCGCTGGGAAGCTGGAAGCCGACTCCGAACCGCCAGTGCAGGTCGTTGAGAACATCGTGGCCGGCGGAAAGCTCGCTGCGCCCGAGGGCAATCGACTCCTGGGAAAGGAGCGGCGCGCCGCCGGCCGCTAGGCAGCCATAGACCTTGGCGACACCGCGCGCCGTGGCGATGCCATTGGCGCCGGGAAGCTCGGCCGCATGGATCCGACGCTCGTTCCAGAAGAACGGCGCATCGCGGTCGAACAGGACCGGATTGCCCCAGACGCTCCTGAGCAGCGGATCGCTCTCAAACGCGTCCGGAGCACGCGCTGCCGCCTGTCCCCAGTCCGGTGCCAGTTCGAGCGTGGAGACGCGCGGCTCATGCTCTTCCGGAAGGCCGATCCATACCTCGACGCCGAGCGGCCCGGCGACTTCATCGGCGAAGAATCGCCCGGCACTGCGGCCATCGATCCGGCGGATCAACTCGCCGCAAAGCCAGCCATAGGTCAGGGCGTGATAGGTAATCGCCGTACGCGGATCGGCGCTCGGCGTTTGGGACGCCAGGATCGCCGCCATGCGCCGGTCATCGACGAGATCGTCGACGGTGATCGGGGTGTCAATGCCGGGCATCCGCGCCTTATGCGAGACGAGATGACGAACCAGAATTTCGGGCTTGCCGAACTCCGGCCAGTGACGGCTGACCGGATCATCCAGATGGAGCTTCCCGCGCTCGATCAGCTTCAGCAGGCAGATCGCCACCATACCCTTGGTGCCGGAGAAGAACAGCTGGAGCGTATCCTCACGCCACGGCCGGGCGGTGTCGCGGTCGGCAAGGCCACCCCAGAGATCGACGACCAGTTCGCCGCTCCGGAAGGCCGCAAAAGCGGCACCGAGTTCGCCGAGCTCGGTGAAATTGCGTTCGAAGGCCTCCCGTACCGGCTCATAGCCCGGGGCGACATGTCCTTCCGGCATCTGGCATTCTCGTGGATTGCATGCGGACGCGCGTGGAGCGGGCCGCGAGGGTTGGCGATGGCGGCCGCGATGCTAGGCGAAAGCCGGCCACCGGACCAGCCCGTCAAGGACGTAGCCTTGTCCCACCTGAATCGAACAGGAATGCCCGCGAGGGGTCGATGACGAGAGACAGTTGCCCGCTTCCCGACGTCGACCGGTCCAGGCGCTGTTCCAGAATGATCCGGCGGCCGTCGGCAAGTGACCCATAGGCGAAGGAGACACCGCCCAGGTGCTCCCAGTAGTCGACGTTCATTTTTACCGCCCCCGCCTCGTCGTCGTGCGCCCGGGTCAGGTGCTCCGGGCGGATCGCGACCGTCAGCCGGTCGCCGACGTTCGGGGTCGGCGTCGTGCGCGGATAGCGAAGGCTTGCCTCGCCGGCCAGCGCCAGGGTCATTTCGTCGTCGTCGACCGCCGTCGCGATCGCATCGATCTCGTTGATGCGCGGTGAGCCGATGAAGCCGGCGACGAACAGCTTGTCGGGATCGTCGTAGAGGTCGAGCGGCGTGCCGGTCTGTTCGATACGGCCGTCGCGAAGCACCACGATTCGATCGGCCAGCGTCATCGCCTCGACCTGGTCGTGGGTCACGTAGATGGTGGTGATGCCGATCTTCTTGTGGAGCTGGGCCAGCTCCACCCGCATCTGCACTCGCAACTCGGCGTCGAGATTGGACAGCGGCTCGTCGAACAGGAACACACGCGGCGAGCGGACCAGCGCACGGCCGATGGCGACGCGCTGCCGTTGGCCACCGGAGAGCTGTGAGGGCTTGCGGTCCATCAGGCCTTCTAGCTGCAGCATCGCGGCAACCGGATCGACCTTAGCCGCGACTGCGGTCCTCGACTCGCCCGCCATGCGCAGGGCAAAGCCGAGATTCCGCCGCACGGTCATGTGCGGGTAGAGCGCATAGGACTGGAAGACCATCGCGATATGGCGGTCGGCGGGGTCCGTATGGGTCTGGTCCTCGCCGCCGATGGTCAGGCTGCCGCTGGTAATGTCCTCCAATCCCGCGATCATGCGCAGCAGCGTGGACTTGCCGCATCCGGAAGGCCCGACGAACACGACGAACTCACCGTCGCGGACTTCGAGGCTCACGTCCTTGATTGTCCGCACCGCGCCGAAGTTCTTGCTGACGCCGTGAAGGGACAGTCCCGCCATCAATCCGTACCTTCCACCTTGCCGGCAAGCGCTGCAACGGCAGCCTCGAGTTCCGCAAGAAGGGGCCGCAGGCCGGCAGTCGCGAGGTAGCTTTGCCGGTAAAGCTCCCGTTTGAGGCGGTAGACCTCGCCGAACCCCGGGCGCGGTGCAAACTCCCGCCGCACGCGGACGAAATGCGCGGCACCCTCTTCCGCCGACGGGAAGACTCCAGCGCCGACACCGGCCAGGACGGCCGCTCCGGCGCAGGCCGTATCGGGTTCGTCGAGGGCTTCGATCGAGAGGCCGAGGATGTCCGACTTGATCTGCATCCAGGTGTCGGATCGCGAACCGCCGCCGACCGAACGGAGGCGACTTGGACGAATCCCCGCCTCGCCGAGACGGGACAGCCCCAGCGCCTGTTCCATGGTGATGCCCTCGAGGGCGGCGAGGGTCAGCATCTCGGGGGTCGTGTCGTAGTCGAGCTGAAGGATCGTCGCCTTGGCCGCCTCGTCGCCAAGCACGGTCCCGCTGCCGGCCAGGTGCGGGACAAAGGTGATCATCGATGGCACCGTCGGCAAGCCGTCGGGCACCAGAGGCGTGCCGCCCCGCCCGAGGAGGCTTGCCAGCCACGGCAGGACGCGACCGCCGTTCTGGCTGCCGAAGAGAATGACGTAGCGGCCCTCGACAACATGCGGGTAGGGGAAGATGTGAAGGTCCGAAAGGCCTTCCGCGATCGCTGTCGCGGGAACGCCGATGGCCTCCGTGGTACCGATCGAGTAGAGCCCCGTCCGGTCGTCCGTGACACCGGCACCGAGCATGGCGCAGGCTTGGTCGTGGCCGCCGGTGTAGACCTCAACCGCTTGGTTCAACCCAAGCGCGGATGCCCGCGCCGCCGGCACGGTACCGACGTAACGCCCGGCCGACGCGACCGGCGGCAGAAGGCGCGGCGGGATTCCTGCGGCCGCGACAAGTTCTACGGACCAGTCGAGGCTCCGCACGTCGAGGAGGCCCATGCGAGCGGCGATGGAATGATCCATGATCGGCTGCAGACCGAGATGGTGCATCACGAGTTCGCCAACGCAGAATGCATTGTCGGCCCGGTCAAGCAGCCGATCGGCCGCGTCGCGGAACCACAGGAGCTTGGCGAGACTGGTGAGGGCATTGAGTTCCTGCCCGGCGGACCCGGCGGCACGCGCTGCGTCAGGATCTTCCCTCAACGCCCCAACCGCGGCGCGACCGCGCATGTCGACGCTTACCGGGAGCGGACAAAGAACGCGGCCTTCGACATCGACCAGGGCGAAGGCTTCACCCTGGGCCGAGGTTGCCAGCGCGATCCGTCCGAAGCCGGTCAGCACTGGAGCGACCTCACCCAGGACCTGCCGCACCGCAGCCAAGATGTCGCCCGGGTCAAGTTCAGCCCAGCCGGGTTGCGGATGGGACAGGGGATAGCCGCACGCGGCCTGCGCGATCCGCTCGCCGTCCGCCTTGTAGGCCACGACCTTGCAACTGGTGGTACCGATGTCGAGCCCCAGCAGCGCGACCCTGTCCGCGTGCCCGCTCATCCCTTCACCGCGCCCGTGGTCAGCCCACCGATCATGAACCGCTGCATGGCGAAATAGACCACCACCACCGGCACGGTGATGAGGGTCAGCGTGGCGAACATCGCGCCGGGCTGGGTAAAGAACTGGCCACTGTAGATCAGCGGCACCAGGCTGAGCGGCTTGAGCGCGTTGTTGTCCATGGTGACCAGCGCCAGAACGAACTCGTTGAAGCTGGTCATGAACTGGAAGATGACGACCACGGTCAACGCCGGCCAGCTCAGCGGCAGCGCGATGAACCAGAAGATGCGGGCCTGAGTGACGCCGTCGAGGCGGGCCGCCTCCTCGAGTTCAACCGGCAAGGCTTCAAAGAAGCCGCGCAGGATGATGATGGCGAAGGGCAGCCCAAGCGCGGTGTAGGGAAGGATCAGACCAAAATAGCTGTCGAGCAACCCCAGCGACTTGTTGATCTGGAAGAGCGGCACGATCAACGTCGGCACCGGCAGCATAAGGGTGGTGATCAGGAGGAAGAACAGGATGTTCTTGCCGCGTATCCGCATCCGCGCAAAGGCATAGGCCGCCATCGCCCCCAACATCACCACCAGCCCGACCGACACGAGTGTGATGACGAGGCTGTTGAAGAGGTGAAGCAGGATCGGCGCATCCTTGAACACGATGCCGAAGTTGCGGAGGCTGACCTCGTCGATGAGCAGACCGCCGAACCCGGTGACGCGCTTCTCCGGCGGGGTGAAGGCGACGGCAAGCATCATCGCCACCGGCACCATCCAGACCACGGCGAGAGCGGACAGGAAGAAGGTGGCGAGGTGGCGGGTGAGCGGCGGGACCCGGATCATGCCCGGCCCCCGAACGAGAAGCGCGCGCCGACGACTCCGACCTGGAAGATGCTGAGCCCCAGCGACAGCACCAGCAGCACGACCGAGAGAGCCGACGCGTAGCCCATGTTCTGAAGGATGAAGCCCTGCTGGAAGATGTAGTTGGGCAGCATCTCCGTGGCGTGGTTCGGGCCACCCTTGGTCATGATGTAGATCAGAGGGAAGGTCTGGAGCGTACCGATCACGCCGAGCAGGATCAGCGTCAGGTGCACATGCTTCAGCATGGGCCAGACGACATGGACGGCGGTCTGGCGGGTGCTGATGCCGTCGAGCCGGGCCGCCTCGAGGATCTCGCGCGAGACCCCCTTCATGCCGGCGATGTACATCAGCATCGAGAACCCCATCCACTGCCAGACGTTGACCACGATCACCGCAAAGATCGCGGTCTGCGTGTCGGCGAGGAACGGGAAGTTGAGGAAACGCAGGCCGGTGGCCATGCCGATGTCCGAGAGCAGGCCACCGAAGGGATTGTAGATGCGCTGCCAGACGATTCCGATCACTACCGGCGAGACGATTGCCGGGAGATAGAAGAGGGCCCGGAAGACCGGCACCAACCGCGACCGGATTTCGAGCAGAAAGGCGATGAGGAAGCCCAGGAGCATCTGCGGAATGATCGTCAGCGGCGCCCAATAGAGCGCGTTGCGCATGGCGATCCAGAACGGTCCGTCGTCGGTGAAGATCCGCCAGAAGTTCGCCGGTCCGACAAAGACGCCCTGGTTGATTCCGTCCCACTCGAAAAGCCCGGCATAGAAGATGTAGAAGGCGGGATAGAGGACGAAGACGGCGAAGAGCGCCACGGCCGGGAACAGGAACAGCCATCCCTGCGTTCTGCTGGCTGCCGCGAACCGCATCGACCCGAACCTGAGCTCTCTCATCGATCGCCGGCCGCGAACCGTCGCGGCCGGCGTGTTTGCTTCAGTCGCGCGGCGACCTCAGCCCTTGCTGGAGTCGTAGGCCTGCTGGACCATGGCCATGCCCTCTTCCGGGGTCTTGTCGCCGGCGGCAACGGCTGCCAGGGCATCCTCGAGCGCCTGCTTCACCTCGGGCGATGCCAGCTGACGCGCGTACTTGACGGTCGGCAGCCATTCGTTGGTGAACATATCCCAGACCGCTTCCTGGTTCGGGCTCCCGAACTTCTCTGGCCGAAGGCCGACGAAGGCCGGCAGGTCATTGAAGGTGTTGATCAGGGTCTGGGCGCCGGCGCCGCCTATCCAGTCGGTGAGGACCTTGCAGGCCGCATCGTAGTCGGCGTCCTTGGAGATACCGATCATGACGTCGATCCCGCCGAGGAAGTCGTCCGGGGCGCCCTTGCCGGTGACATCTGGAAACTTGAAGGCCGCATAGCCGGAGAGATTCTCGGACAGCGGGGTGGGGTTATCGCCGGCCGCCTGCTGCTGCCACCACGCACCCATCGGGAAGGTCGCTGCGCGTCCACTTTCGATCACTTCGACCGCACCGGGATAGTGCGACAGGCCCAGCGCGCCGTCCTGGAAGATGCCGTCGTCGAACATGCTCTTCCAAGCCTGCATCGCTTCGACGAAGCGCGGATCGGTCCACGGTACCTCGCCCTTCTCCGCCTGGTAGATCAAACCGGGCGCGATGTTGTGGATGAGCTGCATGTAGACGTCGCGGCGAATCCATCCGTCGCCGGCACCGATCATCATCGGCGCATAACCCGCTGCCCTCGCGGCATCCGCGAGAGCCTTGAGTTCGTCATAGGTCTTCGGCGGCTCGAGTCCGAGGTCCTCCAGCACCGGCACCGTGTACCACAGGTTGATGGTCTGGGTGAGGACCGGCAGGCCGTAGAAGTTCTCGTCGCCGTCCGGGTTGCCGAGGCGGGCCTGCTCTACCGCTAGCGGGTAAAACTTAGACTGCCAGTCGTCGCCCCAGACGGAGGCGGCGCAATCCTGCGCTGGCGCCAGGAACTCGCGATACTGCTGTGTCAGGGCGCCGGGCTCGAGTCCAACGAGATCGGGCATGTCACCGGCATTGGCGCGGGTCTGGAGATCGACCAGGTATTCCGGGTAGTTGAAGGTCTTGATGTCGATCTTGATGCCGGGATTGGCCGCCTCAGTGGCCGCAACCATCTTTTCGAGCGTCTGGATCACAGGGCTCCAGGACCGGTAGGTAACGGTGACATCGTCGGCACTGGCAGCGGCGATGGCGACCGTCGAGGCGGCCAGCACCGTGGTCGAAAGCAGCAGTTTCTTCATGTCATCCTCCCTTGGAATGGACTTGGTGTTGTTGGTTTCAGGCTATTCGAATGACGGCAGCGGCAGGTCTGCGACCTGGGCCATCGTCATCGGCTTCACGCCGCCGAGGGTCTCCGCCGCCCAGACGGTCCGGGCATAGGCCTCGGCGACCTGGAGGCGGTGGAAGGCGTCGCGAACCGTCGACCCCACGGCCGTCGCCCCGTGGTTCTCGAGCAGGAAGACATTGTGGCGCAGAACGTAGGGCGCAAGCGCCTCGGCGAGCTTTGCAGAAGAGGGGCGGCCGTAGGGCACCGTGGCGATCTGGCCGATGACGGCCACCAGTTCCGGCAGCACGTTGTGCGGGAGATCGCGATGAGCGGCGGCAAAGGCGGTGCAGAAGATCGGATGACCGTGAGCGACCCCGTTCGACTTGGGACGCTGCTTGTAGAATTCGAGGTGCATCCACCTCTCCGAGGTGGGCGTCAGTTCCCCCTCTACGACGTTGCCGTCGGGCGTCAGGCGCACCAGCATCTCCTCGGTGAGGTCGCCCTTGTTGAAACCGGAGGGCGTCATCAGGACGGTGCCGCCATCGGCGCGGCCACTGACATTGCCCTCGGTGCCGGCAACTAGCCCCTGGCCCGCCATCTTCTTGCAGATCTCGATGATCTCGTTTCGGATATGCGCGTCGTCGTACTTTGCCATCGACCTATTTGCTTCCCTGGAGGTGAAGTGTTCGCAGTGGCACGTTCTCGGCCACGCGTTTCTTTTCGATTTCCCGTTCGATCACCGCTGCATTCCGCAGGAATTCGTTCTTACGGGGGTGCTCGAGGGCGAGCCCGGTACAGATCATCTCGATGATCGTCAGCTGAGAGATGCGCGTGCCGACGGTCTCGCTGCCGCCGGCGGCGCCGGCCGGCGCCGAATTGAGGACCACATTGGCAAGCTGGCCAGCCGCCGAATCCGGGTGGCTGGTGATCAGCACCGAGGGGAAGCCGCGTCGATTGGCCGACGTCAGCACATCGACCACGTCCTTCGACTGGCCCGAGAAAGAGATGCCGAAGAACAGCGACCCGGCCGGTGGATTGGCCGTCACCGCGGTCAGCACATGGGGATCGCTGTAGTTATTGGTGACGTAGCCGAAGCGGATCAGCCGCTGATAGAGATCGACGACCGGACCGGTCGAACTGCCGAAACCGAAGATATGGATCGCGCGCGCCTCCTGGATAGCCTTGACCGCAGCGCGCAAAGCAATCGGGTCCGTCAGCACCGCGGTGGTCCGCAGGATTTCCGAATGGACATCGACCGTGTTGTGGATCACCGCGGAGTATGGATCGGCATTCTCCTTGCTCGTCCACTGCTCGGACAGCTTCTGCCCCCGCGCCATACCACGCAGTTCGGCAAGCGCCACCCGCATCGCGCGGTAGCCTGAGAAACCGAGATGCTGGGCAAGGCGGAACACGGTGGTCTCGCTGACCCCCGCCGCATGCGCGACTTCGGCGAGCGGCATGTCGGCGACGCTGTCGCGGTTGTTGATCACCCATTCCGCGAGTGAGGCCGAAGCGCCCACTCCGCAGATCGCGAGGGCCGAAAGGCCGCGCATCGGATCGACATGAGGTGTCACGTGCTTTTTTTCCTCCCGACAATAGTTGGAAGGATATTTTGTTTTTCAACAATACTGAAACTTACTTTTTTCTCATCTCGGGCACCCGTTTCCCGACCAGCGGCAGGGCCGCACGGACATCCTCCAGTTCCTCGAGGTTGGTGCAGCTCTGACGGGGCCAAATCCGCGGTGCCGGCTTCAACCATCCGTCATTTGGGAAGATGCGCCGCGAGCGGCCGCGCCGCTGCAGGCCCATGAACGCATACGGCCACAGGGACGTCCGGGTCAGTGGTTGACTATCCCGCTCGGTACGGTTTGGCCTTAGCCCGTGCGTCGGGACTGGTCTGGGACGTGCTTCGCTATCGCGTCATGGATAGCGCGCCTGATGTCGAGGAGCTCCAGCCTCGCTTCCGCCTGCACAGGCAGATTCACAGAGGTGGTTTCGAGCTTCTTGAGAGCGGCCGCAACCAGGGCGTTGGTCCACTCCCGCGGATTGGGTTGTTCCAGGGCGAGCGAAGCCCAATCGTCAATAGCTTCTGCGCGAATGACCGCGCGTCCTGCAAGCTGACCAGCTACCCGCTGAAACTCTCTACCCGACATAGTGCACCTCGTCTGGTAGCGTTTTTGACTAGGAGTGGCCTTTGATCAGACTTATCGAAACAGGGAACAAATGCAACGTCGTTCCGACCACATTGAAATGAAATTGCTTGCAACTGAATCAGTCGCCATCGTCCTTTGGCTTGGATTTCTCGGTTGCTTCTTCCGCTATGTCGGGTTCCGCATCGCTGGATGGCCCTTCGGCGTCGCTGTTCTGCAAGCTCCTTTTTGCAGACCGAATGACCTGTTTGACAAGCTTATCAACAAGCTCGTCAAAAGATGGCTTGTCCTTATGGTGGATCATTGTTCGCTCCGTTCCCCGGCCCCGCAGCGAATCAATTTCGACGATAAGTTTACGATATTAGCCCTCGGCAATTGTTCCTCAAGGTGCTCGCGATCCGAAGATCGCCCCGTCTGGGGACAAGCCCACCGTTTTCATGGTTGAGCCATTCGGCAACGATACGCCGCTTACCGCACTCGCGGTCAGCCCGCGGATCATTTACTGCCAATAACAGCGCATCGCTGATCGACATCGCGAGAGGGGCTGGGTCTCCCGAGCGCATCCTGTGCTGGGACGTAAGGCCGGGGCAGAAAACGACTCGAAGCCGTTTCCCCACCTAGTCAATAAGTTGCCCCATGAAAAATGGCGGAGAGGGAGGGATTCGAACCCTCGGAACGCTTGCACGCTCAACGGTTTTCGAGACCGCCCCGATCGACCACTCCGGCACCTCTCCGTGGCCGGCGCGGACCATACAGACGACGCCGACGCCGGACAAGACCGTAGATAGGGGCGGATGGCCCCGGAGGTAAGGATCAGACGTCCGCCGGACGCCGCGGGTGCTTGCGCAGGAAGTTGAAATCACAGCCGTCCTCGGCCTGGAGGACCTCGCGGAGATAGAGTCGCAGGTAGCCGCGCTCGCTGCCGGAATGCGCCGCCGGCGGCCGCCATGCCGCGCGCCGGACGGCGAGTGCGTCGTCATCGACCAGAAGGTCGATCCGACCGGCCGCGACGTCGAGCCGGATGGCGTCGCCGGTCTCGACCAGCGCCAGCGGCCCGCCCACCGCCGCCTCGGGGCTGATGTGGAGGACGATGGTGCCGAAGGCGGTTCCGCTCATCCGCGCGTCGGAAATCCGCACCATGTCCTTGACGCCCTGTGCGGCGAGCTTCCTCGGGATCGGGATGTAGCCGGCCTCGGGCATCCCCGGTGCACCCTTCGGCCCGGCGTTCCTGAGAACCAGCACGTCCTCTGCGGCAACGTCGAGATCGGGATCGTCGACCCGCTCGGCCAGGTCGCGAAGCGAATCGAAGACCACCGCCCGGCCGGTGTGGACGAGCAGCGCCGGCGACGCCGCGGCCTGCTTGATCAGCGCCCCGTTGGGCGCGAGGTTGCCGTGGAGCACGCGGATGCCACCGCCGGCGTGGATAGGGTCGGAGACCGGCCGGACGACGTCCTGCGGCCACGGCGACGGCGCCGCGGCGATCACCTCGCCGAGCGTACGGCCGTCGACGGTGCGCGCTTCGGTGTCGAGCGAGGGTGCGATCTCGCGGAGCATCGCGGCGAGGCCGCCGGCCTTCTGCAGGTCCTCCATGTAGTGCTGTCCGGCCGGCTTGAGGTCGACCAACACCGGGGTCTCCCGTCCCAGCCGGTCGACGGCATCGAGGTCAATGTCGACGCCGAGCCGGCCGGCGATCGCGGCAAGATGGATGACGCCGTTGGTCGAGCCGCCGATCGCCTGAAGGACGCGGATCGCGTTCATGAAAGCGGCCTCGGTCATGACCTCACTCGGCCGCGGGCCGCCCTCACGCGCCAGCCGCACGGCTTCGGCGCCGGTCGCCTCGGCATGGCGAAGCCGGTCGGCGTCGACCGCCGGAATCGCGCCGCCGCCCGGCAGCATCATGCCTAGCGCCTCCGAGACCAGCGCCATGGTCGAGGCCGTGCCCATCACCATGCAGGTGCCGGGCCCCGGTGCGAGCCGGTCGCCGATCTCGGCGATTTCCCCATCGTCCACCTTGCCGGCGCGATGCATCGCCCAGAACCGACGGCAGTCGGTGCAGGCGCCAAGCCGCTCGCCTCGCCAGCTGCCGGTGATCATCGGCCCGGTGACCTCGAGGATGGCGGGGAGATCGACGCTCGCCGCCGCCATCAGCAGCGCCGGCACGGTCTTGTCGCAGCCGCCGATCAGCACGACCGAATCCATCGGCTGCGCCCGGATCATCTCCTCGGCATCCATCGCCATCAGGTTGCGGAGGAACATCGAGGTCGGGTGCGAGAAGGACTCGTGGATCGACACGATCGGGAACGGGATCGGCAAACCGCCGGCCAGCATCACCCCGCGCTTGATCGCCTCGATCAGGTCGGGGACGTTGCGGTGGCAGGCGTTGTAGCCGGAGAAGGTGTCGGTGATGCCGACGATCGGCCGGTCGAGCGCATCGTCGGAATAGCCCATGGCCTTGATGAAGGCCTTGCGAAGGAAAAGCGAGAAGCCGGCGTCGCCGTAGTTGGCGAGGCCCTTGCGCATGCCGGTCGGCCTGTCGGTCATCGCTGGCTCGTTCCGCCTCCCTCCACCCCGGGGCGCCTTCCATACGTCAGCTCGTGGGTCGTGTCATCCCGCGGGAAGCGCCTGACGCCGGCGAAGCGCCCCGCATCGCTCACGACGCCAGACGG
>Ga0207773_100508_pt1 | contig 14866 bp, 18 predicted proteins | sample TtaePargueraPR_2_FD_187281 | JGI IMG/M metagenome (GOLD analysis project Ga0207773, IMG submission 187281) | Aerobic enrichment media microbial communities from Bioluminiscent Bay, La Parguera, Puerto Rico - Tt and M1 (3) (SPAdes) | ecosystem: Environmental > Aquatic > Marine > Unclassified ...
CACCCATGCCATCCCGCGCAGCACCACGACATGCCCGGAAAAGGGGGTGTTTTGAAGTTTCAGGATAATCGGACGCCCCGATGCCAGGGTGTTGTAAAGCACCATCGGATGGGCGGGCATGCCATAACCGGCGACATTGTTGCTGACCATGCTCAGCAATTGCATGATTTCGGGATCGTGCCCGGTGCGGATGCATTGCTGTGCCAGCATCGGGTTGGACATCACGAGCGCTGAATTGCAGCAGGTCGGTTGCGACATGCCGTTTGCGACAGAAACAAGCTCGCACTGATGCGGGGATGTATTGGGGTGGGTCTGGTTTTTCCAATGCGCGATCTGTTCAACCACGGCGACCCAGCACCAGACCTGTGTCTGTTGCGGGATATTGACGATGCCAAGGTCGATCGGTGGCGGGAGCTGCTGCGCATTGGCCTGATTCATCCCCAGAAACAATAGCATTGCGGCAAGAAATCTTTTCATGACGGCCCCCTGATATCCCCTGCATTCAAACGCGAACATTAGAATTCATAAATAAATCTATTGGTTTTTTATTTTCGCGTCAATTTATTCAGGGTTGTGTTGGCGGGGCGAGGAAACCGGGCGAAACCGGCATTTTTAAAAGGAAGGAGGTATCACGTGATACCAGCATTACTGGCACAGATCGGCCTGCCGCTTTTGATGAAGGCGGTTGGCGCGGGGCTTGACACCATTGATCATCCGGTCGCGAAAAGCGCGGCCGAGGGGCTTAAGCAGGTGGGCGATGCGGTGACAAAGGGGGATGTCACCCCGGCGCAAATTGCCGAGGCCAACCGCCATTCCGAACGCATGGCGGAAATCGAGCTTTCGCGGGACCGGGGGATTTTGGCAACCATCAACCGCACCATCCGGGCCGAGGTACAAAGCGAGGATGCGTTTGTGCGGCGCTGGCGGCCAAGCTTTGGCTATGCGGTGGCGCTGACCTGGATCATGACCATGGGATCGATTGCCGCGGCGATTATCTTAACGCCGCTTCAGGCCCCGGCGATTATTGCGGCATTGGTCAATACCAGCCCGATCTGGGGCATTGCGCTGGGCGTTCTGGGGGTGAGTGTGGTGAAGCGGAGTGCGGATAAGAAGATCGGGGAGGGTGGCGCGTGACGGGGTGGCGGCCTGTTTGCGGCGGTGATTGCGGGTTGTATCGGGTTGTTTCGCGTGGTGTGGCTGATATGATCGACATCGCACCGACCCTTTGAACCTGATCCGGATCATGCCGGCGAAGGGACGGGACCGCCTTGGTCTTTCCCTTGCCGGGCTCCGCAGACGAGGCCGCCATGCCTGATAAGCCTTTATCGTCTCCATCATCACCATCACCAGAACGGCCGATTGCGGCGACAATTGCGGTTGTTGTGCGTGACCAGCAGGTTTTGCTGGTGCGCCGCGCCAATCCGCCCGATCAGGGCATGTGGGGATATCCCGGCGGCAAGATTGATGCCGGGGAAACCCTGGCACAGGCCGCGTTACGCGAACTTCACGAGGAAACCGGCATTTCGGCGGAAGCCGTTGGTGTTTTGACGGCACTTGATGCCTTTGATCGTGATGCGGACGGGCAGGTAAAACGCCATTTCATCCTGATTGCGATGCTGTGCCGCTGGACTGATGGAGAGCCGGTTGCGGGGGATGATGCACTGGAAGCGCGCTGGGTCCCGGTTGCCGGGCTTGAGGAAAGCGGGCTTGAACTTAGCGAGGATGTGGCATGGGTGGCGCGGAAGGCAGTGGATGTTTTGGTGAAGGGGGCATGATTACCGATATCTGATCCGGCTTCAGGCCCCGGCGGTTATTGCTGTACTGGTGAATACCAGCTCGATCAGGGGTATTGAGTTGGGGGGGGCAGGGTGCGGATAAAAGAGGTTAGAGTTTAAGCCTAAGGTGGCAGGGCTATCCCTAAGTACGGTGACAATCCGCTGTAGTGTTTACATTGTGGAAATGAATATTAGAGAAACTGGGGGTTGTGTCCTTTTGGGGGTGGTGATGGTCGAGCATAAATTCGGTGGAAAGCATACCGAGATAAAACTTGAGATAATTAGGCGATATCTTGAAGCTTATCTTCGAGTGATGAAAAATCAAAAGTACAAAAATATCTATGTTGATGCTTTCGCTGGAACAGGCAGCCGGACTACAACACAAAATGGAGTCCCACTTTTAGGTGAGTTAGATGAAACATCGATTGTGACACCCGGTTCAGCAAGTCTTGTCCTGGAAATGGATACACGGTTCGATGAATATCTTTTCATCGACAAAAAATCTAAACATGTAGATGCGCTTCGAGATTTGTGTGCGAAGTTTCCCAATAAGCACACGGATTGTAAAAAAGGAGACGCAAACGAGTTAGTGAAAGAATTTTGTCAGAGTACAAAATGGGAGGCTAATATACCGTACTGGGGAACTCGGGCTGTATTATTCCTTGATCCGTACGGTATGCAGGTTGAATGGGAAACTCTTGAGGCGATTGCAAGGACTAAAGCTATTGATCTGTGGTTTTTGTTTCCTATTTCTGCGCTTTATCGACAGGCTGCAAGAAATTGGAGCAAAGTTGATGATGATAAAATTCGAGCGATCGATAGATGTTTAGGTACAACTGAGTGGCAGCAAAAATTTTATGAGCCACGTGATCAATTAGGTCTTTTCGATACTAGAAGTGAGCTTGAGCGAAAACACGATGTCAAATCTTTGGAGAAATATGTCAAACAGAGGTTGGAGACTATATTCACGTCGTGGGTTTCAAGCCCGATAGAATTGAGAAATACGAAGGGACCACAATTGTTTTCTCTTTTCTTTGCTATTTCTAACCCATCAGTGAAAGCAAAGGACGCTGCACAAGGCATTGTACGTCATCTTAGAAAGACAATTGGGTAAGGCGAGAAGGCATCTCGTCCCATGTTTTGCCGCGATAAATGCGACCGTTCGCTTTTTTAGACCGCTTCTTGTTATCTGAACCCCATGTTCCCCATTGTTTGAAGAAGAACGCCGTATCGTGAATTGCACATTGATCGTGGATTTCATCGATCCAGTCTTCTTTGATAGGACGCGCATTGGGGCCGCTTTCACCCCCAACAATTGCCCAGTCTATTCCTTCTAGGTCTACAGGGCCAACTGCGCCAATCAATGGTTCAAAAGAAATAAACCGTATCGCCGCGGGGACATTCCGTAGGTAATCAATACGTGAAATAACGTCGTTATTTTCTACACTTGTGCCGAGCCAGACGTTTGGCAAAACCTCGTGATTATTCTGAGAAAGAATCTCCAGCATTCTGTCCGGGCGTTTAGTCAGAATTTGGTAGTTGTGATGCGGAGTTTTGCGCATGACTTCCCATACTTCCGCTATGAAGCTCTCGTTTACGTCTGCATGGAAAAGATCGCTCATGGAGTTGACGAAGATTTTTTTCGGCTTTTTCCAATTATGCGGAGCGCTAAGTGAAGCATGATCTTCTCGGATCGCTCCTGTCCAAACCGCTTTACCGTTAACTGTTTTAGTCAACCCTTGGTACTTCTCGACGCCCATAGCTTCGAGGCGCTTTGCCATTCTCATTGCGTAGCAGTTTTTGCATCCTGTCGAATGGATTGAGCAGCCTGCAACGGGATTCCAAGTTGCATCAGTCCATTCAATTTCAGTTTCAGCCATGACCAAACTCCTGCGCAACTACTCTGGTTCAGCTTGGAAATGAGTAGTCAAATTCATTTGTTGCCGGGATTTTAGTTCAGAACTTTTTCCTCTTTATTAAGATCGGCGTGTTCTTGCAGCCTAAAATAATTCTCTACATTGCTATCTTACCTTAGAGATCGTGTCTGTTGTGGTATCTGTTTGTCGTCATCCCCTGAAACAAAATCACCCTTGTTTGCGTTGCAGGGGCAACGTGATTTTGCAAACAGGCAGCGAGGGTTGGCATGACGGACACAGGGCCGGGTTCCGTGGGCGGGATTGTGGCGCGGATCCGGGATCGGGCAGCGGGGCGGCGCGCGGTTTCGGTTGAGGATATGGTGGCCGTGCTGGGGCGGCGGAGTTACGGGCCGTTCCTGTTTGTGCCGGGCCTGATCGGGGTGACACCCCTATCGGGTATTCCGATGGTGCCCGCGATCCTGGCGATTATTGTCGCACTTTTTGCCATTCAGATCGTTCTGGGGCGGTCGCATTTGTGGTTGCCGGATATCCTGGGCCGCCGGTCGTTTGACGGGGCCAGGGTTGCCGATGCGATGCGCCGGATCGAACCGGTGGCGGGGAAGCTTGATCGATGGTTTTACGGGCGGTTGCCGGCCCTGACCGGGCGGCATGCGGTGCGGGTGGCGGCGGTGATCTGCCTGCTGCTTTCGGCTGTGGTGCCGTTTTTTGAAATGATACCCTTTGCCGGGATCGCACCGATGAGCGCGATTGCCGCCTTCGGGCTTGCGATCCTTGTGCGTGACGGGGCTTTGATGCTGTCGGCGATCATCATCACGGTGGCGGCGGTCGGCGGGTTTATGGCAGTTCTGATATAGTTCACAGCGCGCGATTGATGCCATATTGCGCAAAGCGGGGACGCGCCCTACATTCCCCGGATGACAAACACATCACATACCATGATTTACCGCGTATTGGGTTCGGACGAATGGGCCGAGGCGCTGGCGACCGGGCATTATGCCGGGGCCCCGCACGATATTGCGGATGGCTTCATCCATTTTTCCACCATCGATACGCTGGCGGCGACGCTTGCGCTGCATTACCCGAAACGTGGGGGATTGCGGCTTTTGCATGTGCCGGTCGAAGCGGTCGCGGACAAGCTGAAATGGGAACCGGCGCGCGGTGGCACGCTGTTCCCGCATCTTTATGATCAGCTTTCGGTCGAGCATGTCGCACGCGTTGATGACCTGAAACTTGATGATAATGAGGTTCACATCCTGCCTGCGGACCTGCGGGCGGGATAGTTACAGCCGACGATAGACCCGCCCGCCGCCGCGCTTTTTGCCGGTATCCTCGACAGTGGGGAAATATCCGGCCCGCACGGCTTGCAGAAAATGGCGGCCGATGCTGACCTTGTCCCCGATATATAGGCTGTTCCAGCCGGGGCCGTAAATTTCCGGAAAGTGAAATTCACCGGGATCGCGGGCGGCGAGGCGGCTTTGCAGCCGGGTGATTTCGGCGGCATCCATTGGGGGTTTCATCTGGGGCCTCCTTTTTTTGTCGGTGGCTTTCCTTCAGATAGTTTCCAGGCGGGCATAAAGAAAGGGTGATGCCGGGATGGCACCGCCCTTTTGTGTTGAGGAACAAGCCGCCCCGGAAACCATACCCCGTTGAGTCAAAGGACTGGATTCCCGCCTGCGCGGGAATGACGGAGATGGGCCGGAAGCCGTTTCTGCAATCGAAGCCTGTCGATCAGACCAGTTCGCCCAGCGTTGCCGGATCAAAACCCAGCAGCGCATCGGTTTTATTGTCGCGCACCTTGGCGGTCCAGGCGGCATCGGTGATCAGCGCACGGCCGACCGCGATCAGATCGAACTCATCGCGTTCCATGCGGTTGACCAGTTCATCAAGCCCGGCGGTGGCCGAACCTTCGCCGGCAAACGCGGTCATGAAATCACCGGAAAGCCCGACAGAGCCGACCGAAATCGTGGCCGCCCCGGTCAGTTTTTTCGCCCAGCCGGCAAAGTTCAGGCCGTTTTCGCCGTCCAGTTCGGGGAATTCCGGTTCCCAGAAACGGCGTTGGGACGCATGGATGATATCCACCCCGGCATCGACCAGCGGACCAAGCCAGTCGGTCATTTCATCGGGGGTTGTTGCCAGACGGGCAGCGAAATCCTGCTGTTTCCATTGGCTGACACGCAGGATGATCGGGAAGTCCGGGCCTACAGCGGCACGCATGGCGGCGACCACTTCGCGGGCAAATGTCGCGCGTTCGCGGATGGTTTTGCCGCCAAAGCGGTCGGTGCGCAGGTTGGTGCCCGACCAGAAGAACTGATCAATCAGGTAGCCATGTGCGCCGTGAATTTCGAAGGTATCGAAACCGGCATTTTTGGCATCAAGGGCAGCCTGGGCGAAGGCGGCGATGGTGTCGGCGATATCGGCATCCGACATGGTATTGCCGCGCGGCTCGTTCGGCGCGACAAGGCCGGACGGGCTTTCGACCGGGGTATCGGGCACCCATTCGGTCTGGAAGCTTTTGACCGACCCGGTATGCCAAAGCTGCGGACCCATCTTGCCACCCGCACCATGAACGGCATCCGCCACGGCCTTCCAGCCGGAAAGGGCATCGGCGCCGTGGAAGAACGGAATGCCCGGATCGTTGCGCGATGACGGGCGGTTGATCACCGTGCCCTCGGACAGGATCAGGCCGACGCCGCCTTCGGCGCGCTTGCGATAATAATCGGCATTGACCGGGCCGGGGATGCCGTCAACCGCGTGCGAGCGCGTCATTGGCGCCATGACAATGCGGTTGGAAAGCTCCAGGGTTTTCAGCTTGAAGGGTTGAAAAAGAACATTGGTATCTGACATCGGCTATCCTCCGATTGGAATTGGGTGTATGGTGGCTACTAGATATACGATGTATACCTACTGTCAATCAGGCACCTTGAAGTTACCAGGTATACTTGAGGAAACCTGGATGGCCCCGAGCCGGAGGAAATGAGGTGGAAATGAGGTGGAAATGCCATGGTAATGAAAGAATGTTCGATCGAGATGTTCCGCTCCAACTGTCCGAGCCGGGAGCTCCTGGACCAGATTGCCGACAAATGGTCGATGATGATCCTGGCGGTGCTGGCCCACGGACCCTTGCGGTTTAACGCGATCAAGCGCGGGCTTGAGGGCATTACGCAAAAGGCGCTGACGCAGACGCTGCGCAAGCTTGAACGCAACGGCATTGTCGCCCGCCACGTGATCGCGACATCGCCGGTCGCGGTCGAATATGAAATCACCGATCTTGGCCGATCGCTGGTGGAGCCGTTCAAGGCGCTTTATACGTGGACGCGCGATCATTACGACGAGGTTGAAAAGGCGCGGGTGGCGTTTGATGCGCGGATGGAGGAGCGGGTTTAGGAGCCCATGCCCCAACCGCCGCCTTGGGCGACGAAGGTGTCACGGGATTGCTGTTTGACGGGGACGTCGAGAATTTCCGCGACTGCGGCGATGTTTTGCGAAATCATGTCGCGGCAGGCCTTAAGGCTTGGGCCTTCCATCATATCCAGTGAGTCCTCAACATCCTGTAGAAGCGCACCCAGTTCGTTGAAATAGCGGGCGCGGGATTTTTCGGTGCGCATGGTGCGCGGAAGGCCGATAGCGGAAATGCAGGCGGCGATATCCGGTGCGGTCAAATCGGCCATTCTTTCGGCCTGACCGATATTGAATGAAAAATCGTGGGTGACGGACCGATCCAGAACAACCGGGATGATATCATAGGCCGGGGCGAGGATTGGTTTGTGGCCCAAGGCCGGATAGAGGATCGCGTGGTTTTTGGCGTGATTGTCGGTATTGCCAACCACCAGATTGAAGATCGACAGGGCCATAAAATGCTGTCGCGCGATCAGCGGGACTTGGGTTTCATCAAGAACACGCGCCACGCCCGTGGCCGAGAATTTGTTTTCCTCCGTCCCGTTGCGTTGATATTTCAGACTGGGCGCAAGCGATAGCGCCTGACAGAAATCTTCCTGATGAATACGATAGATGTTTCCATCTTCGATTTTGCGGTCAAACCGTTCGATCAGGAGGGCTTCGCAGCCTGCAATTTCGATTGCCCCCACATTTGCCACCGGCAGCGGCAGGACATTGGTTGCCAGTGCCATCAGGGCGGCTTCCTGGGCGACAAGGGCCTCGTTGCCCTGTGACGGGACTTTGAGGATATGGGTCGTTGGCGCGCCGGAGCCCGGTTTGGGCAGGGCGAATTGGCCATCTTCAAGCCGGGTTACGGCGATTTTCCCCTGTACCCCGGCAAGGGGCGAGGGATCGTTCCTGCCATCGGGCAGGCGACGACGGTCACGCAGGCTGATCAGGATTTCGCCAAGATCGTCATTTGAAATCGCGTCATAGTCATCGGCCATGTTGCCGGGCATTTTTGACGGGTTTTCACCCGCTGGTACGCAGGATATGGCACCGGGGCAATCGCGACCGACGTGATAGAGCAATCCGGCGATGTCGTCGCGGTCGATGCGATGCTTTGCCATGACCTGCTCAAGCGCGTTGTTTTCCTGCAGCAGATTGGCAAAGAAGCCGCGCGTGGTGTGATCGGTAAATGATCCCCGTGCGACAGGCATCGAAATCGATAATTGCATGTTCGCGCGAACAGCATCGTCGCCATAGGCAAAGGTGAGTGACTTGTCGTCATTGCCAAGAAGCTGGCCAATGGGGTGATCAATCCCTTCGAGATACACATCAAGCCGTCTGGTCATCTGATATGTCCTCATACCCCAGTTTCAGGCCAAGTTCCCGGCAGACATCCAGCGCCAGGCCGACATTGACGCCGGGCGTGCCCTTTTCCAGTTCGCCGATCAGTTGCCGCGAGACGCCCATCATGGATGCAAGATAGGTTTGCGTCATTTTCAACTGCTTGCGGCGGGTTCGGATCGCCGTGGCAAGATCGTGGGTATCTTTGATGAGTGCTGTCATGTCAGTATCAAAAATGTCAGGAATATTTGACATTATGTCGAAAATGACAGGGGAGTCAATGAATGTCAGAAATAACTGACAAATACGTCAGTTTTGGCACTCTTCCATCGAATGTTAGTTATAGCTGACATTTTGTCGGAAATGCAAATCGTGGCGATGGGGTTGTCTGCCATGTCCTGACGCCATTGATCCTTGCCCCATCCTCCCTCACAGCGTAAGAACAAGGCAGGTATTTACAAGCACGGAGCAGGTCGCGTGGGGTGGTACAAGTCACTGGTTTTGCCGGTTGTGCGCTGGATCGATGCGGAGACCGCGCATGGTCTTGCGATTTGCGCGCTGAAAAACAATCTGGTGCCGCGCGATGATGATGCGCTGGATGCCACGCCGATCCTTGAGACCGAGGTTTTCGGGCGCAAATTTGCCAATCCGGTCGGACTTGCCGCAGGCTTCGACAAAAATGCCGAGGTCCCCAATCAGGCGCTTTCCCACGGTTTCGGCTTTGTTGAAATCGGATCGGTCACCCCCGAACCGCAACCGGGTAATCCCAAGCCCCGGCTTTTCCGGCTTTATTCCGACCGGGCGGTTATCAACCGCATGGGCTTTAACAACGAGGGTGCGGCGGTGGTTGCCGAGCGCCTGCGCAAGCGCGCACGCAAGGGCATCCTTGGTGCCAACCTTGGCAAAAACAAATATTCCGAAGATGCGGCGGCGGATTATGTGAAGGGCGTTGCCGCCCTTGGTCCCTATGCCGATTATCTGGTGGTCAATGTATCCTCGCCCAATACGCCGGGCCTGCGGGCATTGCAGGGACGTGCGCCGCTTGAAAAGCTTCTGACGTCGGTTCTTTCGGCGCGTGATAGCCATGCCAAGGGGGTGCCGGTGCTGCTTAAGGTCGCACCCGATCTGACCGAGGAAGACAAGGCCGATATTGCCGCGGTGGTATTGAAGCTCAAGCTTGATGGCATGATCGTTTCAAACACCACGATTGACCGGCCGGTCGGGCTTAATTCCTATGATCAGGATGAAAAGGGCGGTCTTTCCGGCCCGCCTTTGATGGAGCCGTCGACCAAGGTTCTCGCCGATTTTTACCGCCTGACCGAAGGCAAAATTCCGTTGATCGGGGTCGGCGGGATTGCATCGGGCAAGGATGCCTATGAGAAGATTCTTAACGGTGCGTCGCTGGTGCAGCTTTATTCCGCCCTTGTCTATCACGGGCTGGAGCTTGTGACCGATATCAAGGAAGATTTGGCCAGACGCCTGCGCAAGGATGGTTTTGCCAATGTGGCCGATGCGGTTGGGGCGGCCTATCCGGAGATTTCCGGGCGCAGCGCCCCGGTGGATGAGGCACGCGCGGCCAAGGCGGCGGTGACGGCGAAGGCGGAACCCGCCCAGGCAGAGGTGGCGAAAGCGGCTCCGGCGGCTAAAACGGCGGCCAAGAAGCCAGCGGCGAAACCTGCGGCGGCGAAAAGCAAGGCTGCGCCGAAGGCGGCACCAAAGTCCGAGCCAAAGGCTGGACCCAAAAGCGGACCGGCGGAATAGATTTACCTGTGGCGGCATGGACTCCCGCGTGCGCGGGAGTGACGGTTTGGGTGGGATGGCTTTGGGCTTTCCCATCAAGCGTGCCGCGAGGATGACGACGATTTTAACATGAAGTGGAATGCGTGAATGACGGTTGGCACCAGCTATCAGATGATCAACGGCCTGTCGGAAGTGATCGAACAGTACGATGCGGTGATCCTTGATCTTTGGGGCGTGGTGCATGACGGGGTGACGCCCTATCCAAGCTCCATCCCGGCGATGGAGGCGCTTAAAAAGGCCGGTGTGCCGGTTGCCCTTCTGTCGAACGCACCGCGCCGGTCCAGCGTCGTGGTGGCACGGATGGAAGATATGGGTATCGCGCGCGACCTTTATGGCCCGGCAGTCGCATCGGGCGAGATCGCCTATAGCCAGCTTCTCGCACGGACCGATCCTTGGTACGCCAAGCTTGGGCGTAAGGTGATGAGTGTCGGCCCGGTGCGCGACATGTCGATGTTTGAAGGTCAGGATGTTGAAATCGTCAAGGATGTTGCCGATGCCGACTGGCTTCTGGTGACCGGGCCGAATGACGATTATGACGCGGTATCGGTTTATGAGAATCTGCTGCATGCCGCCAAGGCGCGGGATTTGCCGATGCTGTGCCCGAACCCGGACCGCGAAGTGATCCGCGGCGGGGATCGCATCATCTGTGCCGGTGCGATTGCCGCACGTTATGAAGTGCTGGGCGGCAATGTCCGCTGGGAAGGCAAGCCGCTGGCGAGTGCCTATGATTTCTGCCTGCAACTGTTTGACAAGGGGCCGGATGCGAAGCTTCTGGTGGTCGGCGACAGCCTTTCGACCGATGTCGCCGGATCAAACAATGCCGGGCTTGATGTGGCCCTTGTGACCGGTGGCATCCATGCCGAGGAACTTGGCGCACCGCGCGGGACATTGCCGGAAAAGGGCAAGCTTGATGCGCTGCTGAATGCGACGGGGCGGAGCATTACCTATGCGGTTGGGGATTTTTGTTGGTGATATAAGATCGTTTTTGGTTAGCGTAATTGCGACTGGAATATTGACCATCTCGTTATGAAATTGGATTTCGTAGGTCCATCTTTGGGAATTGAAACAGGTTTTCCGTCGAGGCTTGCATAATCTGAGTGGCAATTGGGGCCAAACTTAACTTTCATCGTTTCGGGATCTATGGCGATCTGGTTTGCGTCAAATAAACGATGAAGGTCGGCACGCAGTAAAATACCGTTTCCGATAGTGTCACTTCCGCCAGTTGCAAACGGTTGTATGTGAGCGGCTTCCAAAGCATATGTCGTTTGGCATCCGGTAATCGCGCAGGAGTGCCGATAGTATCCCAAAAGCAATTCTCTGAATTTGGATTGATCTGGTCTTGCCAAGGTTTTGTAGTAGGTTGGCAAACGCTCACCCTCTTCAGACGCGGGACCTGACAGTAGTGTCGGAGATGAAAGAGGAGTCAGGGAATATTGAAACGTGATGAAGTTGCGTTTCTGGGCTAGGCACCAGTTAATCTCGGGAATTAGCCAGTGAGGACCCCTAAATTTTTCCGGATGTTCTGTTGCCGCCAATTTGGCTATCTCACGTAATTGTTCGAGTGTCTTTCCTTCGTTTTTCTGAAGAAAGTCGAACTGATGCCAAGCGATGGTGCCGATCGTCTTGGGATTAGAGTCTGTTAGGATTTGTAACACTGCATCAGGTGCAAAGTCTTTTGCTGAAGCCATTTTACTGTCATCCTGATCAAGCAAGTATATGTGAATGGATTTTTACATGAACAGGATAGCTCTTTCAGACTTGTCAAAGCAATTGGACCTACGGAAGGTCGAGCTTGGCTATTCCGGAACGGATTATGTTGCGCGCAATTCGGGGAAATACCGCACCCAAAGCAAGAGCGACCTGCTGCGCAACATTGCCGAAGCGGCAGCGGCGCGCGGTGAAAAGCCGAAGTTTGACGCGAATTACTGATCGGCTGTAACTGTCATTTTGCACCCGCCTTTCCCGTTGGAAGGCGGGTTTTGTTTTTGTGGTTTCGGGATTGCGGTGGCAGAGTGTTGGCACATTAACAAACCGGAAAAACCATGCTTCTGACAGATGACATTCGCGATTATGCCGGGCGGTCGGTTTTGTGCTGGCTGGCGAGCGTTTCCGAAGACGGGCCGTCGGTCAGTCCGAAGGAAATCTTTGCCTGTTATGGCGAGGACCGGATCATCATTGCCAATATCGCATCGCCGCAATCGGTGAAGAACATTCGCCATGACCCGCGTGTCTGTGTCAGTTTCGTTGACGTGTTTTCGCAGAAGGGCTGGCAGCTTTATGGGCGGGCCGTGCTTCTGAAAAACGGTGATGACGGTTTTGCCGAGCGGCAGGTGATCCTGCAGGGTATGGCGGGCGATGCGTTCAAGGTCGGCATGGTGATTGATGTGGCAATCGATCGGGCGCGGGAAATTATTGCGCCGAGCTATCGGTTCAGGGCCGATGTTAACGAGGCCGACATGCGGGCCGGGGCGATGGCGACTTATGGGGTGAGGCCGGTGGATTCGGCCCTTTGTCCTTTGGTGGTGTTTGAGGAAGCGGTACGGAGGACTGGATTCCCGCGTTCGCGGGAATGACGGTTTGGGGGAGCATCAGCTTTCGGCCACGCGCTTTTCGCGGAAGATGATGAAAATGCCGCTTCCGGTGATGATGGCCGCCCCAACAAATGTCAGAAGATCGGGCGTTTCGCCCCAGAAAAACCAGCCAAGCCCGGTGGCCCAGACAAGGGCGGTGTAATCAAACGGGGCGACGGTTGGCGCGTCGGCAACCCGGAAGGCCTGGGTGATCAGGGTCATGCCGCTGGTGCCGACAAAGGCGATGGCGATGAAAAGCCCGATATCCTCTGCCCGGATCGGGGTCCAGAAATACCAGACGGCACAGGCACTGAGCAGGGTGCTGGTGAAGCTGAGGTAAAACAGAAGCGTCCACATGCTTTCGCGGGGGTCAAGAAGCCGCGCACTTAGCATCAGAAGCGCATAGGTAAAGGCGGTCGCCACCGGCAAAAGCGAGACGGGCTCAAACGTTGCGGCACCGGGGCGCACGATCACCAGAACACCCAAAAAACCGACCATCACGGCCACCCAGCGCCGCCAGCCAACCCGGGCAATCAGCACCGATGAAATCGCGGTGATGAACAGCGGGGCGACAAAGGCAAGGGCGGTGGCCTCGGCCAGTCCCATCAGGTGGATACTGGTGAAGAACATGATGGTCGCGGTGATCCAGATGACGGTGCGCATGAAATGCACGCCAACCCGATTGGACCGCAGGCCGCCAAGCCCGACCATTTTTATGGCCAGCAGGGCGGCAAAGGGCAGGGCAATCGAATTGCGCAGAAAGATGATCTGGATCGGTGAATAATGATCCATCAATCCCTTGGCCAGGGCATCATTGACACACAGCAGGGCGACACCGGCACACATCAGAATGATGCCGGTCAGGTTGTGCTGGGGCTGTTGTGCATTCATGGTTCGTGGCGCTTTCCCTGTGTGATGGTGGGCTATCGCAATCACCATCTGTTTTCCGAGCTTTAGGGCAAAGTGCCAGTTGAGGCCAGCAAAGAAAGCGCCCGGTGGGGCTGCGGGTACGATGGGTGGTTTTGAGGATGTGGCACGAAGGACTGGATTCCCGCCTGCGCGGGAATGACGGTTTGGGGGGGCTATGCGCAACTTTATCGTCACTCCCGCGAAAGCGGGAGTCCAGGGGGCCGGATGTTCTGTGGTGGGGCCTGGGCTATTTCAGACAGAAAAAACGCCGCCCGGTCAAAGGCAGCGTTTTGCGTTTGGGACGCGAGATGCGGAGTGGTCAGATCGCGGTGGCGCGGTTGGCGTCGATATAGATTTCGCGCAGCCGCTTGGCGATCGGGCCGGGGGTGCCGTCGCCGATTTTCTTGCCGTCGACTTCGGCGACCGGGCAGACAAAGGCCGAGGCCGAGGTTGAGAAGGCTTCCTTGGCGGCATAGACTTCATCGACCGTGAACAGGCGTTCTTCGACCTTGAGCTGCAATTCCTCGGCACATTTCAGGACGGCCTTGCGCGTGATGCCATGCAGGATGTCGTTGGAAAGCTGCCGGGTGACGATGACGTTATCCTGCGTCACGATATAGGCGTTGTTTGACGAGCCTTCGGTGACATAGCCATCGAGCACCATCCACGCATCATCAGCGCCCTTGGCGGCGGCTTCGGTTTTGAGAAGCGACGCATAAAGAAGCTGCACGGTTTTGATGTCAGACCGGCGCCAGCGGACATCCGGGTAGGTCAGGATTTTCTGGCCGCGTTCGGCCAGCGGCGATTTGATCAGGGATTTTGACTGCGTGAACAGAACGACGGTTGCCGAGGTGTCATCCTTGATCGCGAAATCACGGTCACCGGCCGACCCGCGCGAGATTTGCAGGTAAACCAGGCCTTCGGTGATGTCGTTGCGTTTGACCAGTTCGCGGTGGATTTCAAGCAGTTCGTCGATATCGGCCTTGTAGGTGAAGCCCAGTTCCGAGAGCGAACGTGCCAGACGGGTCATGTGACCGTTAAAATCGATCAGCTTGCCATCAAGCACCGAGGTGACTTCATACACGCCATCGGCAAACAGGAAGGAACGGTCAAAGATCGAAACCTTGGCTTCATTTTCCGGCAGATAGTCGCCGTTCACATAAACAGTACGCATGTCATCTTCCTGTCTGTTCGGGAACCGTCGAAAGGC
>Ga0207773_100509_pt1 | contig 14853 bp, 10 predicted proteins | sample TtaePargueraPR_2_FD_187281 | JGI IMG/M metagenome (GOLD analysis project Ga0207773, IMG submission 187281) | Aerobic enrichment media microbial communities from Bioluminiscent Bay, La Parguera, Puerto Rico - Tt and M1 (3) (SPAdes) | ecosystem: Environmental > Aquatic > Marine > Unclassified ...
TCCCTTCCTCCTTACTTTTTCATCTTTTTAAATCGTTAGCTGTAAACAAAAACTAAAAATGAAAAATATTCTTGTAGCTGTTGCCTTTGTGGTACTTGCTGCTCTGCCTAATCTGGTATTTGCCCAGCAAGGGACAATTCGAGGGAGCATAATTGATGAAGGTTTAGGAGAACCTTTGATAGGGGTTTCTGTTTTGGTAAAAGAAACACAAACCGGTGCTGTTACGGACCTGGACGGAGAATTTGAGATCAAACTTGCTCCAGGAACTTATACAATTGTAGCTTCATTTATCTCATTCAATAAGTTAGAAATCAGTGGTGTGGAGGTTAAGCCCGGAGAGGTGGCTTTGCTCAGTGACCTAAAGATGGCTGAAAGCACTGCTGAGTTGGAATCTGTAGTGGTTACTGCTCAGGCAATCAGAACTACAGAAACCGCTCTTATGACGGTAAAAAGAAATGCTGCCAGTATGATTGATGGGATTTCTGCTTCCACCTTCAGGAAAATCGGTGACAGTGATGCGGCATCAGCCATCAAACGGGTTACCGGTGTTTCTATTGAAGGAGGCAAATATGTATATATCCGAGGTCTTGGTGACCGTTACACCAAAACGGTCTTGAACGGAGTGGATATTCCAGGCCTTGACCCGGACAGAAACTCCATACAGATGGACATCTTTCCTACCAACGTGGTGGATAATATCATCGTATCCAAGTCATTTACCAGTAACCTGCCTGCGGACTTTACCGGTGGAGTAGTGGATATCGAGACAAAGGATTTTCCTGAGGAAAAAACATTTAAAGTAAGCTTAAGCGGTGGATACAACCCGTCCATGCACTTTAACAATAACTATTTGAGAGTAAACGGTAGCTCTACCGATTTTTTAGGCTTTGACAATGGATACAGGGATATCCCCACGGGAGGAAGCAATAATATCCCCCAGTATGCACAGGTAGTGGGCAATCCAAACGGAGCTAAAGGACAGGAATACCAGTCTATCCTAAGAGATTTTAACCCTACTATGGGTGGTTACAGAGATAGAAGTTTGATGGATATGAGTTTTGGCCTTTCATTTGGTAACCAAGTGCCAGTTGGAAATAATAAATTGGGCTATAACCTGGCATTGACGTATAGCAATGAGACTTCATTCTATGAGGATGCTGAATATAACCTGTATGCTAAGCCAAGCAGCCAAGGAGAGTATGAAATGACTCCTTTGGAAAATCAAATGGGTGACTATGGTGTCAATAATGTGTTGCTGGGAGGTTTGGCTGGTGTAGCGTTCAAAACAAATCTTTCAAAATTCAAACTTAACTTCTTAAGACTACAAAATGGAGAATCCAAGGTAGGGGAATTTGATTTTGTGAACAGCAACTTGGGAGCTGTTTTTGAAGCCCACCAATATAATATTGAATACAGTGAAAGGACGTTGACCAATATCTTATTAAGTGGGGAGCATAAGTTTGGCCCTACCAACGATTGGCAATTAGGCTGGAAATTATCGCCTACTCGTTCTACTATCGATGACCCGGATGTAAGGTTTGCTAGATTCAGAAAACCAAACAATGTTATCTCTACAGAAGTGGGCTTGCCGGAGCGTATATGGAGGTCACTGGAGGAAGATAACTTAGTAGGAAAAGTGGATATCACCAAAAACTATACTTTCAACAATCAACCGGCGAAACTGGGCTTTGGAACCAGCTATGCTTATAAGCAAAGGGACTTCTTGATTCAGAGTTTCCAGTTTCCAGTAGGGGATACTGAGTTTACAGGCGATCCAAACGCAATTTTCGATGAAGAAAACTTATTCTCTTCAGATAATATTAATGGAGTTCGATATAGCCCATTGTTTATCCCTAATAATCCTAATGAATACAATGCAAGTGTGAATAACCTTGGGGTGTATGTAAATACTGAGGTGAATCCTTTCGAGAAATTGAAAGCGATTGTAGGGGTGAGAATGGAAAAATATGAGCAGTACTATACAGGTAGCAACCAGAACAAGACCATTGTCTTTGACAATGAAAAGGTACTTGACGATATGGATTTCTTCCCTACATTGAACTTGATTTATACAGTAGGGGAAACTCAAAATCTAAGAATGTCATTCTCCAGAACCATTGCAAGACCGTCTTTCAAGGAATTGTCCTTTGCTGAGATCCTTGACCCGATTACGGGTAGAACCTTTATCGGAGGCCTGTTCCCTGAATCAACCAATGGTGGTCAGGATGTACTTTGGGATGGTAATCTTCAAGCTACCAGAATCAATAACTTTGATGTGAGATGGGAAGTATTCCCTAAAAGAGGAGAGATTTTCTCTGCGAGTGCGTTCTATAAGATGTTTGCCGATCCTATCGAAATGGTACAGTTCCTGTCTGATCCGGGAGCATTCCAGCCAAGAAACGTAGGAGACGGTACTGTAGCGGGGGTAGAATTGGAGTTGAGAAAGTCTTTGGATATTATCACCCCTGCGGCTCAAAACTTTTTCTTCAATGCAAACGTGACTTTAGCGAAGTCCAGCATAGAAATGTCCCAATCTGAGCTGAAATCAAGACAACTTTCTGCAAGAGAAGGCCAAGAGATTTCTTTAACCAGGGATATGGCAGGCCAAGCTCCATATATCATCAACACCGGCTTAGCCTATGAAAACTGGGAGACTGGCTGGGAAGCTGGTGTCTTCTATAACGTTCAGGGATCTACCTTGTCTTATATCGGTTTCGGAAACAGAACCGATACTTACACAGTACCTTTCCACAGCCTAAATGTAAACGTGAACAAATCCTTTGGTACTGATGAAAAATTCAAGGCTGGATTGAAAGTTTCCAATTTGTTAAACGATAAAAGAGAAGAAGTATTCAGATCTTACAATGCACAGGATCAGATTTTCACTAGCCTGGCACCAGGTACCAAAATCAGTGTGAAATTTGCTTACTCTTTATATTAGAAAAAACATTCATTAGTTAGTAATTAACCTTTATATAATTAAGACGCGGGTAGTAATGCCCGCGTTTTTTTGTCCCCAATCTCTATTTTTTTATATATTTGATATACCTTGTAGTTTTTTGTTGAAAGGTGTAAGACTGTATTTCACAGGGTGTTTGTATCATATTATTTTTCCCTAAAACCCAATCATTATGATCAAGAGATTAAGCAAGCTGTTTGGAGTATTGTTGTTTATTCCATGGGCAAGTTATGCCCAAGTGGATGCAAAAATTGCCCAATATCCGGATGTTTCCCAAACCCAGATTACATTCAGTTATGGCGGGGATATTTGGGTGGTGCCCAAGACAGGAGGATTGGCCTATAGGCTTACAACGTCAAAGGGGACGGAGGCCTTCCCAAAATTTTCGCCAGATGGAAGCAAAATTGCCTTTAGTGGTATTTATAGCGGAAATGTAGATGTATACGTGATGCCCTCCAATGGGGGGATGCCTGAAAGGCTTACCTATCATGGGATGAGCGATCGGGTGACTGACTGGTATGCGGATGGGAAGCATATCCTGTTTACTTCCTCCCGGGAAAGCGAAAAGCAACGGTTCAGCCAGTTTTACAAAGTTTCTGTGCATGGAGGATTGCCGGAGAAGTTGCCTGTACCCTATGGAGAATTTGGGATGATTTCACCCGATGGAGAGCAGATCGCCCTTACCCCCAAAAGCAGGGCTTTTAGGACCTGGAAACGCTATAAGGGAGGGATGGCCACGGATATATTTGTTTTTAACCTGAAAAGCCATGCCTCTGAAAATATTAGCAATAGCGTCCACAATGATGAATTTCCGATGTGGACAAATGACAAGATTTATTTCCTCTCAGACCGGGGAGAGGTCCAGCGCAATAATATTTACAGTTATGACCTGGAAACCAAGGCTATCGAGCAGGTGACCCATTTTACGGAGTTTGATGTTATGTTTCCCAGTATCGGCTCAGGGGAGATTGTATTTACCGCTGGAGGAAAAATATACTTGCTCAATCTGGACTCGGAGGAATATCATCAAGTGCCCATTCAGGTAAGCACCGATGTGGCCTCCCTAATGCCGAGAAAGGAACAGGTAAAGAAATATATCCAGAATGTCTGGCCCTCCTATGATGGAAACAGGGCAATTTTCGAAGCCCGGGGAGAATTGTTTTCTGTGCCGGCTAAGGACGGCCCCGTGATAAATCTTACCCAATCTTCCGGTGTGGCAGAGCGCTATCCTGCATGGTCTCCTGATGGAAAATACCTGGCATACTGGAGTGATAGGTCTGGGGAATATGAGCTGGCCATTCAAGACCTGGAAACAGGAGGAGAAGAAAAGACCCTTACGGCTTATGGGGCAGGTTACCGGTACCAGCTTTTTTGGTCTCCGGACAGCAAGAAATTGGCTTTTGTGGACAAGGCTATGGATATCTATATCTATGACAGGGAAAACGATGAAACCATTCATGTGGATAAGCAGAAATACTTGTATCAGTATGGTTTGGACAATTACAACTTAGCATGGTCACCGGATAGCCGGTATTTGGCATTTGAGAAGGACCTTGCCAGCCAGCATAATGCGGTGGCCTTATTTGATACAAAGGAGAAGAAGCTTCATCAGGTCACAGCAGGATTTTACAGTGATCATTATCCCGTCTTTGATCCGAATGGGAAGTACTTGTATTTTTTGACCAATCGGGATTATGCCCCGATTTACAGTGATTTTGAAGGTGCCTGGGTTTATGCCAATGCTACGCAAATCGCAGCTATTCCCCTAAATAAAGCTACCAGTTCCCCTTTGGCTCCAAAAAATGATACCACAGCTATCAAGAAAGAGGAAGTAAAAGAAGAAAAAAAGGCCAAAAAGGCGGATAAGAAGAAAGAGGAGGAAAGCAAAGAAGAAGAGGTATCCGTGGATATAGATTGGGAGGGCTTAGAGCAGCGGACCGTGATTCTTCCTCCCCCTGCAGGGAATTATAGCCGCTTGGAAGCAGTAGAAGGAAAAGTGCTTTATCTCAAACATCCTGTCAAGGGAGATGAATCCGACAAAGTTACCTTAGCCTATTATGATCTGGAAGAGCGGGAGGAAAAGACCGTAATTAAAGAGGTAAGCGGCTATCGTATCGCAGCAAATGGAGAGAGAGCCTTAGTTGTTTCAAATGGTTCTTTTGGGATGATCGATATTGGAGAAGGGAAAAAACTGGAAGATAAAATGCCAACGGACAAAATGGAAATGACATTGGTTCCGAGGGAGGAGTGGAGGCAGCTATTTAATGAAGCTTGGCGTTTGGAACGGGATTTCTTTTACGATCCCAATATGCACGGAGTGGATTGGGAAGGTATGAGGGACCGGTATGGACAGCTAATAGACCACGCCATTACCCGTCAGGATGTAAACTATATAATTGGGGAGCTGATAGGAGAAATCAGTGCTTCCCATACGTATAGAGGTGGTGGTGATACAGAGACTGCTACCCCCACATCAGTAGGATATTTGGGGATAGATTGGGGGATAAAAGATGATGCCTATTATGTGAAGGAAATTATCCGTGGGGCGCCATGGGACAATGAAGTCCGCTCTCCTTTGGATGAGCCCGGAGTGGAGATCAATGAGGGGGACTTTATTTTGGCGGTTAATGGTGTTGTTATGGATATGGAGAAAGACCCGTGGGCGGCATTTGAAGGACAAGCAGAAGAAACCGTGGAGCTTACGGTGAACAATAAAGCCAGCATGGAAGGTGCCAGAAAGGTAATTGTAAAAACCATAAAAGACGAAACCCGATTGCGGAACCTGGCCTGGATAGAATCCAACAGGAAAAAGGTGGAGGAAGCCACTGAGGGTAAGATTGGCTATATCTATGTACCGAGCACGGGATTGGACGGGCAGTATGAACTTGTGAGGATGTTTTACGCCCAGCATGAAAAACAAGGCCTGATTGTTGATGAGCGCTTCAATAACGGGGGGCAAATTCCAGACAGATTTATCGAGCTATTGGACAGAAAACCATTGGCCTTTTGGGCGGTAAGGGATGGGGTTACCTGGCAGTGGCCTCAAGTAGCCAACTTTGGTCCGAAAGTCATGTTGATCAATGGCTGGAGTGGGTCTGGAGGAGATGCTTTTCCTGATTATTTTAGAAAAGCAGGACTGGGCCCGCTTATAGGCACCAGAACTTGGGGAGGTTTGATTGGGATCTCTGGAGCTCCATCTTTGATCGATGGAGGTAGGGTGACAGTGCCTACTTTTAGAATGTTTGATCCGGAAAAAGGCTGGTTTAAGGAAGGTCATGGGGTAGACCCAGATATTGAAGTAAGGGAAGATCTGACTGAACTTGCCAACGGAAACGACCCGCAGTTGGAACGTGCCATTGAAGAAGTTTTGAAATTGCTTGAAGAAAACCCAACGATACAGCCAAGCATACCGGAGTATGAGGTAAAATAAAAATCGGGAAGCACCTTAACATAACGCCCGGAAGATTCATGCCATGATTTCAAATCATGGCATGAATCTTATCATCAAATTGATGAACCTATTTATTTTTGCTAATTTAATTGATAGTAATATCAGGTGTATTTATGACTTTACTGTTTCTGTACCTCTTTCTTGCCATAGGCATCTCCTTTTTATGCTCTGCGTTAGAGGCTGCTTTACTGAGTGTCACCCCCTCCTATATAGCCACACAACAAGAAAAAGGCAAGCGCTATGCCAAGCAGTTGATGAGGCTAAAAGAGAATATCAACCAGCCCTTGGCGGCTATTCTTTCCTTTAACACTATAGCCCACACCGTAGGAGCCGCGGGGGTAGGAGCGCAGGCAGTAGAGGTTTTTGGACAGCAGTATTTTGGGTGGATATCTGCAGGATTGACCATTGCCATCTTGGTTCTATCAGAGATTATCCCCAAATCCATAGGTGCCAACTATTGGAAGCAGCTTGCTCCCTACATAGGAGGGACTTTAAGGATAATGATCTATGGCCTTTATCCGCTGGTAAAGGTATCGGAGTTTTTAACAAAATTTTTTAAAACAAAGGAACAGCATACCATGAGCCGGGAGGAATTGGCTGCTATGGCTACAATAGCTACGAAGGAGGGGGTTTTTCAGGAAGGTGAGTCAAAAATCATCCAAAATCTGATCCGGTTCCGATCTATAACTGTGGTTAATGTCATGACACCCAGGACGGTTACGGTGGCATTGGAAGAAAATGAAACGGTGAAAGACTTCTATGCTGAAAGTGATGCCAAGAGATTTTCACGGTTTCCGATTTACCATAAGACCATCGATAATATCACAGGATATATCATGAAACCCGATGTCTTGGCGGAGTTGGCAGAAGATCACTTTGAGATGAAATTAAAGGAGTTGAAACGGGAAATTGCCATTGTTTATGAACATTATCCGATTCCATCCGTTTTGGAGATGATGCTTAATAAACGAGAGCATATCGCATTAGTGGTGGACAAGTACGGTGGAATGTCCGGAATAGTAACCATGGAGGATATTTTGGAAACACTGCTTGGATTGGAAATTCAGGATGAAAGCGACAAGGAAAAGGACATGCAGGTACTGGCTAGGAATAAATGGGAAGAGAGGGCAAAAAAAATGGGCATAATTTTCGATAAACCCGGCGAAAATATAGATTGAGATGGTGAAACAGGCAGCTGTTTTTACAAAATAATGTGAATGTTGAATTAGTTTCAGGGGGAATAACCTTGCTTTTTTATGGAAAAAAAATATCCCAGTAGTTTAATATTGGCGGCAAAACTGATCGTCTTGTTTTTGACTGTTGCCTTGGCCCATTTCCTCAAAGGGGTTTTGGTGCCATTGATGTTTGCTTTGATCATTTCCATAATGCTCTATCCGGTATGTGATTTTTTGGAAAGGTTAAAACTACCCAGGGCTGCAGCATCAATAATTGCTGTGATATTTGCCTCCTTGGTTCTTTCGGGATTGATGTATTTTATCGTCCATCAAGTGATAGTGATCGGGAAAGATGGCCAGGATATCGCCAATAATTTCGGGAGGATATATGATAGCATTCAGGAGTGGTTTGAATCAACTTTCAATTTGGAGCCTGGTGAACTGACCAATAGGATCAGGGAAGAAGCCCATAATTCGCTTTCGAGTGTAGGTAAATATTTGACTACCGTTTTCAGTTCAGCGGGGGGAACCTTGGCCAATGGTATATTGGTGCCATTATATACTTTCTTTTTACTGTATTACAGGGACTTTTTCAAGGACTTTTTAATCCAAGCGATAAAAGGGGCACCGGCGGAGAAGGTGATGGAAACGGTCAATAAAATTTACCATGTGATCCAAAGTTATCTGTTGGGGCTGGTCATTGTCATGGGAATTGTCGCAGTATTAAATACTGTCGGCTTACTGATAATGGGCCTTGAATACGCTTGGTTTTTTGGAACCCTGGCCGCAATATTAATATTGATACCCTATATTGGAGTGGCGATTGGGTCGCTGATCCCTGCTCTATTTGCCCTGGCGACCATGGAAAGTTATTGGTATGCTTTAGGGGTGATTGGCTGGTTCCAGGTAGTACAGTTTCTGGAAGGAAATTTTATCACACCCAATATTGTGGGAGGAAAGGTAAGCCTAAATCCTTTGGTGGCCATCATCTCCCTGATACTTGGAGGGATGCTTTTTGGATTGGCTGGATTGATATTAGCTATTCCAATGGTGGCCGTGATTAAAGTGGTCTTTGAAATGACAGCCGCTACGCAGCCCTTTAGCTTCTTGATCGGGGAACCGGACCAGGAACATTTACAAAGGCATTCGTATGATTTTTTGCTCAAAAAACATAAGCTCGATAAAAAAGGTGATAAAAAGAAAGAATGAATATTTAAATAATGAAAAGCCTGATAAGAATAATCTTCGCCATTTTGTTGCCCCCTCTAGGAGTTTTTTTTACCGTAGGGTTAGGAAAGTCCTTTTGGATCAATGTAATATTGACCTTGCTCGGATTCATACCAGGCATAGTACATGCTGTGTGGGTAATCGCAAAGCATAGTGAATAATAAAGCTTGGCCTGAAATCGACAAAATGGAGCTAAAATGATATTTAGTAAAAAACGTCTGGCACATATCGTTTTCGAATCCGATGACGCTGCATCAAAGCGGTTTGATGTAGTATTGTTGATCGCTATTTTTGGCAGTGTGATAGTTGCCATTTTGGATTCTGTGAAGCACCTCCACGAGGCTTTTGGGATGGAGTTTTACTTACTGGAATGGGGGTTTACCATTCTCTTTACCATTGAATATATGCTTAGGATTTGGCTCAGTAGGCGAACTAGGGGCTATGTTTTGAGTTTTTATGGGCTTGTCGATTTACTGGCAATATTACCGACTTATATAAGTTTGGTAGTAGTCAACAGCCATTTTTTTGCTGTTGTTAGGGCATTGAGGTTTCTTAGGGTACTCAGGGTATTGAAGTTAGGCAGGTATATGCGGGAAGCACAGGTCCTGACCGAGGCCTTATACAATAGCCGCATGAAGATACAGGTCTTTTTGGGCTCGGTGATAACCATAATCCTGGTGATGGGGACGGTCATGTTTTTTATTGAGGGGCCTGAAAGTGGCTTTACCAGTATTCCCATGTCCATGTACTGGGCGGTGGTTACCTTGACCACTGTGGGTTATGGGGATATTTCTCCTGCCACCCCTTTGGGACAGCTAATGGCATCCTTTATTATGCTACTGGGCTATGCGATTATTGCGGTGCCCACGGGTATCGTCACCTCGGAGATCAATGCTTCCAACAAGCGTCGGAAAACTGACCAGCGGACCTGCCATACCTGTCACGCCAGCGATCATGATGAGGATGCTTACCATTGTAAATACTGCGGTACCCGTTTGTGACTGAATTAAACGTAAAATTCCGTTAAAATTAATGGCAGATCACCTAAATTTACCGCTTTGAAACTTGGAGGCATGATTATAAATAAGAAGCGGATCAAGCAAATAATAGAGAAGATAATCCTCGTATTGAGTTTTGCAGGTTTTGCTTTGGTGATCTATGAGGAGGGATTTAAAAATCCATTTTTAGCGTCGTCGGTTTCCTACCTAAGCTTGAAAGTGATGCTTTCCCTGATATGGGCGGGATATGTGGCGCTATATTTTTTGGTGAAATCCAAAACCCCACTTACCAATAAGCGGATTTCCGAACTGATCGCTATTCTCCTTATCAGCACGGTGCTGGCTTTTATTTTTACAGACTATACAGTTCCTGGCCTATCAATGATGACACAGGTGGCCACAGACAGGGTACTCGTTGATTTGCTTGTGGCAGGGGGGTTTTTAATTGAGCTTTCCAAACTAAGCTTGGGCGTTAATGAACTGAAGCTAAACCCCCCATTGATTTTCATTCTTAGTTTTTTGGTACTAATTATGATCGGCACAGTGCTTTTATTACTGCCTAATGCAAGTAATGAGCCCATTAATCTTATCGATGCTTTATTTACATCAACCAGTGCGGTTTGTGTGACAGGGTTGATTGTACTGGATACGGCAAAGGATTTCACCTTATTTGGGCAGTTGATCATTATGATGCTTTTCCAGCTGGGAGGCCTTGGAATGATGACCTTTACCAGTTTTTTTGGTTTCTTTTTCAAAGGAAGTTTCAGCATCCAAAATCAATTGTTTTTAAGGGATTTTATCAATGAGGAAAGTTTTGGGGAGATTTTCAAGACCTTGATGAAGGTGATTTTGTTTACCGTACTGGTAGAAGCTGTTGGGGCCATTTTGATCTTCATGTCCCTTGATGAACAACTATTTGGAGGAATGGGAGAGATGGTTTTCTTTTCAGTTTTCCATAGTGTTTCAGGCTTTTGTAACGCTGGATTTAGCATACTTAGTGATGGATTATACCAAGAAGGATTCAGGGATAATTATAATATGCAGCTGATCATTGCCTTTTTAATTGTACTTGGAGGGATTGGCTTCCCTGTAGTGCTGAACTATTATGGTTATGTAAAACATGTGCTTATAGGTACCTATCGCAAAGTAGTGTACCAAGAAAGTTACCGGCATGTTCCAAGGGTTGTCAATATCGGCACCCGTTTGGTGGTTATAACCACCGGGATTTTGATTTTAGTGGGCTTTTTTTCGTTTTGGGTTTTGGAATATGATCATACCCTTGAGGGATTGAGTGCCTATGGGAAATTTGTGACCTCATTGTTTGGGGCAGTCACTCCGAGAACGGCAGGATTCAATACAGTGGATATGATGGCGATGTCAGTTCCCACCGTACTGATATATCTTTTTTTGATGTGGGTTGGAGCCTCGCCGGGTTCCACAGGGGGAGGGCTAAAGACCAGTACTTTTGCTGTGGCCATACTAAGTTCATTTAGCATTGCCAAAGGAAAGGACCGGGTAGAAGTATTCAGAAGGGAAATATCTGTAAGCACGCTGAAAAAAGCGTTTGCGGTAACCTTTCTCTCTTTTATAGCTATAAGTTTGTCGGTATTTGCCCTAAAATTATTTGATCGGGAACTGCCCTTGCTCAGTGCGGTTTTTGAGGCATTTTCAGCCTTTTCCACGGTGGGTTTGAGCTTGGGGATTACGGCAGGGTTAAGCTTTGGAAGTAAGCTGGTACTGATTCTGACCATGTTTGTAGGCAGGGTGGGTATTTTGACCTTGTTGATCGCATTAAGCAGGGAAGTGAAGAACTTGAGTTACAGATACCCTGAGGAGAATGTATTTGTTACCTGATAGGGGACTAGCGGTATTAAATAAAGATATTATATTCAAATGAGAGTTGAGGAATCATGTTAATGAAGTAATATAATGACAATAAGGGGACGAAATCAAAGAGGTCAAATTACCAACTTATTAACCAATAACAAATAACCGTACACATGAAATTTATAATTGTTGGGATGGGGAATTTTGGGGCATACCTCGCTGCAAGGCTTACCGATAAGGGGCATGAGGTGATAGGTATTGACAGTGATATGGCAAAAATTGAAGCTGTCAAAGAAAAAGTTACTCATACCATTTGTATGAATGCCACCGACAGACAAGCGGTAAAAAATCTGCCCATCAGGGAAACCGATGTGGTGTTGATTGCTATAGGGGAAGATATGGGGGCCTCCATTATGGCCACTGCTGTTTTTAAGGAGTTAAAGGCAAAAAGGATCATTAGCCGCTCCATCACTCATACCCATGAAACAGTGATCAAAGCAATCGGTATTGACGAGATCATCCATCCGGAAGAGGAAACTGCTGAACGGCTGGCGAAGAAGTTGGAAATGAAAGGAGTGATTGACAGCTTTGATATTTCCGATGGTTATAATATCGTGGAAGTCGCTGCCCCGGCGGAATTTGTGGGAAAGACCATTGGAGAAACAGCCGTGAGAAATCGGTTTAACGTCAATATTCTGACCATTATAAAAGTTCGCAACCGGCCAAACCTGTTCGGTAATATGCAAGAAAGGCAAAAGGTCCTGGGGGTGGTAAATGCCCAAACAATGATTGAGGAAAATGATATTCTGGTGCTTTTTGGTGACATCAAGGATATCCAAAAGATTTTGGATCTGAATGAAGAATAAAGCTTTTCCAACCCGCCACAAGGCGGATTGGAAAAGTTGCGGATTTGTTTTTATTCCTTGATCAAAAACACCGTCAAACTCCTAGGCCCATGAGCCCCGATGACCAAAGACTGTTCAATGTCCGCGGTTTTGGAAGGGCCGGCAATAAATACCCCATAACCTCCGTCTGCTACATTGACTTTTTCATAAGCCTGATGCATATTGGTCAGCAAGGTTTCTTCTTTTAGCACAATGATCAGATGCTGGGCAATAAAGGGAAGTACCCGGTGGACCATATTTTTTTCGGGTATCCAAATTGCCCCGTTTTCTGCCACACCAAGCTCTCCATTCAAAATTGCCAGTTCCACGTGCTCCAGGTCATGCGGGTCGGAAATGGTGCTGATATCCAGGTTGCCTTGGACCCCGTCCACCAAAGAGGCAATCAGTTGGTCCTGGGAGAAATTTTCTTTTATATAGGCTTCCACTTCTTGGGTAGTGCTGGCGAGTTGCAGCTTGCCTCCATTTCCTGTCAGTCCCTTTTCATATCTTTCTACTAAATCGGCCTCATCTGGGAAATTTAATATATCCGGCAAAGCAGTTTCCGCAGGTTTATTTTTCTTGATTGCTGCTAATATGGCTTCTTTGCTGCTCATTTCTTTTTGTTTTTCTTGTACCACTCTTTGAAACTTTCCTTGGGAACTTCCGGTAAATCCCTGTGCTTGCCCCATACGTTCAAGCTACTGTAAACCAGACTGTCAGGGGTGATTTTTAATGCTGTCCTGGCCATTTTCCCTGCAAGGTCATAAAGCACCGGTTTGCCAAAGGTATAGCCCGCGACTTTCATGGATAGCTTTTTACTGGTATCCATGTCCGTGTTTTCGGTGATCACCTGTCGCCATTTGTACAGCTGCTCATGGATGTTGATTTTCACCGGGCAGACATCCGAACAGGAGCCACAAAGGGTGGAGGCAAAAGGTAGCGTACTATATTTCTTCAGGTCTTTGCCTGGCGATAATATAGAACCAATCGGGCCGGGTACGGTGGAATTATAACTGTAACCACCGCTTCTTCTGTAGATCGGACAGGTATTCATGCATGCCCCACAGCGGATGCACTTCAGTGAGTTTTTGAAATCTTTTCTACCGAGCTGTTCGGTTCGGCCATTGTCCACCAAGATGATGTACATCTTTTTGCCCGCCGCAGGTTTGTGGAAATGCGATGAGTAATTGGTGATGCTCTGTCCGGTAGCGCTTCTGGCAAGCAGTCTAAGGAAAACGCCTAGGTCTGCGGCACGTGGAATCAGCTTTTCGATTCCCATACAGGCAATATGGATGTCGGCCAGATGGGTGCCCATATCGGCATTGCCCTCATTGGTACAGACTACAAATCCCCCGGTTTCGGCGATGCCAAAGTTTACCCCGGTAATGGCGGCATTGGCTTCCACAAATTTTTTCCTTAAGTGCTGTCTGGCAGCTTCTGTCAAGTATTTTGGATCACTGGCCCCTTCTTCGGTGCCAATATGCTCATGGAAAATCACCCCGATGTCCTGCTTTTTGAGGTGGATAGCGGGCAGGACAATATGACTGGGGGCTTGCTTGGCAAACTGGATGATCCGCTCGCCCAAATCGGTGTCTACCACATCAAAGCCTCTTTTTTCAAGGTAATGGTTAAGGCCACATTCTTCGGTCAGGATGGATTTGCTTTTAACGATATTGGAAACCTTGTTTTCCTGCAGGATGCGATAGACGTGCTCATTATGCTCCTTGGCATCCTTGGCCCATAGTACCTCTACACCGTTGGCTTTGGCATTGGCTTCAAATTGTTCCAGTAACTCACCCAAGTGGGAGAGCACAAAGTCTTTGGTGGCAGAAGCAGTATCCCTCAGGGTTTCCCATTCAGGAATACCCTGTGCGGAAAGATCTCTCTTTTGCCTTACATGCCAAAGGGTTTCATCATGCCAATGGGTCCTGGCATCGTCTTTTATAAATTCTGCCGCCGCTTGGGCGTGAGTTTGTGCTTTCATGTTTTTACGGCTTAACTGGACTATTCCAACGATGGAACAGGCAATACTCTAAACGAACTTCGGGCCTGTGCGATTCAGGCAGGCTCAATACTTAGGACTCAATGCGCTATACTTTGTTCCCATTAAGAATCTCGGCAATATGCATTACTTTAATAGGGCTTTTCTGGCGTTTTAGCAACCCTTGCAAGTGCATAAGGCAGGACATATCCGCTCCCGTCATGACTTCGACCCCGTTTCGCTGATGGTCTTCAATTCGGTCATTGCCCATTGTGATGGAAACGGCTTCTTCTGCCACGGCAAAAGTCCCTCCAAACCCGCAGCACTCGTCCTTGCGGTCCAATTCAACCA
>Ga0207773_100510_pt1 | contig 14849 bp, 13 predicted proteins | sample TtaePargueraPR_2_FD_187281 | JGI IMG/M metagenome (GOLD analysis project Ga0207773, IMG submission 187281) | Aerobic enrichment media microbial communities from Bioluminiscent Bay, La Parguera, Puerto Rico - Tt and M1 (3) (SPAdes) | ecosystem: Environmental > Aquatic > Marine > Unclassified ...
TGCACCGCCGGCCACGCGGCCGGCTAACCCCAATTTTTCCTCTGGTCCCTGCGCCAAGCGTCCCGGCTGGTCGCTCGACGCGTTGAAGGGCGCTGCCCTCGGCCGCTCGCACCGTGCCAAGATTGGCAAGCAGAAGCTCAAGCAGGCCATCGACCTCACCCGCGAGGTCCTCGAGGTTCCCGATACCCACCTGATCGGCATCGTGCCGGCGTCGGATACCGGCGCGGTCGAGATGGCACTATGGTCGCTGCTCGGCGCCCGCGGCGTGGACGTGCTGGCCTGGGAGAGCTTTGGCCTCGGCTGGGTGACCGACGTGGTCAAGCAGCTCAAGCTCCCCGACGTTCGGACCCTCAAGGCCGACTACGGCAAGCTTCCCGACCTCACCCAGATCGATTTCGCCCGCGACGTTGTCTTCACGTGGAACGGCACCACCTCCGGGGTCCGCGTGCCGAATGCAGACTGGATCCCCACCGATCGCAAGGGCCTCACCATCTGTGACGCGACCTCGGCGGCCTTCGCCCAGAACCTCGACTTCGACAAGCTCGACGTCGTCACCTTCTCCTGGCAGAAGGCGCTGGGCGGCGAGGCGGCGCATGGCATGATCGTGCTCAGCCCCCGCGCGGTGGAACGGCTCACCAGCTACAGCCCGCCGTGGCCGCTTCCCAAGATCTTTCGTCTCACCAAGGGCGGCAAGCTGATCGACGGCGTGTTCGTCGGCGAGACGATCAACACGCCCTCGATGCTTTGCGTCGAGGACTATCTCGACGCCCTCGCCTGGGCGAAATCGGTCGGCGGCCTCAAGGGCCTCCGCGACCGTGCCGACGGCAACTTCGGCGTCCTCGCCGGCTGGGCCGCGAATACCCCGTGGATCGACCACTTCGCCGCCGATCCGACGACGCGGTCGAACACCTCGGTCTGCCTCAAGGTCGTCGACCCCGAGGTCGCCGCGCTCGATCTCGCCGGCCAGGAAGCCTTCGTGCGGGCGATCGCCGCCCGCCTCGACAAGGAGGGGGTCGCCCACGACATCGCCTTCCACCGCGACGCCCCGCCCCACTTCCGCATCTGGGCCGGCGCCACGGTCGAGGCCGCCGACCTCGCGGCGCTGACCGAGTGGCTCGAATGGGGCTTCGCGATGGAAAAGGCCGCGCTGAAACAGGCGGCTTAGACCAACCTCAATGACTCACCCTACCTCCTCATGCTGCGGTGCTCGCCGCGCCCGCGGCGAGCCTCGAAGCGCTCACGACCCTCGAGACGCGGCGTCGTGTCCTTCGAGGCTCGGGCTTCGCCTTCGCACCTCAGGATGAGGAAGGATGAGACCTCGACAAAGGACCACACCCATGCCCGCACCGCGCGTCCTCGTTTCCGACAAGCTATCCAAGACCGCCGTTCAGATCTTCAAGGACCGCGGCGTCGAGGTCGACTACCAGCCAGATCTCGGCAAGGACAAGGAGAAGCTCCTATCGGTGATCGGCGACTATGACGGTCTCGCCATCCGCTCCGCCACCAAGGTGAGCGACAAGGTGCTCGCCGCCGCCAAGAAGCTTCGCGTCATCGGCCGCGCCGGCATCGGCGTCGACAATGTCGACATACCGGCGGCGACTGCCAAGGGCGTCATCGTCATGAACACGCCCTTCGGCAACTCGATCACCACCGCCGAGCACGCCATCGCCATGATGTTCGCGGTCGCCCGCCAGCTTCCCGCCGCCGATCTTTCGACCCAGGCCGGCAAGTGGGAAAAGAACCGCTTCATGGGCGTCGAGATCAGCGGCAAGACACTCGGCCTGATCGGCTGCGGCAACATCGGCTCGATCGTGGCGGACCGTGCCATCGGCCTGAAGATGAAGGTCGTGGCCTTCGACCCCTATCTCTCCGCCGAGCGCGCAATCCAGCTCGGCGTCGAGAAGGTCGACCTCGACGAGTTGTTCCGCCGCACCGACTTCATCACCCTCCACACCCCGCTCACCGACAACACCCGCAACATCATCGACGCCGACGCCATCGCCAAGATGAAGGACGGCGTGCGCATCATCAATTGCGCCCGTGGCGGTCTGGTCGACGAGGCGGCGCTGGCGGAGGCGATCAAGGCCGGCAAGGTCGCCGGGGCCGGCTTCGACGTGTTCGTCACCGAGCCCGCCGAGACCAATCCCCTGTTCGGCCTGCCGAATGTTGTCTGCACGCCGCACCTCGGCGCCTCCACGACAGAGGCGCAGGAGAACGTCGCCCTTCAGGTCGCCGAGCAGATGGCCGACTACCTGATGACCGGCGCGGTGGCGAACGCACTCAACATGCCGTCGATCTCGGCCGAGGAGGCCACGCGGCTGACCCCGTTCGTCCGTCTCGCCGAGAACCTAGGCTCGTTCGCCGGCCAGCTCACCGAGACGCCGTTCAAGGGTATCACCATCGAGTATGCCGGCGACGTCTCCGAGATGAACACCAAGGCGCTGACCGCGGCACTGCTCGCAGGGCTGCTCCGCCCGATCCTCACCGAGGTAAACATGGTCAACGCCCCGGTGGTGGCGCGGGAGCGTGGGATCGCGGTCGACGAGACCCGCCAGTCGCAGCGGGGCGCCTACGAGACCTATATCCGCCTCACCGTCCGGACCGAGCGGCAGGAGCGCTCGGTGGCCGGCACCGTGTTCTCCGACGGCCGCCCGCGCATCATCCAGATCAAGGGCATCGACATGGAGGCGGGCTTCGCGCCCCACCTCCTCTACATCACCAACCGCGACCGCCCAGGCTTCATCGGCCGGCTCGGCACGCTCCTCGGCACGGCAGAGGTCAACATCGCCAACTTCAACCTCGGCCGGGCGGCGGTGGGCGAGGACGCGATCGCGGTGATCGAGGTGGACGAGCCGATTTCGGATGCGGTGCTCGACCAGGTTAAGGCGCTCGACGGCGTCGTCCAGGCCAAGCGCCTGAGCTTTTGAGCGGATTGGACAATAGGACGTGATGGGGCCGCCGCAACCCGCGGCTGCCTCATCGAACCATCGAAGACTACTCCAGCCCTTCGAACAGCGCCGTCGACAGGTAGCGCTCCGCAAAGGACGGGATGATGAGCACGATGGTCTTGCCCTTCATCTCCGCCCGCAAGCCGACCTTGACTGCTGCGGCAATCGCCGCCCCGGACGAGATGCCGACCGGAATGCCTTCGACCCGCGCGCATAGCCGCGCATAGCTGAAGGCGTCGTCGTTGGTGACGGTCACCACCTCGTCGTAGACCGTGGTGTCGAGGATCGGCGGCACAAAGCCCGCACCGATACCCTGGATCTTGTGTGGGCCGGGATTGCCGCCCGAAAGCACCGGGCTGTCCTCAGGTTCGACCGCCACCACCCGAAGCGACGGCTTCCGCTTCTTCAGCACCTGGCCGACGCCGGTGATCGTCCCGCCGGTGCCTACCCCGGAGATGAAGACGTCGACGCCGCCGCCCGTGTCGTTCCATATCTCCTCGGCCGTGGTGCGCCGATGAATGTCGGGATTGGCCGGGTTCTGGAACTGCTGGGGAATGATCGAATCCGGAATTTCGTGAGTCAGCTCATCGGCTCGGGCAATGGCGCCGCGCATGCCCTTGGCGCCTTCGGTCAGTACCAGTTCGGCACCCAGCAGCATGAGCATCTTCCGCCGCTCCACCGACATCGTCTCCGGCATCACCAGGATCAGGCGGTAGCCGCGCGCGGCAGCGACAAAGGCAAGGGCGATACCCGTATTTCCCGAGGTAGGTTCGATCAGGGTAGTCACCCCGGGCCTGATTTTTCCCTCCGCCTCAAGCGCGTCGATCATCGCCACGCCGATTCGATCCTTGACGCTGCCGATAGGATTGAAGAACTCAAGCTTGGCGAGCAGCTTCGCGCCGACGCCCTTCATGTCGGCGATCCGATCGAGGCGGACCAGCGGCGTGTCGCCGATCGTGTCGGTAATCGAACCGTAGATCCGGCCTCGTCCAGGCTTCGCGCCGCCCGTTTCGTCCTCAGCCATGGTCCATCCTCCCTGACACGTTCCGGCAATTGTATCGCCGACGGACCCCATTTCCAGCAAGCGGCCGAAGCTCGGACCGGTCACAGGCCGGTCGAGCCAAACCCGCCGTCACCGCGCTCCGTGTCGGGCAGGACCGGCGCCTCGACGAAGGCGGCGGCGGTCACGGGCGCGATCACCAGCTGCGCGATCCGCATACCCCGGGTGATCGCAAGCGGCTCCTCGCCGTGATTGACGAGGATCACTTTCACCTCGCCGCGATAGTCGGCATCGATCGTGCCCGGCGCGTTGAGGACGGTGACGCCGTGGTTGGCGGCAAGGCCGGAGCGCGGCCGGACCTGCCCCTCATAACCGGCGGGGATGGCGAGCGAGAAACCCGTCGGTACCAACGCCCGCGCACCCGGCGCGAGCATCACCGTCTCGCCGATGGGAACCGCGGCCGGCAAGTCGGCCCCGGCGGCCAGACTGGACTTGGGCAGAGGTGCCGGCAGGCCTTCGCCATGCGGCAGCCGCCGGACCAGCACCGTCACGTCGCTCACTCGGCGGCCTCGCTCTGGCCGGCGAGGGCTTCGGCGATCCGCTCGGCAAGCCGGGTTGCCACCTCCACCTTGGTCATCCTCGGCCAGGCTTCGACGCCGGTGGCGCTGATGAGGCTCACGGTGTTGTCGTCGCCTCCCATCACGCCCGAACCTTCCGACACGTCGTTGGCAAGGATCCAGTCCGCACCTTTGGCCTTGAGCTTGGCCCGGGCGTTGCGGATGAGGTCGGAAGTCTCGGCGGCGAAGCCTATCAGGAGGGTCGGCCGCAACGTACGATGGCGGCCGATGGTGGCAAGGATGTCGGGGTTCTCGACCAACTGCAGCGGCTCAACCTTGCCGCTGCCGTCCTTCTTGATCTTGCCGCGCGAAGCCTTGGCCGGCCGCCAGTCGGCAACCGCGGCAGCCATCACCGCAACGTCGGCGGGCAGCGCTTCCTCGACCGCCGCCAGCATGTCGCGCGCCGATTCGACATGCACCACCCGCACGCCTGGCGGATCGGAAATGGTCACCGGACCGCTCACCAGCGTCACGGCCGCGCCTTCCGCGGCGAGGGCAGCGGCAATGGCGTGGCCCTGCTTGCCCGACGACCGGTTGGCGAGATAGCGCACCGGGTCGACCGCCTCGACCGTCGGCCCCGACGTGACGACCGCGTGCCGGCTGGCGAGGAGCCGGCCGCCGCCCTCAGCCACCGGCGCGGCGATGAGGTCGAGCGCTGCCGCCACGATCTCGAGCGGCTCGGCCATCCGGCCGAAGCCCGCTTCGCCGGCCTCGGCCATCTCACCTCGCCGAGGACCAATGAAGCGGACGCCGTCCTCGGCGAGCATGGCGACGTTTCGCTGCGTCGCCGGGTGGGCCCACATCGCCGGGTTCATCGCCGGCGCAACGAGGATCGGGCTCCGCGTCGCGAGCAGGACCGCGGTGGCGAGGTCATCGGCGTGCCCGCCCGCCATCTTCGCCATGATGTCGGCGGTCGCCGGAGCGACGACGACGAGGGCTGCCTCACGCGCCAGCCGGACATGGCCGACATCCTGCTCGTCCTCGCGGTCGAATAGCTCGGTGAACACCTTCTCACCGGTCAGAGCACCGACCGCCAGCGGCGTCACGAATTCCTGGGCGCCGCGGGTCATGATCGCGCGCACCGCCACCCCGCGCTCGCGCAGCCGCCGGATCGCCTCGAGTGCCTTGTAGGCCGCGATGCCACCGGAAATGATCAGAAGAACGCGATGCTCACCGGACACGTCGTGGGATTCCCAAGGGTCGGGCGACGCGCTCCTGTCGTGTCACCCATGCTTCGCTCTCCACTACCACACAAGCTTGATCGCGACGACAACCACCGCGACAGCGAGGACCCACAGGGCGACACGTCCCCAGCGCGCCGCCTCGGCGTCGGAGCGCCGAATCACCGATATCATTTCGGGAGCGATACGAAGCCCCTCGATCGCCATTCGGTCCATCTCGGCAGAAAGGCGCTCCGCCCTTTCGGCAAGGAGCGGCAGTTCGCCGACAAGCTTGCCCAACGCACCAAGACCCTCCGCTGCCGCCTCGATCTGGCCGGCCGGCCCTAAGAAACGCTCGATCCAATCCCTCACCACCGGCTCGGATGCCGACCACATGTCGAAATCCGGGTCGAGCGAGCGGGCGACGCCCTCCACCACCACCATCGTCTTCTGGACGAGGAGCAGCTCCGGCCGGGTCTGCATGTCGAACAGTTCGGTGACCTCGAACAGCAGCGTCAGAAGTCGCGCCATCGAGATATCGCTCGCCCGCTGGCCATGGATCGGCTCGCCGATCGCCCGCAGCGCCTGGGCGAAATCGTCGACCGAATGCCGCTCGGCCGGCACGTAGCCCGCCTCGAAGTGAACCTCGGCGACCCGCCGGTAGTCGCGGCGGATGAAACCGAACAAGATCTCGGCGAGAAACCGGCGCTCGGCGCGGCTGAGCCGCCCCATGATGCCGAAATCGACCGCGACAATGTCTCCCTCCGCGTCGACGAACAGGTTTCCCTGATGCATGTCGGCGTGGAAGAAGCCGTCGCGGAGGGCGTGCCGGAGGAACGCCTGCATGAGCTTGCGCGCGAGATCGGGAAGGTCGTGCCCGGCGTCGCGAAGCGCATCGAGGTTGGAGAGCTTGATCCCGTCGATCCACTCGAGGGTTAGGACCTCGCGCGCCGTGCGCTCCCACTCGACCCTGGGAACCCTGAAGCCGGTGTCGCTGGCTGTCGCCTCGGCCATCTCCGACAGCGCCGCCGCCTCGAGCCGGAGATCCATCTCGAGCGTCACCGAACGGGCGAGGGTATCCACCACCGCTACCGGCCGAAGCCGCCGGGCCTTGGGATCGAGGCGCTCGACCAGCCGCGCCCCGGCATAGAACGTATCAAGATCGCGCCGGAACCGCCGGCGCACCCCGGGCCGGAGAACCTTGACGGCAACCGCCCGCGTTCCGTTCTCGCCCGCGATCTCGGCCTTGTGGACCTGGGCGATGGATGCCGCCGCCACCGGCGGGGAGAACGAGGCGAACAGCGCCTCGACCGGCTTGCCCAGCGCCCTCTCGACCGCCGCGCGCGCATCCGCCTCGGGAAACGGCTCGATCTCGTCGCGAAGCCGGCCGAGCGTTTCGGCCATCTCGGCGCCGACGATGTCCGCACGGGTCGCCAGGAACTGGCCGAGCTTGACATACGACGGTCCGAGGCGATTGAAGGCCCGGGTCATTCGCTCGGCCTCGCCCGCGGTTTTCTTGCGGGCGATCAGCCGCGCCAGACGAAGACCGATCCGCCCGCCAGGCGGCACCGCCTCCGCGTCGATGCCGGAGAATGCCCCCTCGCGGGCAAGAACGAAGCCGGCCCCGGCGAGACGAAAGAGCGCGGCGACCGTACTGGCCATCCCGCTCAGAGCTTCCAGCCGGAGTGGATCGCCGCGATCCCCCCCGACAAGTTCTCAACGCCGACCCGCTCGAAGCCCGCCGCCGAAAGCATCGCGGCAAAACGCGCCTGGTTTGGGAAGCGCCGGATCGACTCGACCAGATAGCGGTAGGACTCGGCATCGCCGGCAACGATGCGGCCGAGCACCGGGATGACGTTGAACGAATAGAGATCATAGATCCGGTCGAGACCCGCCACATCGACCGCCGAGAACTCGAGACAGAGAAACCGCCCGCCCGGCTTCAGCACGCGGAGGGCCTCGCCAAGCGCCAGGTCGATCCGCGGCACATTGCGGATGCCGAAAGCAATCGTTACGGCATCGAAATGTCCGTTCTCGAACGGCAGCGACTCGGCATTCGCCTCGACAAAGGTGACCGCTTGGTCGAGCCGCCGGGCCTGAGCGCGCTGGTGTCCCACCGCCAGCATCTCGCGATTGATGTCCGCGACGGTGACGGCGGCGCTCTCGCAACGTCTCGCGATGCGAAAGGCGATGTCGCCGGTGCCGCCGGCGACGTCGAGCACCCGGTACGGCCGCCGCGGCTTTCGGGGCGGCGCCAGCCGCGACACCATCGCGTCCTTCCACAGCCGGTGCATGCCCGCCGACATCACGTCATTCATCAGGTCATAGCTGGGCGCCACCCGCCCGAAGACGTCGTCGACGAGATCCTGCTTCTCGTCGACGCTGACGGCGCGGAATCCGAAGGAGGCAGGGGCGGCGCCCCCGTCGGTGCCCTGGTTCGCGCGTTCACTCATGGCGGTTCTCCTCGTCGGCGCGGACGATAGCCCAAGCCGACGGGAGAGGCTATCGTCGCCGGCCTCACAAAGGGTTAGCGCGACTCCATGCCCGAACTGCCCGAAGTCGAAACCGTTCGGCGCGGCCTTGCTCCAGTGATGGAGGGCGCGGTCATCGACAGCGTCACGCTCCGACGACCGGATCTCCGCTCGCCCTTCCCGCCGCGTTTCGCCCGCCGCCTCACCGGCCGGCGCATCGTCTCCCTCGGCCGCCGCGCCAAGTACCTCCTGGCCGACCTCGACGACGCCAACGTCCTGGTCATGCATCTCGGCATGTCGGGCTCGTTCCGGATCGAGGCCGACGACGGGCAGGCCATTGCCGGCCACTACTATCACGCGCGGAGCACGCTTCGCGCCCACGATCACGTCGTGTTCGACCTCTCCTCCGGCGCCCGCGTGGTGTTCAACGATCCCCGCCGCTTCGGCATGATGGACCTAGCGCCCCGCCGCGGGCTCGAGGAATCGCGCCACTTCAAGGGGATGGGAATCGAGCCCCTGGGCAACGAGATGAGCGGCGAGACGATCGCCGCCCTGTTCCGGGACCGCGTCGCCCCGCTTAAGGCCATGCTGCTCGACCAGCACCGTATTGCCGGCATCGGCAATATCTACGCCTGCGAAGCGATGTGGCGGGCGAAGCTATCGCCGACGCTGCCAGCCGGCCGCATCGCCTTGGCAACACCGACGGCGCGCCGGAAGGCCGAAGCGCTGGCGAGCGCCGTCCGAGCCGTGCTCGAGGACGCGATCGCCGCCGGGGGGTCATCGCTCCGCGACCATCGCAGAGCCACGGGCGAACTCGGGATGTTCCAGCACAGTTTTGCGGTCTACGACCGCGAGGGCGAGCCCTGCCCGCGGCACGGCTGCAAGGGCATCATCCGGCGCCTGGTTCAATCCGGTCGTTCGACGTTCTATTGTCCGGTCTGCCAACGCTAGGTGCGCAAACCGCCAGCCTCCCGGGAGAAGTCATGGCATTCGAAACCATTGTCACCGAGACCCGCGGGCGCGTCGCCCTGATCACGCTCAACCGGCCGAACGCGCTCAACGCGCTCAACGCCGCGCTGATCGGCGAGCTCGGCGACGCCGTCATCGCATACGATGCCGATCCAAGGGTCGGCTGTGTCGTGATAACCGGGTCGGAGAAGGCATTCGCGGCCGGCGCCGACATCAAGGAGATGCAGGATCTCGGCTTCGTCGAGGCATTCCAGCGCGACTACGGCGCGGCGCTGGCACGGATCGCGGGGGCGCGGAAGCCGCTGATCGCCGCAGTCTCGGGCTATTGCCTCGGCGGCGGCGCCGAACTCGCCATGATGTGCGACATCATCATCGCTGCCGAGAGCGCCAAGTTCGGCCAGCCCGAGATCACCCTCGGCATCATGCCCGGCATGGGCGGCACCCAGCGCCTGCCCCGCGCCGTCGGCAAGGCCAAGGCGATGGACATGATCCTCACCGGACGGCAGATCGACGCGGCGGAAGCCGAGCGCGCCGGTCTCGTCTCCCGAGTCGTGCCGACCAACGACCTGATCGAGGAGGCGATCCGCATCGGCGACAAGATCGCCGCCTATTCGCTGCCCGTCGTGATGATGGCCAAGGAGAGCGTCAACCGCGCCTATGAGATGCCGCTAGCGGAAGGCATTGCCTTCGAGCGCAGGCTGTTCCACGCCATGTTCGCCACCGACGATCAGAAGGAAGGCATGGCCGCCTTCATCGAGAAACGAACGCCTCAGTTTCGCAACCGGTGAATGTCGGACGCGAAGGGTGAATTGACCCCCGCCCGGCCCATCACTATAAGCACCTCCAATCGCGGTGGCGGATGGGTTCCGCCGCCGTCTTTTCCGTTGTCTCGAAGAAGGACCGTCATGGCCAACACCGCTTCCGCCAAGAAGGCGACACGCAAGATCGCCGCCCGCACCGACGTCAACAAGAGCCGCGTAGCCCGGGTCCGGACCTACATGCGCAAGGTCGAGGAAGCCATCGCCTCGGGCGACCAGGCCAAGGCGACCGCCGCCCTGAAGGCGGCCGAGCCCGAGATCATGCGGGCCGTGACCAAGGGCGTTCTGCACAAGAACACCGCCTCGCGGAAGGTCTCGCGCCTGACGGCGCGGGTGAAGACCGTCGGCGCCTGATTGACGCCCGGCGACCAGCGCCGGCCTTGAGAATCCTGTCGCGGCTAACCCCGGTTTGCCGCGGCCTGCGGAGAGAATCGGCGGCTGCCGCCGACCAGCTCTGGCAGCCAATATCGTTGTGTTTCAAGGCCGTGGGGAGGGGTAGTCCCGCAATGGGACAGGCGTCCTCGAACCCGGACAGAGTCAAGGACTTCGCCTCAAATTTTTTTTCATGGCTATGACTCGGCACCCTTCGGATTGAAGGCGTTGGAGTCGCAAAGGGTTATCCGCCGGGCCGCCGCCGAAACGGCGAAATCCTGCGCCGCGAAAGGCAGTGTCAAGGGCCCGCGGCGACAAAACAAAGTTGAACTCGGAAGCGACCCGTGTATTCTTGGCTCATGGCTGCCGCGACAGTCTAGTCAGGCGTTCATATCCAAAATAGTAGATTAGAGATGGCGGTGGGCGAGTATATTTGTGTCTGGTCGGGCGTGTTGAGACGACTAAGACTGATGCGTTAAGTCTCATGTAAGAGTTTGTCGCAGTCCTGTCCTCAGTTCCTTGAGGGCAGTTTTCAGGTGACCTCGAAAAATCGAGCAGTTTTGGTCGTTGCTGGTATCAGAACCGGCGCGTGGGGGAGTTTGCATGTCCGGGACTGACGGCGACAGATACGCGGGCGATGTAGCAGCAACTGTGGCTTGGGCTGCTTTGTCGGAACAAGCCGACGCGACGCTCATCGATGTCCGCACCCGCGCGGAATGGGCCTACGTCGGCGTGCCCGAACTTGGCCCGATCGGGAAGCAATTGGTTCTGGTGGAGTGGGACGAGTTTCCGTCCGGCGCAGTGGTTCCGGACTTCGCGGGGCGACTGGCGGCGGAGCTCGACGCTCGGGGTATCACCCGGGACGCGCCGCTCTACTTCATCTGTCGGTCCGGCGCGCGGAGCCGCAGGGCGGCGATCGCGGCCACCGCGGCCGGCTACGGGGCCTGCTTCAACGTTGAAGACGGCTTCGAGGGTCGGCTCGGGCCGGACCGGCACCGCGCGACTCCCGGAAGCTGGAAGGCGGAGGGGCTGCCATGGGTGCAATCATAGGAGGGCAGGCATTGGAAGCCGATAGAGGCGACTTTCGGCCGGTTGGTGTGGAGCGGGCCGAGAACGATGGACGGAGACCCGTAGGGTCGATCGGTGCCGGTGTGGTCGGCATCGGACAGGAGGGCGGCGTGATGATGAATCGGGCGGACCCCGAAGCGTGGCAACGCGTCAAGCAGCGGCTTCGCGCGGAACTGGGGGAGGACGTGTTCAACAGCTGGTTCGGCCGAGCCGAGTTCGACGACGCCGACAAGAGCACTGTCTATGTCTCGGTACCCACCCGTTTCCTTAAGTCGTGGATCGCCTCCCACTACATCGAGAGGCTGATCACGCTCTGGCAGGAGGAGCGTCCAGGCACGGTGCAGGTTGAGATCATCGCCCGCGGCTCGGTGCGCACCAAGGCGCCGTCGACGCCGCTCCAGCCGCCTTCAGAGGTCGCGCCCACTGTCGCCGCGCCGATCGCAGCTCCGGCGGTACCCGTACCGCCCAACCGTCGTGGCGGTGGCGAGATCGATGGCCAGTTCACCGGCTCGCCCGTGGATCCGCGATACACCTTCGAGAGCTTCTGCGATGGCTCGGCCAACCGCGTCGCCCATGCCGCCGCCCGTGCCGTGGCGGAGGGCGCCTCACTCAACCGCTTCAATCCTCTCTACATCCATGCCGGAGTCGGTCGCGGCAAGACCCACCTCCTCCATGCCATTACCCGCGCCGCACGCCGCGCCGATCCTGGACGCAAGGTCGTCTACCTGACCGCGGAGCACTTCATGTTCCGGATGGTCGCGGCGATCCGCAACCAGTCGGCCATCCAGTTCAAGGAGACGCTGCGCGACATCGACCTCTTGCTGATCGACGACATGCAGTTCCTCCAGGGCAAGTCGGTTCAGCAGGAATTCTGCCACATGCTCAACGCGCTCATTGACGGGGCGCGCCAGGTGGTGGTGGCGTCGGACCGCCCGCCGGCCGAGCTCGAAACCCTCGACGAGCGCGTGCGCTCGCGGTTGAAGGGCGGCGTCGCCTTCGAAATCGGCGCCCCGGACCTCGAGCTTCGCCGCCGCATCATCGCCACCCGCTATGCCGCCGCGCAGGATCAGAACCCCGGCCTCGATATCCCCGAGCAGGTACTCGAATATGTTGCGCAGTCGGTGGTCTCCAACGGCCGCGACCTCGAGGGCGCGCTCAACCGCCTGGTCGCCCAGTGGCAGTTCACCAGCCAGACCGTGACGCTCGCCTCGGCCGAGATCACGCTTCGCGACCTCGTCGGCGCGCGCGAGCCGCGGCGGGTGCGGATCGAGGACATCCAGCGGGTCGTGGCGCGGCACTTCAACGTGTCCAAGGCCGACCTCCTTTCGAGCCGGCGGACGCGAACAATCGTGCGACCGCGCCAGATCGCCATGTATCTCGCCAAGATGCTGACCCCGCGCTCCCTGCCCGAAATCGGACGGCGGTTCGGGGGCCGCGACCACACCACCGTGCTGCACGCCGTGCGCAAGATCGAAGAGCTGATCGAAGGCGACAAGTCGCTCGCTGACGAGATCGAACTGCTCAAGCGGATCATGACAGACGAATAGCGCCGGCGCGGCGACGGGCGTAACACAGCGCGTCGCCGCGGACCGGGGCTGTTCAGGCGATGGCGGCGATGGTCTCGTCGTCGAGATGGCCGGGGACCAGGGTGATCGGCACGGGAAAGGTGCCGGCCGCCTTGCCGGCAAGAGCGGTCACCAGCGGCCCCGGTCCTTCCTTCTCGGTGCTCGCGGCGAGCACCAGGACGGCGATGTCCTCGTCGTCCTCGATCAGCTTGACTAGCTCTTCCGCCTGCTGGCCCTCGCGGATGACCACCTGCGGCTCGATCATGGTCTTCTCGCGCACATAGTCCGCTGCCTTTCCGAGCGCCGCCTCCGCCTGCTCCGTCGCTTCGGCCCGCATGATGTTCTCGACGCCCACCCACTGGGTGAACTCGCTTGGCGAGATCACGTAGAGCAGAACGACCGCGCCCCCGGTGTGAAGCGCGCGGCGACCGGCGAACAGCAGCGCTCGCGTTGATTCGGGCGTGTCGTCGATGACGACCAGGAACTTCCGACGATGGCCTTCGGCCGTGCTCTTTCGTTTGGCGGGCATGCTGGGATGGTGGCACAGAGCGGGCGGATCGCGAAACAAGGAAATAGGGGGTCCGGAACTCCCGGTTCCCCCGCTGTCTTGCCGGTGCAGCGGCGGCTAAGCCTTGTGGACGAAGCCGACCACGTCGCGGACGCCGTCCATGGTCTTCTCGGCGATCGCACGGGCACGGGCTGCGCCGTCGTTGAGTATACCGTCGATGTAGCCGGGATCGGCGAGCAGGCGCCGCATCTCGCCCGCCACCGGCGCAAGCTTCTCGACCGCGAGATCGGCGAGCGCCGGCTTGAAGGCGGAGAACTGGGCCCCGCCATGCTCGCGAAGGACGTCCGACTTGCTGCGGCCGGAGAGCCCCGCATAGATGCCGACGAGGTTGTCGGCCTCCGGACGCTGCTTGAGGCCGTCTAGCTCCGACGGCAGCGGCTCGGGATCAGTCTTCGCCTTCCTGAACTTCTGCGCGATGGTGTCTTCGTCGTCGGTGAGGTTGATGCGCGAATAATCCGAGGGATCGGATTTCGACATCTTCTTGGTGCCGTCGCGCAGCGACATCACCCGGGTCGCGGGGCCGGTGATCAGCGGCTCAGTGACCGGGAAGAAGGCGTCGCCATAGCCGTTGTCGGCGATCGACTCGGCAAAATCGTTGTTGAATTTGATGGCGATGTCGCGGGTGAGTTCAAGGTGCTGCTTCTGGTCCTCGCCCACCGGGACATGGGTGGCGAGATAGGCGAGGATGTCGGCCGCCATCAGGACCGGGTAGTCGTAGAGCCCGATCGAGGCGTTCTCGCGGTCTTTGCCCGCCTTCTCCTTGAACTGAATCATGCGGTTGAGCCAACCGAGGCGCGCCACGCAGTTGAACACCCAGGTCAGTTCGCCATGGACGCTGACCTGGCTCTGATTGAAGACAATCGACTTCGCCGGGTCGATGCCGGCGGCGAGGAAGGCTGCGGTGACTTCCCGGGTGTTCCGCTTGAGGGCCTTCGGTCCACCCCACACCGTGGTCGGCACGGTGATCGCATGCATGTCGACCACGCAATAGATGCAGTCATGCGTCGACTGCATCTCGACGAAGCGCACGATGGCGCCAAGATAGTTGCCGAGATGCAGATTGCCGGTCGGCTGGACCCCGGAAAACACGCGGGGCGGAAACTTGCTCATGGTTCAGGACCCTCCGTCGCGGGCGGGGTTAGCGGAGAGCCGTCCCCGGCGCAAGCGCTGATCATCGCCGGCGGAGCGCAAGGCCGATCGCGCGGCGGAAGTCGGCCGCTCCGGTGAGCTGGCAGAACACCGCGAAGAGCACCATTCCAGCCACCACCAAGATCGCCACCGCACTCGCGCGGA
>Ga0207773_100511_pt1 | contig 14790 bp, 8 predicted proteins | sample TtaePargueraPR_2_FD_187281 | JGI IMG/M metagenome (GOLD analysis project Ga0207773, IMG submission 187281) | Aerobic enrichment media microbial communities from Bioluminiscent Bay, La Parguera, Puerto Rico - Tt and M1 (3) (SPAdes) | ecosystem: Environmental > Aquatic > Marine > Unclassified ...
CAGCCGGAACAGCTCCGCTAAAACCTTTGTCAAAATTCTGTGGACTGTATCCATTTATCGAGGTAGGTACATCGGCAAGCAAGGTGTTAGGTAAAATAGTCCCTTCATCGAGAACTGCTGTGTATAAAAAGGGTTTCAGAATGCTTCCTGTGCTACGCGGGCTTTGAATAATATCCACAAAACGATTGTGCTCACCTGTTGTAGGCGCATTTCCTATATATCCAAGCACCTCACGGCTTTCTATGTCCAGTACCAGAATGGCCAGATTATGGATTTGGTTTTGCTTCAATTGAAAATGAAACTCTTCAGCTATTTGGTTGAGCTGTTGCTGGAGAGAGTACTGCACAGTGGAGAGGAGCTGTTTCCCGGGATGTTCTTTTCTTGTCCTTTCTGTAAGATGAGGTGCTATATCCGGTAGTGGCAATGGTTTACCAGGAAGGGGCTCTGAGAGGGACAATTCATAAGTGGTTTGGTCGATGATGTGGTTTGTATTCAATTTTCTTAACAAAGCGTCCCTTTTATTTCTAAAAACAGCCTCGTTTTTTCCCGGAAATACCAGTGCGGGGGAATTGGGAAGGACTGCTAAAGCCGCTGCCTGTCCCCAACTTAGATCATGGGCCGGTAGGCCAAAATACCGCCAGGAAGCTGTTTCCAATCCTACCACATTACCTCCGAATGGAGCCTGTGAAGCATAAAGGCTGAGAATCTCCTTTTTGCTGAACCGGATTTCCAAACGAGTGGCCATAGCCATTTCAATGATTTTTTCCCAATAGGTACGTCTTTTGTTTTTCCGGGAGAGCCGGATGACTTGTTGGGTTAAGGTACTGGCTCCCCTACGGCTTTCAGTAGTAAAATTCTGCCAAAGCGCTTTTGTGATGGAAATGGGATTAAATCCCGGATGGTAATAAAAGTACTCATCTTCAAAATGCAGAATACACTGCTCGAACCTCATCGGTAAACTGTCTTGCTCAGGGAATCTCCACTGGCCGTCTTCTGCAATACGTGCTCCCAACAATATCCCTTCCCGGCTAAGTAACACATTGGAAAATGGAGTTTCAAAAAGGTTTTTAGGAAGGACAAAATACCAGGAGATAAAGAGGACAAAGCATGTACCCCAAAAGAAGGGATGTCTTTTGAAGGTGCTGTAAAGATGTTTCGGTATGAAACTTTTGTTCTTCATATGCTCAATCGAAAGATGAAACCTTGCACTTTTAATGCAAGGCTTTTAGTTTCTGTAAATCCATTCTTCTAGTTATGGCACGACCTGTACCCATCTTCCTTTTGTTCTCGCAAAGTACGTATTGTCATACATTGCTTCTGCTTGTGTTCCAGGTAGGTAGTATGTGCCCAGATAGGAGGCATTCAGTTTTATGGTAAAGACTTTGGTCTCTTTGCTCTCTATGTTGAAATAGAAGTTCACCCGATCGTCCCGTATATCTTTGTAGCCAGCGTCTCCGGTTGCTCCCCCGCCAAGCTCGGTAAAAGAAGTATTGATGATTTCCCAGCCGCTGGGGAATATTTGAGTTAAGGCCACATTGGCCATGGGGTCAGCGGAGGTGTTGGATACCGCTATTTGGGCAATGATTTCTGACCCTTGCTGTAGGGCTGAAACATCCAAGGTCTCGCCGCCTCCGTTCAGGAACTGGGCTTTTACCGATAGGTTCCGTTGTTCGGTCAGTTCTTCTCCCAAAGGCAGTTTTCCACTTTGTGATAGTGTGACATAAAGTACGTTGTCTTCTTTGTTTTCTACCTTCAACTTGTTGTCTCCCATTTTTACAGTCAAAGGTCGCTCTGCAAGAGCTTTTTGGGTGGAAAGTGTTTCGGATTTGTTGTTAAAGGTGTAAGCGGCTTCCACGGCTTTTCCACCGTTTTTGATGATCATTTTGGAAAGGGAAAGCAATCCATAGGCTGTTTCTTGTGTACTGTACCATCCCTGGGAAGAAAGGTCTTTGGCCAGGGAAATGGCTAGTTCGCGTTGACGTCTATCTTCCATAATTACCATTGTCTCCAAAGCCATGGCCCTATTTCGGAAGGGGGAGCCATAGGTATGGTAGTTATATTTTTCTGGAATAAAATCAATGTTAGCTTTAGCTGCGATTTGTCTGGCCGCATCCTGTTTTCCAGCAAGAGCATAGGCAGCCGCCAAACGCCATTTGGCATCATTACTCAGCTCTTCATATTCCCGTAATCGGTTCATGGCAGCGAGCTCGGGATGTCCCGCGAGCGCCAAAGTATAAAGTCGGTAAGCCTGTACCAAACTCGAATTGTACGGTGTATATGAATCACGCCACTGCCGCGCTTTGGTTTGCTGAAATGTAATCCAATTGCTCAAAAAGGTGATAGGTAAAGCGTAGCCTTTCGCTTTGGCTTCCAACATAAAATGTCCGGCATAATTGGAGCCCCACTCATCGGCCTCACGCATGCCGGGCCAGTAACTGAGCCCGCCATTGGGGTTTTGGAAACGGCTTAGGATAGAAATGGCATGGCTGATGTTTTCTTGGATTTCTGCCTTCTTATTGGAATTCAGATCAAAAATATCAGCCAAGAATAACTGTGGGAAAGCCCCGGAAGTAATCTGTTCTACGCAGCCATGGGGATAACGGATAAGGTATTCCATCCGTTTGCTGAAATCCATTGGTGGAAGGGTAGAAAACTCTACAGATGCAGTATTGGTGCCTTTCACACCAAACGTCCTCATATCGATTTCCAAAGACGTTTTTCCCTCTAGCATATACGTTTTGGACTTTTGTGAAATGGGATTAGGGTTTACTACTGAGACCTCTATTGGATAGCTGGCTTTTTCCCCGGCCCCGGAAGCAGTTACTTCTATTTGTTGGGGTTTGGGATCGGACATTACCTCAAACTCAAAATTCACAATCTGCTCACCTAGCCGATTAAAAGTAATGTTTTTTGTGGTGCTGCCAACAGGTTTCAAGCCGTTACTGGTGTTTACAGATACACTCACATTTTTCACTTTCCTTTCCATTGCGAATACTGTTACTGGGAGGGTTACTTTTTCGCCCGGTGAAAGTTTTCGAGGAAGAGATGCCAATACCATCAGCGGTTTACGGACAGGTACGGTTTCGTCGGTGCTTCCGTATGCCGATGTGCCGTGATCGCCTGCCACCAACATAATTCGCACTGATCCGATATAATTGGGCATGAGGAGTTTATGGGAAGCAGTTTCTCCAGGTTTTAGTGTAAACGGCCCAATATACGTCACTACAGGTTTAAAGCGGTCTACCTTTCGATTTTTAGCTCCGGCAGCGAGGTCGCCACCACCTATTTCATAGATATTTTCTACACTTCCGGAATAGGCTCCGATCACGTAATCAAAAATATCGAATGTCTTTACGCCCAAAGCTTCACGGGAGTAAAACGCCTTGTGGATATCGGGAGAGGTAAATCGAGTGAGATCGAGGAGGCCTTCGTCGACTACAGCCAAGGTATAACTCATAGGCCTCTTGTTCTTTTCCGAAACTGTTACAGTATAAGGTGTTTCAGGCTTCAACACTTTGGGAACGTCAATTTGCGGATATAGGGTTGTTTCTGGGTTTTCCACCAATATCGGAATCACGCCATATAGGCGAATAGGCAAATTGTTTTTTGTTTGGTCATGGGGTTGTAAAAGTGTGATGTTCACATAGATATTTGGAGCCATTTCACTGGTAAGAGGCACTCTTACTTGGGTTTCACCTTTTTGGGTGTCTGTCCAAAACTTATCAAGTACGCCGGCGCCGTTTTCGATGCTGACGAGTGCTTTGCCATTGTTTCCCGAAGGGAAGGTGATCACGGCTTCTTCGCCCACATTGTACTTTTCCTTATCTGCCGAGAATACCAGCATTTTGGCACTTTCAGCATCGCCACCTGATGGCCTTCCCGACCAGCTGCGGTAGAAATAGACGGTTTTTCCAGTCGCATGTCCGGATTCCTTATCTATCACACGTATGAGGTATCTCCTGCCCATTTGGTCAGGGATATTGAGGGTGAACTGACCTTTTCCATCTGCTCCAGTGGTAAGTCCCAGCTCTTTAAAAGGCTGGTAAGTGGTGGTGCTTTCATAATGGGAAAGGTTATCAGGGCTGCGATTCCACCACCATCGCCATTCAATTTCAAAGACCTTTATTTCCAATTTGCGATTGCCAGCTGGGTTTCCTTTTGCATCTAAGCTCACGACATCGAATATGGTGCTTTCATCTGTATAATAGGAACCATACCGGTGGGGAGTAGGGGCTTGCAGACCTACAAAGTATTCGTAAGGAGCGAGTTTTTTGGAGAACACATCTATGGAAACGTCGCCGCCGCCTTCAAATACTTTTGTTAGGAAAGTGGCCTGCAGCATGCCTGGAGCTTTTCTATCGATGTCGATTTCTTTATTGAAAACCGTTTCCCCTTCTTCAGAAAGTTTGGTTTCCTCCATGACAGGAATTTCGATTCGGGAAAAGGAGCGTACCGGATCAGTGAAATCATAATTAGTGAATTTATCGAAAGCGTTTGGGGCAGGGCTTATGGTAACTTCCATTTCTGCATTCAGATTTCTGGCTGGTGCACCATGTAGCCATGTTGAGGTCAGTTTGCCTGTAATGGGCTTATTGGCATTTAGGATTTCATCTTTAAAGTCGATCTTGATTTTTAGCCGGTTGGGTTTTACGGTAGCCACTTTCAGGGTTTTCGAAAAATGAGCACCACCTACACTTACTTTAGCATGCCAGTTTCCAGTAGGTGCTGATGCATCAGTGGGAATGGGAAAATAGTAAAAGCCGTTTTTGACCCGCTCGGGATCGTTAGTACTGTTTAGTATTTCTTGATATACAAGATTCCCGCGGGCATCTATGACATTAATTTTTACAGGGTGGTCAGACGGAATAGGGTTGGCTTTATCGTCCAGAGCGAAAGTAAGATGGATAGTGTCTCCAGGGCGGTGGACGCCCCGTTCGGTGTAGAGGAAACCTTTTAGCCCTTTTTCTAGCTTTTCTCCAGAAACATCGAATTTACTAAGGGATAAGGCATTGCCATCTTCCAATTTTGAGTAGGCATAGTTGTTATCTTTTTTAGCAACAGCAAATGCAGCCTTTCTTTTGGTATCGAAGTGTGCAAAACCATTCCCGTCTGAAACCACTGACCCGAGTAGTTGCTGCTGGTAGTCATATACTTCCACCTTAACCCCTTTCTCGGACTGAGTATTGAGTAGATTAGTGGTCACAAAATCATAGGAGTGATTGGCACTTTCTTTTATGATCAGGCCAAGGTTGGATCCTAGGATATTAGTGGTCTGAAACCTGTCTTCATGGTAGTAAGCTGGATGACAGGGATTATCTCTTTCTTGCCAGTTGTAGGAGATATGGCGCCATGAGTATAGCTGATTATCCCAGTATTTTTTTTCCCGTTCTTCTTCATCAGTGGGGCTGTCTTCGTAGTAAGTATCTTCGTTATCATCTTCTCCCTCAATTTTAGAAGAATTTCCTATGGAGCATTCATAGGCACTGTATTCTTTTTTGAAACTGATCTCCAGCTGATATATCGCACCTGGATCGGCCTGGATGAGATCCGAAAGATTTAGTGCATGTGCTTTCCAGGAGTTTAAAGCCGATGGGATCTGATCGGTCACCTGAATGGTTTTTTTTGCCATCAGCCTTCCCACCCGGCGGATGTTGTAGCTGTTTTGTTCGTCCAGATTGGCTGATTGCAGAAATTGCAATACATTGTCCTGATATATTTTGATGACACGTACATCGACCGCCGTTAGGTTGACGGTTTGAAAGTAGAAAGGAGTGGTGGATGAAGCGGGTAAAATCACTCCTTGGGATAATAGTTTGACAGCAGGTTTTAGCTGCTCAAAGGAAACGGTTTCCACTAGGTTGGTTTTCATTGTGTAACCATAGGTATTTTTGATGCCCTTGAAGATTTCCAGACTCGCCTCACCGATAATTCGCTCCTTCGGATAGACTTGAAGCACATTGCCCTCAACTTCGAAGCGTAAATTATTTTGCCCTTTTAGTACCACAAGACCCTCGAAATTTTGATTTTCGTCAAGTGGGTCAGAAAAATTGATGCTGAGTAAACCCGTTTCTTCCAATGAGGTTTCTAGATTAACAACTTTGAAATTGTTCAACCCAGGAATGGCGAAGGACTCCGAACCTTTGTTTTCGGCCTTTATAGGAGTTCCGTTCCAGGAAATGTCGATATGGGTGTCGTCTGGCTGCCGGGAAATACTATCAATCGTGAAATGAAATAATGTGGCATCCATAGCTTGCTCCGGCCATTTAATGGCTAGTTTTTCTCCTTGTTGAGAAGCTTGTATCAGCTTTTTGGCGTTTTCGAGAGAAATTACATCCGCTGCTTCCAGGCTTCCCTCCAGGTGTTGCCACTCTTGGCTGTAGGATTGCAGGTTGTTTAAATTGATTTTGAATCCGGGTTGCAGCGTTTTGAAGCTGAAAGAGTAGGCCTTCAGGATGTTGTCGATGCCAGGGTAAAGCTTGTCCAGTTTCAGGCTTATCGTATATTCTGTGTCGGGCTGTAGGTAGGCTTCAGGCTTGAAAAAGAGCGTAGAACCATTTTCAATAAACAATTGACCTTTTGATGCGGGGGAAATACTGATGTACTCCGAAGGTATCTCCTGAGAAAGCTCGTATTTTTCCAATGGTTTGGCCAAGTCAATACGTATTGGCTCGGCAATGGATGGTCTGCCATGGGTATGGGAAGAAATGTATTCCCGAAATTGGAAAATATTGGCTGTTTCGGTAGGGGGATTGTCTTTGCATGAAAAGATAAACGGTATAAGACAAAGAATACAAAGGTATGTTATGTTTTTCATAAAAAAGAGTAGCATTAGCCAAGGGGTAAAAGTAACCCTTGAAATATGTGAAATAACAGTTTTGCAGTTCCTCTTATGAGGTAATAATTTTTTAAAAAGCCAAAAGGAAATCCTTCATTAACTGGCGGTACTCTTCTGAGTAAGAAAAGTCTTCATTTTTGATACGCAAGATAGTGATTTCTGGGGAACTTGAGGGTAAAAAAGAATAGGCTTTGATCTGGCGAAGTACGCGCGTGGAAGAGCGGTCTTTGAGCTCAAAAAAAGCGGCTGGGTAAAGATGGAAGAACCGTGCCACTTTTTCCAGTTCTTTCATTTGTTGCGGAGGCAGGATCACCCAAAACTTTCCCTTTTCCTTGTCCAGCAGTTTTACAACACCTTTAATGAGATCACCGAAGGACAATGCATCATTATGGAGTGCCAAGTTGCGCTGTTGGTCCAAGGATTTATTGTGATTGGTGAAATAAGGGGGATTGCTGACAATCAGGGGGTATTGGCCGGAAGGTGATGGGGCAAAATTTTGAAACCGCTTTAGATGGATCTGCACACGCTCTTTCCATGGGCTTTTTGCCACATTTTCTTTAGCTTGTTTGGCAGCAAACTGATCGATTTCCACTGAGTCAATTTTTGCTGTGGAAAATCGTTGTGCCAACATCAATGAAATCACACCTGTGCCCGCACCGATGTCGAGTATTCGGTCAGTGTTTTCAGCAGTAGCCAATGCCCCTAAAACCACTGCATCTGTGCTGACCTTCATAGCACAGTTTTCCTGATGTATGGTGAATTGTTTGAACTGAAAGTAAGTGTTGGCCATGGATAAAGTTAACCTAAATCTTTTTCGTACACTTCATCAACGAGTAGGTTTGGGGATTCGGCGGCGTCTACGGCAAGCTTGTCACAACGTTCATTTTCAGGGTGGCCTGCATGTCCCTTTACCCATTGGAATTGTGGCTTATATTTGTGGTGCAATGGAATATAGCGTTTCCAAAGGTCGACATTTTTCTTATCCTTAAAGCCTTTTTTTTGCCATCCCCATAGCCACCCCTTTGTGACAGCATCGACCACATATTTGCTGTCGGAGTATATTTTGACAGGTATCCCTTCTACCTTGATAGCCTCCAGACCTTTGATAACAGCCAAAAGTTCCATGCGGTTGTTGGTGGTTAACCTGAACCCTTCAGAAAGCTCCTTTTCATGTTGCTTGTATTTCAGAATGGTACCATAACCACCGTTACCGGGGTTGCCCTTGGCTGCGCCGTCTGTGTAAATCAAAATCATGGATCAAAAGTAAAAAAAATGTCAGCCAATTCTAGCTGACATTTGAAATGAAAATATTTTAGGCAAGTTTAAAACATATCTGTGAGATTGGTCTTGAAGATCTTGATCGCTATGGAAAGCAATATGATCCCAAATATCCTCCGAAGCACGTCTAAACCGGTTTTTCCTAGTTTTCTTTCCAGCCAGGTGGTGCTTTTCAGCACAGCATAAACCACAATTAGGTTAATGAGAATCCCTATTGCTATATTGATTTGTGAAAATTCTGCTTTAAGCGTCAAAATAGTCGTCATGGTCCCCGCTCCCGCAATCAATGGAAAAGCAATGGGAACAATAGACGTACTGGAAGCGTCAGCCTCCGGATCGGGCTTGAATATTTCTACACCCAAGATCATTTCTGCACCAAGGGCAAAAATGATCAAAGCACCTGCAATGGCAAAGTCAGCCACGCCTATACCAAATAGGTTAAGAATGTTTTTTCCCAACAGAAGAAAAAGCACCATAAGAACGCCTGCCACTATGGTCGCTTTTTCTGACTGAATATGCCCCGCTTTTCTTCGTAAATTGATTATTATTGGGATGGATCCCAGGATATCTATTACAGAAAATAGGATAAGGGTAACCGATAAGATTTCTTTGAAATCAAACATTATTCAAAATTTTCCGCAAAAGTAAAATTTAAATTCTGAATAATTTCAATTTTTGAATTAATATTCTTTGATAAATTTTATCAATTTGTCAAACTCCTCATCTGTAATAGCCGGGAAGTTGGCGATTCTAAAGCTGGTTGGCTTTAAAGGTCCATATCCACTTCCCATTTGCATGCCTTCTTTTTCTGCTGCTTTTTTGATTTCCTGAATAAAGTCTTCCTTACCAGCGATGCCCATTACCGTTTTACTTCTGGTATTTGGATTTTGGACAAGCATTCTCAGCTTATCCGACTGGGCAATCGTTGTTTCCAATTGCTTCATTCTTTCACGAATGATCTGATCGGTCACCTGGATTTCCGGTCTGTCTTCCAAGCTACGTTTTAACAAGTAAATGCCCAGTACATTTGGAGTGTAGTGGGTTTGATAATTAGCCGCATTTTGTAGCATGAAGCTAAGGCTATTGTATCTTCCTGCCTCACCTTTTCGCTCACATTTTTCGATGGCCTTTGGAGAAAGTATCAATAAGCCCAAACCTGCAGGAAGCCCAAAGCACTTCTGCACAGAGGCATACCAAATGTCCGCCAATGTGAAATCCAGTTCAATCCCTGCCATGGAGGAAGTCGTATCCACGGCAATCATCTTATTAGGATATTTACCTCCGACCTGGCGGATCAGTTCATTGCTTACTTCGGTAGCATTGGAAGTTTCGTTTTGGGTGATGGCGATAAGGTCAAACTTTTCGTCGATCTCCAATGCCGCTACATCCAGCTCTGTCTCGGTATCCAACTTTAGTGATTCTGTTTCACTATTAAGGTGCTGCGCAAAATTCAACCATTTTTTGCCAAATGAGCCGGAGTAAATATGGAAACTAGCACTTTCCACAATTGATTGGGCGATGATTTCCCAGTTCTCGGTAGCACTGCTGGTAAACAGAAGTTTATAATCTTCAGGAACATGGAGTTTCTCTTTGATTAAGGTTTCTGTTTCCTGATAAAGGTTCATGAAAGTTGCGCTTCTGTGGTTAGCGCTTAGGATTCCTTGATCAAAAGCATCCTGTAAATATGTGGCCAATTGGTCGTAGACCTTAGATGGTCCTGGAGCGAAAGTAATCATCTTTTGATATGTGTTAATTTTTACAGAAAATACTTAATACCTAGTTCGTAGCCTTTGAGCCCTAGGCCTGAGATCATGCCAATACATTCCTTGGAAATGATGCTTTTATGCCTGAATTCTTCTCTTTTGTAGATGTTGGATATGTGGATTTCCACCACGGGAGTGGTTACCCCGGCAATGGCATCAGAGATAGCCACAGAAGTATGTGTATACGCACCTGCGTTAAGTAAAATGGCATCATAACTAAAACCTACCTCATGGATTTTACTTACCAATTCCCCTTCAACATTGCTTTGGTAATATTCCAAATTGACATCCGGAAAAGTGGATTTCAATGTCTCAAAGAAATCTTCGAAGGACTGGCTTCCATAAATTTCAGGTTCCCTTTTGCCCAAAAGGTTTAGATTAGGTCCATTAATGATCAGTATTTTCATGTGATTTAATTTGTGTTTATATGACACATGGAACCTTGGATGTCAAATATAATTATTGATGGACAGTTTAATAATTATATTTGACATGTCGGTTTCAAAATTTTAAATGGTTTGTAGTGTGCGATTCAAAATTTTGCCCAAAGTTAAGCATTGGCAAGTTGATTTGAGAAAAAACTGGGCCTTTAATTTTATCTTTGGTTTTAAAACCTGAGCTATGCCGGATATTTGGGAAAATCACATCAAGCAGTTTGAGCATTATTTAAAGCTAGAGCGGTCTTTGAGCAATAATTCGATCATGGCCTATCTCCATGATATGCAGAAACTCTCCAATTTCATCAAGCAGAGATTTCCTGATGCCACACCCCTAAATATAAAATTAGAACATCTAAGGGCCTTTGTAAATGAGCTGGCCTCTATTGGCATTTCGGAGTATACCCAAGCCCGGGTAATTTCGGGGGTGAAGGCATTTTTTAAGTATATGGTATACGAAGACAGGATTCAGGAAGATCCTGCGATATTGCTTGAGAGCCCTAAACTTGGCAGGAAATTGCCTGATACACTGAGTTATCATGAAATAGTACAGCTTTTGGAAGGTATTAAGCTTGGAGATCCCGAGGGGCATCGCAATAGGGCCATGTTAGAGATACTTTACAGTAGCGGCTTACGAGTATCGGAACTTGTGGAATTGAAATTGGGACAGGTTTATGCGGATATCGGTTTTTTGAGAGTCATTGGAAAAGGAAATAAGGAACGTTTAGTGCCTGTTGGAAAGGATGCACTCAAGTATTTGGACATATATTTGGCTGAGATCAGAAGGCACCAGAAAATTGCTCCTGGTCATGAAGAGTATGTTTTTTTAAACCGGAGGGGAAAAAAACTGACCCGGGTAATGGTGTTTCTTTTTATTAAGAAATTGGTAGAAGAGGTAGGAATCAAGAAAAAAGTAAGTCCCCATACCTTTAGACACAGCTTTGCTACCCATTTGATCGAAGGTGGTGCTGACTTAAGGGCGGTGCAAGAAATGCTCGGACATGAGAGCATTACCACGACGGAGATTTACACTCATTTGGACAGGGAGTATCTCAGGCAGGTTTTGACGGAGTTTCATCCGAGGAAATAATAGTAATTAGTATTGCTGGAGTTTTTGAATAATTTCAGGTTATTTTTTTGGTTCTCCTGTGAAATGAAGTGGCAAATTTAAATGTTTGAGGAGCCCAAGGAGACTAACTGCTCGGTGGGGAGGTACTGATAGCACGCGGCTTATGACCGCTTTGCAATGCCATGTCTAAAATGGGTACTAAAATTCATCAAACAGTGGTAACCGGTAATTGGCAAGTTTAGAAGGTTTGGCCATAGTAAATCATATAAGGTCTGTTTTTTTTAATGTAGATGGAATATTTTCCAAGCTTTTGGTTAGTGCCTTAGACTTGTTTGATTTATTAGGAGAAAAACTTTTCATTTTATAAATAACGTTATAATGTATTTAAATTAATTTTTTTTGTGTATAAAAATAAATTCCTTATATTAATTCCATAATTGTTGAAATATCTAATCCTATGAAAAAACTTTTTAGAGTGCTTGTCTATTTGATTGTTCTTGTAATTCTGGTGGTCGGCGCTGGGCTGGCTTATATTACTTTCGCCTTGCCCAATGTAGGAGAGGCTGAAGAAATTATTGTAGAAGGAACTGAAGAGCAAATTGCTAGGGGGGAGTACCTGGCCAATCATGTAATGCTCTGTATGGATTGTCATGCTGAAAGGGACTATTCAATTTTTACAGCCCCACCAATCCCTGGAAGTAAAGGTATGGGAGGGGACAGGTTTGACAGGTCCATGGGATTGCCAGGAGTGTTTGTCTCCCCCAACATTACGCCTGAAGGGATTTCAGATTGGACAGATGGAGAATTATTTAGACTTATCACCACCGGGGTCCGAAAAGATGGAGAGCCTATTTTTCCTGTAATGCCTTACCAAAAATACAGGGAATTGGATCCAGAGGACATTAAGGCGGTTATTGCGTATCTAAGGACACTGGAGCCCAAAAAAAGTGAAATCCCAGAAAGGGAACTGGATTTCCCTATGAACTTTATCCTGAGGACCATTCCAGTAAAGGCAGAGTTAAAACCTATGCCTCCAAAAACGGATACCATCAAATATGGGGGATATTTGGTGACAGCTGGAGCATGCGGTGAATGTCATACCAAATTTGAGAATGGAGCGTTTACCGGGCCGTATTTGGCTGGAGGTCGTGAATTCCAATTTCCTGATGGCTCCATCTTAAGGTCTCCTAACCTTACGCCACATGAGACTGGTTTGGGAAATAAGAAAAAAAGTGAATTCGTAGCACTATTTAAAAATTATGACCCGGCTCATTTTAAGCCTGGAGCAATTAAGCAAGGGGATTTTCAAACGATTATGCCCTGGACTATGTATGCAGGTATGGACACGACCGATCTTGAAGCTATTTACGCATTTCTGACATCTTTGGAACCTGTAGAAAATAAAGTAGAAAAAATCACACTTGCTGAATAAAAAACACTTTGATTGAAAAAGTTGGTTTAATCACCAATAGGTAAAGAGTGGGGGCTTAAAGGTGCCACCACTCTTTTGTTTGATTGAGCCTTGAAGTTTTATCGTTTCCTGCTTAATCTTTGAGAAACAGTAAATTTTAAATTGGTCTGGCAAAGAGAAAAATTGCCATTATTTTGTTGAATTCAACTCTTTGTCAAGCCAGACTTTTTTGTCTTTAGGCAATATCACGGTAACCTTTTTTCCATTGTAATAGACTACTTTTTCTTGGTTAGTTTTGCTGAGTAAGCCTATTTTAGTTAGCATTCCTCCTTCCCATTTGATGTCTACTTCGATGTTTCCCCGGGCAACCAGTCCTTTCACTTCTCCCGATTTCCAACTTTCTGGAAGGGTAGGCAATACCCTGATGAAGCCTTCGTGAGACTGTAAAAGTAACTCGGCTACTCCAGCTGTAAAACCGAAGTTCCCGTCAATCTGGAATGGAGGGTGTTCGTTAAAAAGGTTGTCTGCGGTAGAAATTTGCAGAAGCTTGTAGAGGTTATCCTCGGCAGATTTTTTATCCAGAAGCCTGGCGTTAAAATTGATCATCCAAGCCCGGCTCCATCCAGTGCCAGCACCTCCGTGTTGGAGACGATAATCTATTGTCTTTTGAGCTCCTGTAAATGCTTCGGGAATGGCTTCAGTGATATCATCTCCCGGATGAAGGGCATAAAGGTGGGACATATGACGATGTCCTTTTTCGGGCTCTTCGTAAGGCTCATTCCATTCCAAAATTCTTCCATCCTCCCCTATAGCTACTCCCGGATAAAGTTTGGCAAGCTTATTATTGACCTCTTTGGTAAATTCATCGTCAATGGAAAGCACATTGGCAGCTGACAGGGTGTTCTGGAAAACATCTGCTATGATCTGGTGTCCCATGGCAGAACCATAGGAAACTGCTGCGGGTTTTCCGTCTGCTGCAGTATAGGAGTTTTCAGGAGAGGTTTCCGGATAGGACACCCAAAGCCCTGTTTTTTCGTCTTTTTCCAGCCAATCCAAATAAAAAGCGGCAAACTCTTTTAAGGCAGGATAGGCCCTGTTTTTCAGAAAGGTGGTGTCTTGGGTAAATTGGAAATGCTCCCAGTAATGCCGGGAAATCCATCCTCCTCCATGTATCCATGCACCCCAATAAGGCCTGTTTGCACGCATAAATGGAGCGGACCACAAGTCAGTGGCATGGTGGATGACTGTCCCCCTGTTGATGCCATATTGTTGTTTGGCCGTAATTTTACCTCTTTCTATTAATCTGTCTACCAAATCAAATAAAGGCAGATGCATTTCAGATAAATTAGTTGGGCCTGCGGGCCAATAATTCATTTGAAGGTTAATGTTCAGGTGGTAATCTGCATTCCAGGGGGCGGTGATGTGATTGTTCCAAATTCCCTGTAGGTTGGCGGGATTGGTGCCAGGCCTTGAAGAAGAAATTAATAAGTATCGGCCATATTGAAATAATTTAGCTGCTAAGTCAGCATCTTTGTCCCCTTTTTTTACCCGGGCCAGTCTTTCATCCGTAGGTAGGCTGTCTAATGCATGACCGCCTAAATCCAGGTTGACTCTGGAATAATATTGACGGAAGTCATTGCTGTGGTCCTTGAACAATTGCTCAAAGCTTTTTCCCTCCAGTTTGGTCAAAGTGGCTTCGTTTTCCCTCTCATAGTTGTCTTGATAAAATGAGGTGTTACAGACTAAGTAAATGATGGCCTCTTTTACTCCTTTTAGCTCAAGTTCCCCTTGTGCCGCTGTTGAAGTTCCCGAGGAGGTTTTTACCTTTAACCGGGTTTGGAACTTTACGCCATAATCAAGAGGGTTTGGCTTTTCTTCCAAAACGGCACCGTATTGGGTTACCTCTCCGTCCATGATCAGTTCGTTTTCGGAAGGGGCAGATACGGAAACGGTAGGATGCCCTTCATCTTCAGGCCTGTCAAGCCTGAGCTTAAAGT
>Ga0207773_100512_pt1 | contig 14785 bp, 13 predicted proteins | sample TtaePargueraPR_2_FD_187281 | JGI IMG/M metagenome (GOLD analysis project Ga0207773, IMG submission 187281) | Aerobic enrichment media microbial communities from Bioluminiscent Bay, La Parguera, Puerto Rico - Tt and M1 (3) (SPAdes) | ecosystem: Environmental > Aquatic > Marine > Unclassified ...
GAGCCATAGTCCGCCGGTTTCCTTGAGCGCCGACCTCAGCGCGACCGCCAAGCCCCCGGCACTGGCCCCCTTGTCCGCCGGCGGCGGGACACGGTTCGAGACGACGACGAGTCTGCCCATTCCTCCCTCACGTTTCCTTGTGCAGTGCAGCACAAAGTTAACGTCGAACGCCAGCACCAGTTCCCGAACTGCGACACTATGTCATCATTTATGGGGCGAAACGAGGGCGGAGAGCCAGGCGCGCACGTCCGCCGGACCGCCGAAAGCGGCCGGTGCGACGCTGCTCCGCCCTTCCGGCGGCTCACCGACGCGGAACGCGGCCCCGCCATGGGCCAAGGCGGACCGGAACATCGATTCGTCGGTGAGGTCGTCGCCGACTGCAACCGGCCGGCGGCCCCGAAAATCCGGGCTTTGCATGAACGCGTCGAGGGCCGCACCCTTGTCGGCACCGGCAGGCCGGACCTCGAAGACCATCTTGCCGGGCTGGACGGCCAGCCCTTCCCCGGCCGCCGCCATCGCCTCGCCGACGGCGGCCTCAGCCGCTGACGCGAGGCCGGGATCGGCGCGGAAATGGACCGCGACGGCGGTGCCCTTGTCCTCGAGCAGCGCCATGGGATTGGCCGCGACGAAGGCGGCGAGCCTTTCCCGCACCGCCGAAAGCCCGGCCGCGGGCGGATCGCCAATGATGGTGCCGCGGGCGTCGCGAAGGAGCGATCCATGCACCGCCCCGGCGGGGAGAAGCACCGGCGCGAAGAGACGGTCCACGGTGCCGAGGTCGCGGCCGGTCAGCACCGCCACCGCGCCGCCGGTCGCGGCAACCAGCGCGGCGAGGGTCTCCGGCAGGCCGGACGGCACCACCACGGCCTCCGGCGTCGGCGCGATATCGATCAGCGTGCCATCGATATCGAGGAAGAACGCCCAGCCGTCGGGCGAGCGGGGAAGTTCCGGGGAAGAGTCGCGGCGGAGTGCGATCCTAGTCCTCCATCTTCAGCGCGGCGATGAAGGCTTCCTGCGGGATGTCGACCTTGCCGAACTGCCGCATCTTCTTCTTGCCCTCCTTCTGCTTGTCGAGGAGCTTGCGCTTGCGGGTGACGTCGCCGCCGTAGCACTTGGCAAGCACGTCCTTGCGCAGCGCGCGGATGGTCTCGCGGGCGATGATGCGGCCGCCGATCGCGGCCTGGACCGGGATCTGGAACATGTGCGGCGGGATCAACTCCTTGAGCTTCTCGCACATCGCCCGGCCGCGGCGCTCGGCATTGGCGCGGTGGACCAGCACCGACAGCGCATCGACCGGCTCGCCATTGACCATGATCGACATCTTGACGAGGTCGCCGACCCGATACTCGGTGAGTTGGTAGTCGAACGAGGCGTAGCCCTTCGACACCGACTTCAGGCGGTCGTAGAAATCGAACACCACCTCGTTGAGCGGCAGGTCGTACTGCACCATGGCGCGGTTGCCGACATAGGAGAGGTCGACCTGGACGCCGCGGCGGTCCTGGCAGAGCTTGAGGATGGCGCCAAGATACTCGTCCGGCGTGAGGATGGTGGCGCGGAGCCAGGGCTCGGCGATCTCGGCGATCCGTACCGGGTCGGGCATGTCGGCGGGATTGTGGAGCTCGATCTCGTCGCCATTGGTGAGCTTGATCCGGTAGACGACCGACGGCGCGGTCGCGATGAGATTGAGATCGAATTCGCGGGTGAGACGCTCCTGCACGATCTCGAGGTGGAGGAGCCCGAGGAAGCCGCAGCGGAAGCCGAAGCCGAGCGCGGCGGAGGTCTCCATCTCGTAGGTGAAGGCGGCGTCGTTGAGCCGGAGCTTGCCGATCGCGGCGCGCAGATCCTCGAAATCGGCGGCGTCGACCGGAAAGATGCCGCAGAACACCACCGGCTGGGCCGGGCGGAAACCGGGCAGTGCCACCGCGGTCGGCTTGCGCTCTTCGGTGATGGTGTCGCCGATGCGGGTATCGGCGACCTCCTTGATCGAGCCGGTGAAGAAACCGATCTCGCCCGGCCCAAGCTCCGGCCAGGCGACCAGCTTGGGCGAGAAGACGCCGACCCGATCGACCTCGTAGGCGGCGCCGGTGCCCATCATTCGAATCTTCATGTGCTTGCGCAGCACGCCGTCGACGATACGGACGAGGACGATGACGCCGAGATAAGCATCGTACCAGGAATCGACGAGCAGGGCTTTGAGCGGCGCCTCGCGGTCGCCCGCCGGCGGCGGCAGGCGGTGCACGATCGCCTCGAGCACGTTGTCGACGCCGACGCCGGTCTTGGCCGAGATCTCGATGGCGTCCGACGCATCGAGGCCGATCACGTCCTCGATCTGCTGCTTGACGCGCCCGGGCTCGGCGGCGGGGAGGTCGACCTTGTTGAGGACGGGGACGATCTCGTGGTTGTTGTCGATCGCCTGGTAGACGTTGGCAAGGGTCTGGGCCTCGACCCCCTGGCTGGCATCGACGACCAGGAGCGACCCCTCGCAGGCGGCGAGGGACCGGCTGACCTCATAGGCAAAATCGACGTGGCCGGGGGTATCGATGAGGTTGAGGACGTATTCCTGCCCGTCCGGCGCCTTGTAGAGCAGGCGGACGGTCTGGGCCTTGATGGTGATGCCGCGCTCGCGCTCGATGTCCATCGAGTCGAGCACCTGTTCCTTCATCTCGCGGTCGGCCAGCGCCCCGGTCATCTGGATCAGCCGGTCGGCAAGCGTCGATTTGCCGTGATCGATGTGGGCGATGATCGCAAAGTTGCGAATGTTCTTTTGCGGTGCAGCGGTCATGCCCGCGCTGATACAGGCGCGCAGGGGCGGGAGCAAGCGCAGGCCGCGGCCTTTCGCGCAGATCGACCGATCGCCGAAACATCGGCAATGCAATCTACGGTAGGCGAACTCAGCGCCGACCGAGCAGGGTTTCGAATTCGCTGATCCGGGACGTCTCGCGAGGTCGCGCGCAGCGCGACCAGCGCTGCCTATTTCCAGTCCGGGCTGCGGGTATCGGCGGTCAACGTGACGGCGCCGGCGAGGATGGTGGCGACGACGCCGATGTCCTTGATCTTCATGGGGTCGACGTCGCGGGGGTCCTCCTCGAGCACCACGAAGTCGGCGAACTTGCCGGCCTCGATGCTACCGATGCGGTCGTCGACGCCAAGCAGGTAGGCCGCATCGATCGTCACCATCCGCATCGCCTTCTCGACATCGGTGACGCGCTCATAGGGCGCGTGGACCTTGCCGGACAACTCGCCGATCCGGTTGACCGCGACCCAGACCTCGAGGAGCGGGCTCGGCACGCCCACCGGGGTGTCGGAGTGCAGCGCCAGGACGATGTCCTGGTCGATCAGCGTCGCCATGCGCGCGGCGAGCGACGCCCGATCGGTGCCGATCTGGTCGGCATTGAGATCGGCTCGCTCGGACACGTAGTAGGGATTGGTGCTGACCAGCGCACCGAGGGCCTTGAGCTGCCGGCCCTGGGCAGTGCTCGAGATGCCGAAATGCTCGAACGAGAAGCGGTGGTCAAAGCGCGGCTTCTCGGCCTGGAGGGTGGCGAGCGCATCGAGCGTGATCTGGTTGCCGCCCGAACCGTTGGAATGGACGTGGATCTGAAACCCGGCATTCCACCACGGCCGCATCGCGTCGATGAAGGCGTCGGTGGAGTTGAACATGAACAGGCCCTTGAAGCGCTCTGAGTCGATGTATTTCGGCCACTGCAACTCCATGCCGAGGCTGACGAAGGCGTCATCGGCAAAGAACTTCACGCCGTTGAAGATGACCCGCTCGTTACTGGAGGCGCGGCGCTGGATGGCCTGGTTGATGGCATCGCCGCCGAAGAGCCCGGTGAAGGTCACGCCGTCGACGACGTGGACGATGCGGGCGACGCTGTCCGGCTGGCCGAAATAGCGTTCGGTGAGTTCCTGCTCGAGCTTGAGATTGACACCGCCGTAGAACAGGTCGCCCGTAGTGGTGACACCGGCCTGCTGCATGAGCGCGCCGAGATAACGCAGCGCCTTCAATCCCTCGTCGGGGGTAAGCAGGGCGGAAAGCGGCTTGAGGATGATGATCTTGGCCGCCTCGGTGCCGAGGAACTGGCCGTTGGAGCTGCCGTCGGGATTATGGCCGGCACCAATGGTGTTGGCGACCATCTCGTTGGTCACGCCGGAGGCGGCGATGGCGGCGGAATTGGCGAAGACATAGTGCTCCGAAGCGTCCCATACATAGATGGGGTTGGTCTTGGAGATCTTGTCGAGATCATCGCGGGTCGGAAACGCGCCGCCCATCGCAACCACGTCGTAGCCCCAGGTCATGATCGTCTCGGTCGGCGACTTTGCGGCCGCGACGTACTTTGCGAGCGCGGCGAAGGCGTCGTCGCGCGTCTTCACGCCGGGGAAGTCCTCGCCGTAGGGATTGCGGAGCGGGAAGTAGCTGAGCGGCGGACGGCTGATGGCGATCGAACCCATCACGGGGTGGCCGTGGGCCTCGACGAAACCGGGATAGATAACCTTGTCCCTGAAGGTCTCGTCGATCCGGTGCGGATAGCGCTTGAGCCAGGGATCGAGGTCCTCGAGCGTGCCGATCGAAAGAATGCGGCCATCCTTGACCGCGACGGCCTCGCCCGTCGGCCAGCCCGGATCCATCGTGACGATACGCCTGGCGACGAAAACGGTGACCTCGCCGGACTTCTGCTGGGGCTCGTCCATCAGCGAGGGCGGGATCGGCGCCAGGAGCGGGATCTCGGGCGTACTCGACGGCGCCGCAAAGTCTGCCGCTGCAAAGGGCGCGTAGGGCTTGGGCGGGCTCTGGCCGGCGACGGGCGCGGCGGCCGGGCCCGCCGCCGGTGCCGGCTCGGGCGACGTTGTGGAGGCTGCCGCGATCTGCATCTGGTTGTAGGCGAGTGCTTCGCGGAAGAGCGGGGCGAGTTCGGTGACGCAGTATGTGCCCCAGGTATCGGGAGCACCGGACGGGGTGAGATGGCTCGCCCCGATCCTTGGGCGGACATGTCCAGAATGGGCCAGGGCCGACCCGGCAACGAGCGAGCCGGCCGCAGCGCAGCATGCCAGAATGGCAATGGATCGAGAAAGGAACACGTGACAATCCCCCAGGACACAACATCCGAGCCATAACTCTATTCCGCCGCCGTTACGGATTGATTACCGTTATTTGGTGACTTTACCAAAATCATGGAGTTTACCGACAGCGTGGCATCGGGCTTGTCGGGATCGGCCATATTGGCGAGAAGACAGCCCGTGACGCAGAATCGAACCAGGCCGAACCGTTCCGGAGAAGCGACGCGCGCCAAGATCATCGACGCGGCGATCGGCGTGCTCGCCGATGACGGTTTCTCCGGCTTCACCCTGCAGGCGGTGGCCGACCGGGCGGGTGTGCTCTTTGGCAGCGTCACCCACCACTACCGCACGCGCGAGGGACTGGTGGAGGCCATGCTCGAGGCCGTGCTCGACCGCTACCGTCGGGGCTTCGACGATCTCGCCGCGGCGGTCCGGGCCGAGGACACAGGGCCGGTTCGTGCCCTCGTCACCTGGCTCATGGACGACGCGGTCGACCCTCGCACCGCCAACGTCTTCCTCGAGCTGTGGGCGATGGCGACCCACACACCGACGGTCGCAGCGGCGGTCAACGGCCTCTATGACCATGCCGTCGACGCGTGCATCGACGCGCTCGGCCTCGCCCCGCGAAGCCGGCAGGTCAAGCCGCTCCGCGAGGCGCTCTACCTGCTGGGGACGGTGATCGAGGGCAGTTCGGCGGTGTTCGGCAGCCGCGACCGCCGGCGCGCGCCATGGCGGGCGGTGCGCCGCGACGCGATCGAGATGCTGGTGCCATTGATCGAAGATCGCCTCGCCGCCTGCATCGCCGCCGGAGCGCCGCCGGCGCGGCGGCATCCGGGACGGGCTTGAACGACACACGGTTTGCCCGGCATCATGCGCGCCACTCGACAACCCGGAGAGCCGATGCCCAGGCCCGCCAAGGCCCCGCTCCTGACCCTGCTTGCGGCGATGCTGTGGACGACGACGATCGTCGTTGCCACCGCCGGAACGCCCTCGCCGCCGTGGCCAAGCATCGCCTGGCGGAGCGGGCCGATCCTGCCCGACGGCCCGCACCCGGACCGACAGATCGAGACGCTGTCACGCAAGATCGGCCAGATGCTGATGATCGGCTTCCCCGGCACGCGGCCGCAGGACCCGGGGCCGACCAAGGTCGCGGCGATGATCGCGGCGGGCGAGATCGGCGGCGTGATCCTGTTCGCCGACAACGTCCGGTCGCCGAAGCAGCTTGCGGCGCTGACCGCGGCGCTCGAGGCGGCCGGCGGCTCGGCGCCGCCGTTCATCGCGGTCGACCAGGAAGGCGGCAGCATCCAGCGGCTCAACAGGCGAAAGGGCTTCCTGCCGCTCGCCTCCGCCAAGACGATGGCGCGCAAGACCCCCTGCGAGGCCTACGGGCTCTATCTCAAGACCGCGGAGGAACTCGCCGCGGCGCATATCAACGTCAATTTCGGCCCGGTGGTGGACCTCAACATCAACCCGGCCAATCCGGCCATCGGCAAGCGCTCGCGCAGCTATGGACGCGAGCCGGACCAGGTGGTCGCCTTCGCGGAAGCCTTCGTCGATGCCCATCGCGCCGCCGGGGTGCTGACGGCGGCCAAGCACTTCCCCGGCCACGGCTCGGCGGGCCGCGATCCCCACATCGCGGTGGTCGACATCAGCCAGACCTGGGAGGACCAGGAGCTTCTGCCGTTCGCCGACCTGATCGAGGACGACGACGTGCCGATGGTGATGGTCGGCCACCTGATCCACGGCCGCTTCTCCGACGGCGACCGGCCGACCAGTCTGTCGCGGCGGGCGATCACCGCCGAGCTTCGCGACGGCCTCGGCTTCAACGGGCTGGTGGTGACCGACGATCTCGGCATGGATGCGATCACCCGGCGCTACGAGCCCGAGGTCGCGGCGGCCATGGCGGTGCGGGCCGGCGCGGACGTGCTGATCTTCGTCAATCTGTGGTCGACGAAGCCGCAGGCGCTCGACCGCGTGGTGCAGGCCGTGGCGGGCGATGTGGCCGCAGGGCGGATCCCTGCGCGCCTGGTGGAGGAAAGCCATGCCCGCAGCCGCGCCGCGCGCGAGGCGCTGGGACGCCGGACGGCCGCGCCGACGGCGCCTCAGGCGCGGGATTGCACCGACCCGCGGGCGGCGCGGCCCGGCGACGGACCGAGCCAGGGCTGAACCCGGCCACGATCCTCATTGGAGTCGCAATCGCGGGCGAGGCTGCGATCTGCTATGCTCCGTCGGTGAGGGGCCTATGGCATGGGAGGTGGTCATGAATCGGACATTCGCCGCGCTCTGCGGAGTGCTCCTTCTCTCCGCCGCGGCCGTCGCCCCGGTGGCGGCGGCCGAGGACGATATCGGCATCATCCGCGAGCAGGCGGGCACCCTGCCGCACGACGAGGCACTCCAGCTGCTCGGCGAGACCCTCGGCAAGAGCATCGAGGCGACGCAGTCCGATCCGACGATTCCCGACATCCTCGACGCGCTCGACGCCAACATCGCCGCGACCCGCCGGCTTCGCGAACTGGTCGACGCCGAAGGACCGGTGAGCGAGGAGCAGATGGCCGAGATCGCCACCGAGATCACCGCCATCGCCAAGTCCTTCGGGGCGATCGCCGACCTGGCGCCGGGCGTGTTCGAGCGCCGGCTCGCCGAGCTCGGCAATATCGACGCGATCGGCCAGGAGGTCGGCTTCCGCATTGCCGACGCCAAGGCGCGGCTGGAGGCGCTGCGCGCGGGCAACGCCGAGATCGACACCTATGTGCGCTCGGAGACGCTGACCAAGCCCGAGATCGAGAAGCTGCGCCTCACCCGCCAGGCCAATGACGCCGAGATGCACAGCCTCGAGGCGGCGGTTGCAGCGTGGACCTACTTTTCCGAACGGCACGCCGACGTGATGGCGCGGCTCGGCGACCAGTCGACCAATCTCGACGTGTTCTTCCACGCGCTCAAGGAGAACGCCCGGGTCTATGACTCCGCGGCACGGACCCTCAACATGGCGAACTCGCTGAACCTGGCGCTGTCGACGCTGGGGAGCGTCGAGGATCTCGACTCGCTCCGCTCCGACCTCGTGCGGTCGTGGACCGACCTGATGGAGATCGTCGACGAGGTCAATGACGGGCTGATGCTGAAGCCGGGGATGTGAGGATGCGCCGGCTGATCGTGGTGGCGCTGGCGGCGGTGGTGGCGACCGGCGCCTTCGTGATCGCCGAGGACGAGCATCTGCGACAGGAGGCCGAGGGCTTCGTCTCCGGTATCCTGGCGCGCGCCAGCGGTAACCCCAAGCCGAGCTGGGGCGACGTCGCCGACAAGGTCGGCGAGTTCGCGAGCGAGGAACGCGACCTCAAGCGCATGGTCGGCAACGACCAGGTGGCACCGGACCCGCCGTCGCCCGGAAGCGGCGCTGCGCAATAGGCGGCGCCGGCCGTCCCCCGGACTTGACGCGGTCGGCACGGGGCTGACAGATGCCGGTCCCGAACCACAATCCCGACGAGGAAACGCCATGCCGCTCGACGTAGGCGCCGCCTTCGCCCTTCCTGACGATTCCGACTCCGCGACCCTGGTCGGCCGCATCTTCCGGCCCGACGTGGGTGGCCCCTCGGTGGTGGCGCTGCGCGGCGCCGAGCTCGTCGACATCAGCGCCGCGGCACCCACCATGCGCGACCTCTGCGAGGCGCCGGAGCCGACGGGCGTCGCCCGCGACGCCCGGGGCGAGCCGGTGGCGCCGCTCGCCGAGGTGCTCGCCAACACGCCGCGCGCGACCCGCGACCCCGGCAGGCCGTGGCTGCTCGCGCCCACCGATCTCCAGGCGGTGAAGGCGGCCGGCGTCACCTTCGCCGTCTCGATGCTGGAACGGGTGATCGAGGAGCAGGCGCGCGGCGCGCCGGAGAAGGCCGCCGGCATCCGCGCCGAGATGACCGCGGCGATCGGCGAGGACCTCGCGCGCCTCCGGCCGGGATCGGAGCCGGCGATGGCGCTGAAGGCGCTGCTGATCGAGAAGAAGATGTGGTCGCAGTATCTCGAGGTGGGCATCGGCCCCGATGCCGAGGTGTTCACCAAGGCGCCGCCGATGGCCGCCGTCGGCCACCTTGCCGCCGCCGGAATCCGCGCCGATTCGAGCTGGAACAACCCGGAGCCCGAGGTGGCGCTGGTCGCGGCCTCGTCCGGCACCATCGTCGGCGCGACGCTCGGCAACGACGTCAACCTCCGCGACTTCGAGGGGCGCTCGGCGCTGCTGCTCGGCAAGGCCAAGGACAACAACGCGAGCGCCGCGCTCGGCCCCTTCATCCGCCTCTTCGACGCGAGCTTCGGCCTCGACGACGTCCGCAATGCCGAGGTGAGGCTCACCGTCGACGGGCCGGAGGGCTACCGGCTCGAGGGCGCCAGCGCCATGAGCAAGATCAGCCGCGACCCGGCCGAGCTGATGGCGGCGACGATCGGCAAGAACCACGGCTATCCCGACGGGGTCGTGCTCTATCTCGGCACGATGTTCGCGCCGGTCGAGGATCGCGACGATCCCGGCAAGGGATTCACCCACAAGGTCGGTGACATCGTCACCATCGCCTCGCCGAAGCTCGGCCGACTGCAGAACGAGATCGTCTACTGCGCCGACGCCGAACCGTGGACGTTCGGCGCCGCGGCGCTGATGCGCAACCTCGCCAAGCGTAAGCTGATCTAGGCCGGGCACTCAGAACGCGTCGAGCGTTGCGACCAACGCCCCCTGGCCGCATTTCCGGGAGGCCCGTAAGGATCAAGTCTGCCCGGGCACGCTGACCGGCTCAACCGCAGGGATGCTCGCCGCCGTTCGTGCTGGCCGCAACGCCCGTGAAGCCCGCCATCGCCGGTCACGCCTGCACATAGGTCGACGGCCCGCGCACGTTCTCGTCGATGTGGAGCTTCTGGAACAGGGATGGCATGGCCCGTTCGGCGCAGTCGGTGCGCGGGCAGGTCCGGCAGGAAACGCCGATCGGCGTGGCGAGCTGCGGGTCGGCAAGGTTGAGGCCGTCGGCATAGACGATGCCGCCGGCGTGGCGAACGTCGCAGCCGAGACCGATGGCGCGCTGGCCGATGCGGTGCGGCAGGCCGCTCACCGGCGACAGCGCCGTGGTGCGGCCGGTGGTGCGGGCGACGCAGAAATAGGTGGCGCCGTCGGGCATGCGCGAGAGCTGGACGCGGAGCATGCCCGGCGTCGAGAACGCGTCATAAACGTTCCAGCGCGGGCACGCGGCGCCGAAACGGGCGATGTGGATGCCGCTCGCCGAGAAGCGCTTCGAGATGTTGCCGGCGATGTCGACGCGGATGAAGTGGAAGGGGATGCCTTCCACCCCCGGCCGGCGGAGCGTGGTCAGCCGGTGGCAGACCTGCTCGAAGGAGACGCCGAAGCGGTTCTTGAGGATGTCGATATCATAGCGGGTGGTCTTCGCCGCCTCGGCAAAGACCGCATAAGGCATCATCACCGCCCCGGCGAAGTAGTTGGCGAGCGCGGCGCGGGCGAGCGCCTCTGCGTCCGGCGAGGTGAGCCCGGCGGGGCTGGCGATCCGGTCGAGCAGGTCGTGATGGCCGAGATAGGCGATCTGGTGGACGATCTGGAAGACGCGGCTCGCCGCCGGCAGCATCTCGGAGATTTCGAGTCGGCGGGCGTGCTGGTCGTATCGGCGCGAGCGCCCCTTCATCGCGTCGGCGGGACGGATCTCGACCTCGGCCCGGTAACGCTTCCTGAGCAGCGCGACGAGCCCTTGCGAGAGAGCGTGGATCGACAGCTCGTTGTCCCGCCATAACTGCTCGGCGGCCTCCTCGAGCTCGGGGAAGTGGTTGCCGCGTTTCTGGACGAACTCGGTCACCTCCTCCGACGGGATGCCGGCGGGCGCGACTTCGGCCGCATCCTCGCCGGCGCTGGTGGTGGCGTCGGCCGGCAGGTGGCGGCGGTAGGCCTCATAGAGGTCGATGACGGCGCGGCCGACGGCGGGGAGCAGCGATACCAGTTCCTGGACGTCGGTGTTCTTGACCTCGGCGCCCTCGAAGACCGGGTCGGAGAAGGCCTCCATCAGTTCGAGCGAAAGCCGCTGGTCGGTGTCTGTGGTCAGCTCCTGGAGGTCTACGTGGAAGCGCTCGACCAGCTTGAGGAGCACCCGCACGGTGACCGGCCGCTGGTTGCTCTCGAGCAGCGTCAAATAGCTCGCGCTGATGCCGAGCTCGCGCGCCATGTCGGCTTGTGTCAGCCGCCGTTCCTGGCGGAGTCGCCTCAGTCTTCCCCCGATCCGCATCGCCTTCATGGCAGCCTCACAGACCTTTACAGATTTACAGGCTCAACCTGTCACAAGCCTTACAAAATTCCTGATATCTACGTAATTTCAATTGCTTATTGACGTTGCCGGCTACTCCGAGGATATCCTCTTTTCGCAGTTGCACAAGAGGAGAGACGACGATGAGCATCCCCCCCGACCGCTTCAAGGGTATCCGGCGCGACTTCTCGCCGGCCGACGTCAACCGCCTGCGCGGCTCGGTCCACGTCGAACACAGCCTCGCCCGCCTCGGCGCGGAGCGACTCTGGCAGCTGCTTTGCGAGCGACCTTTCGTGCGCGCGCTCGGCGCTGTGACCGGCAACCAGGCCATGCAGCAGGTCAAGGCCGGGCTCGAGGCGATCTACCTCTCCGGCTGGCAGGTCGCTGCCGACGCCAACAACGCCGGGGAGATGTACCCCGATCAGTCGCTCTACCCGTCCTCCTCGGTGCCGGAAGTGATTCGCCGCATCAACAAGACGCTGCAGCGGGCCGACCAGATCGCGCGGATGGAGGGGAACGACGACACCTACTGGTTCGCCCCGATCGTCGCCGATGCCGAGGCCGGCTTCGGCGGGCCTCTCAACGCGTTCGAGCTGATGAAGGCGATGATCGAGGCCGGTGCGGCGGCGGTCCACTTCGAGGATCAACTCGCGTCGGAGAAGAAGTGCGGCCATCTCGGCGGCAAGGTGCTGGTGCCGACCCGAACCTTCATCCGCACGCTCAACGCGGCCCGGCTTGCCGCCGATGTCTGCGGCATCAATTCGCTGATCATGGCCCGCACCGACGCACATTCGGCGACGCTGATCACCAGCGACATCGACGAGCGCGACGCGGAATGGATCTCCGGGGAGCGGACGGTCGAGGGCTTCTTCAAGCTGCGACAGGGCCACAAGCACTCGGTCGCGCACGCTATCGCCCGCGGCGTCGCCTATGCGCCCTATGCCGACCTCGTGTGGTGGGAGACCTCCGAGCCGGACCTCGGCGAGGCGCGCGAATTCGCGACGGAGATGCATCGGCACTTCCCGGGGAAGCTGCTCGCCTACAACTGCTCTCCCTCATTCAATTGGCGTGCCAAGCTCGGGGAGCGCGACATTGCCAGCTTCCAGGAGCAGCTCGGCGACATGGGCTACCGCTTCCAGTTCGTCACGCTCGCCGGGTTCCATGCGCTGAACCTGTCGATGTTCGAGCTGGCCTCGGCCTATCGCGACCGCGGCATGGCGGGATACGCGGCCTTGCAGGAGCGCGAGTTCGCCGCCGTGAACGACGGCTTCACCGCCGTCCGCCATCAGCATGAGGTCGGCACGTCCTATTTCGACGCGGTGGCGCTGGCGATCTCGGGCGGCGCGTCCTCTACCACGGCGATGGCGGGCTCGACCGAGACGGAGCAGTTCGCGGAGCAGACGCAATCGGTCGCTGCCTGAGGCACGCGACAGGACGGATGGAGGAAGACATGGCGCAGGAGTTCTGGGTCGTCGGCGGCCACTATCGCGATACGACCTTCACGTTGCTGGCGGATGGCGGAGCCGAGGCCTACGGTCCGTTCCCCCGCTACGAAGACGCGCTCCTTGACTGGACAGACCGGAGCAACCGGAGCCGGCCGGTGGCGGCCGTCCGGTACTCGATCGTGGTGACCGCACCGCGGGCTCGCGCCGCCTGAGAGAGGGGCGGGTAGCGTCACCCGGCGGCGGCCGTTCACCCCGGACGAGCCGCCGCGCTCCTCTTTACCGCGTGCATGCTACGCGAGCCGCGTTGCGCCTCGGCGGCGCGACGCACGGAAGCGACTTCGCCCACAAGGCCGGCGATGTCGTCAGCGTCGTCTCGACGAGGCTCTGCCGGCTGCAGAACGAGATCGTCTACTGCGCCGAGGCCGAACCGTGGACGTGCGGTGCCGATGTACAACCTCGCCAAGCAGAAGCTGATCTAGCCGCCGCCGGTCCCGCCGGCCGTGGCAATTACCGCCCGCATGGTCTCGACCAGGCGGCGACGGTCCTGCGGCGAGAGTCCGTCCAGAAGCCGCTGGTTGACCGCATCCGCAGCCTGCGTTGCCGGCGCCTCGAGCCGCCGCGCCCGGTCGGTCAGGCGAATGGACTGAGCACGACCGTCGGTCGGGTGCGGCCGGCGCCGAACCAGGCCATCGCGTTCCATCCGCGCCAGCGTGTTGGCAAGCGTCGCCTGCTCGACATCGAGGCGATCGACTAGATCGCGCTGCGTCAACCCGTCTTCACGCCACAACTCGAGCAGCACCATGAACTGACCGGGGGCAAGGCCGAGCGGCTTGATGTCCCGCGCCAGCGCCTGCGCGAAGATGCGCGCGAGGTGATTGATGAGGTAACCGGCTGACCGGTTCTTGTCGAAGGCCATGGCTCCGTCTCCGCCAACGGAACTCTGCACTTGAATAGCATGCTATTCAATGATACATAGCGTGCTATTCATTTACCCCCGCTCGCAGGAGCTCGACAATGACCCGTCACAAACTCGGCAAGGTGCATCTGGTCGCGGCCACCACCGGGCTCATGTTGATCGCAGTGTTCTGGACGAGCACGATCGTCGTCGAGCTGTCCGCCGATGCGGCCGCGGTGGCGGCGCTCAAGCAGGCGATCCTGTGGGGCATGCTGGTCCTGATTCCGGCAATGGCAGCGGCAGGCGCCACCGGTTTCAGGCTCGGCGGCGGCAGTCGGGCGCCCGTGATCCTGGCGAAGCAGCGGCGCATGATCGCGATCGCCGCCAACGGGCTTGTCGTGCTGGTACCATCGGCGCTCTTCCTTGCGGCGAAGGCGCGTGCAGGACAGCTCGATACCGCCTTCTACACGGTGCAGATGATCGAGCTGCTTGCCGGGGCCGCCAATCTCAGCCTGATGGGTCTCAACATGCGTGATGGTTTCGCGTTGACCAAGCGGCGGCGGCTACGCCGGTCGGTGATGGCGGCGGGTTGAACCGCGCTCAATCCGCCTTGCCGAAGAAGGTGCGCATGGCGTTGACCAGATGGGCGCGCGAGGCGAAGTAGAGCTTCTCGATACCGGGACCGTAGATATCGCCAAGCTCGGCCTTGCGCTTCTCGACCATCGCAGCGAAGCGCTCGTAAAGCGATGGCGAATGATCGAGGATCGGCCGAAGCTGCTCCTTGCCGATGCGGTAGGCGACGACCGGGCGAAGCGCCACCACGCTTGCCGAACGCTTGGCACCGGTGAGCAGCGACATCTCGCCTACGACGTCGCCGGGGCCGAGGGTCGCGACGGTCTGGGTCCGGCCGCCGACGGTGACGCTGACATTGCCGGACGCGATCACGAGCAGGGAGTCGCCGGGGTCGCCCTCGCGCATCAGCACCGCGTCACGGTCGTAGTCGGTGCGCGAGGCCGCCAGTGCCAAGGCGTCGAGGTCGGCCGGCGACAGCACCTCGGCGAAGAACGGGACTTTGGCGAGCAGCGACCTGGCGTCCATGGTGTCCCCCCAGTTTGACCCGC
>Ga0207773_100513_pt1 | contig 14758 bp, 14 predicted proteins | sample TtaePargueraPR_2_FD_187281 | JGI IMG/M metagenome (GOLD analysis project Ga0207773, IMG submission 187281) | Aerobic enrichment media microbial communities from Bioluminiscent Bay, La Parguera, Puerto Rico - Tt and M1 (3) (SPAdes) | ecosystem: Environmental > Aquatic > Marine > Unclassified ...
CCGCCTCGCGGCGCGGCTTCGCCAGCACCGCGTCGCCCCTCTGCGCCAGGTCGTCGGCGCCGTACTTGCCGAGCGGGAAGGGCAGCACCTCGACGCCGCGCGCCACCGCCACGTCGACCGAGGTGGTGAAGCAGAGGATGTCGAGGATGACGAAGACGTCGCACTGCCCGAGCAGGTCGGTCAGGCCGGCGGCGCCCCAGGCGAAGTCGATCTGTGCGTCGCGCATCGCAGCGTCCCCAGGTAGTGGCGGGCAGCGGCGTGATAGCGCGCCACCGGCCGCCTGTCGCCCAAAAAAGAAGCGGCCCCGAAGGGCCGCTGAAACAGGTCGGCAGGTGCCGGGGACGTCAGCCGTTGACGGCCCGCCCGAAGGGCGTCGCCCCGCCGAGAGGCCCGGAGTCCCGGGCCGCCGGCTCATCGGCCGCCCGATTGGCCCGGCGGGCCGCCTCGGCGCGCTCCAGCTCGCGGGCGAGGTCGCCCACGCGCCGGATGATCTCCTTCACCGTCGGCGCCGCGGCTTCGACTGCGATCTCGGCCGTCTCGGCCTCTTGCGGCCTGCTGGGCTCTTCGGCCTCTGCAGTCGCCTCCGCCACGTCCTGCGTCTCGCCCTCCGGCTCCTGCGGCGCGGCGCCCTCGGCCATCGCCTCGAGGAAGCCGGTGTCGCCGGCGTTCAGCTCGGTCATGGCGGCGAAGAGGTCATCAGCCTCGCTGTCGGCGGCCGTGCTGTCGGTGGCGCCGGTATCATCAGCCCCGCTGTCGTCGGCGCCGGTGTCGTCCGCCATGATCTCGTCGATGGCCTCGGCGGCTTCATCTTCGCCAACGCCTTCGGCCGCGGGCTCTTCCATCTCGGCGGTTTCAGCGTCACTCGCGCTCTCGGGGGCCGCGTCGCCGGCGACCGCCTGAGGTTCGAAGTCCTCAGTGGACACTTCGGCGGCACTCTCCTCGGCAACGCTCTCCGGGGCGGCCATCTCCTCGGCAGCGCCGTCATCCTGACCGCTGTCGGCGTCTTCAGCCGCCTCAAGGATGACCGACGCGCCGTCCTCGCCGGTCGCGCCGTCCGCAGCCTCGATGACGGCATCGGCCTCGGCGACGGTCTCCATGCCTTCAGGCTCGCTGGCCTCGATGACCGTTTCAATGGCGGCCGCGCCGGCCGCGGGCTCGATAGCGGCCGCAGGCTCGACGGCGGCCGTATCGGCCATGGGAACCGGCGCTCCCGCGGGAATCGCCGCCGGGGCGCCCGTGCCGGTGACCAGCTTGCAGACCCGCTCCTCCAGGTTCTGCAGCGTCTGCATGTGGGTCTTCTGCTCGATGGAGCGCAGCAGGGAGTGCAGCATGCTGCGCAGCTCTTCGTTCTCCTGGCTCATGCGCAGGTTTTCGGCGGTCTGCTCCTCGACCTCGGCGCGCGCCGTGGTCAGGTCCTCGACGAGCTGGCGGTTCTCCGCGGTCTGCCTGTCGATCTCGCCGCGTGCGCCGGCGAGGTCCTCGCCCAGCCTGCGGGCCGCGCCGTCGCGCTCTTCGATCTCGCTGCGCGCCGCCGCGAGCTCCTCGCCGAGGCGCCGGTTCTCGGCGATCTGCTTCTCGATTTCGCCGCGGGCCGCCTGCAGCTGCGTCTCGATGGTCTCGATGAGGCCAATCACGCGCTCGCTGTAGTGGCGCTGCTGTTCATCCATGAGGCCGAACCGCTGCTCGGCCGCCTCGACACGCTCTCGCAGGTTATTGATATCAGTCATTTGGCGGGGAGTCCCTTAACGTCAGGTCCCGCCACGCTGCCAGGAAAAGGTAAGCTTTTTCCTAACGGCAACGATTCATTTACCAAGGGTGTTAAGAACCGCCGGGCCTTTTGCCGGAACGGTTGACCGGCCCGTCAGGAGCTGCGCGGACGGTTGTCCCGGAACGCCTGGTCACCCTCGATCAGCGTCCATTCCACGAGGCGGCGCAGCACCTTGCCGGCAGCCTCGTCGAAGGCCGCGATGATCTCCGGCAGCGCGTCGGCCGCCGCCGTGACGCGGGCGTCGAACGATTGCGAGGCGACGATGGCGCGCCGCGGCATCTGCACCAGCTTGGCGTTGATGCTGACCCAGGCCTCCGGCGGGCCGCCGTTGAAGTAGACGGCCTGGAGCTCGCGCAGCTCGGTCTTCAGGATGAAGTCGGCGCGCAGACCGATCGACTCGCGCCCGACCGAGACGATCCGCCTGGAGTTCTCGAAGGACTCGACCATCAGAGTCTGGATCATCAGCGGCGCCCGGTCGGCCCAGCCGGAATTGGCGTAGTATTCGATCCGGGTCGGGCTGTGCTGCAGGGCGATGCGGGTGCTGTTCAAGCCGGCGTCGGCCACCGGCGGCTCCAGCACCAGCTGCCAGTCGGCCTGTGGCAGGTCCGGCTGGAAGGTGCTTTTCGGGGTCAGGCGGTACAGCTCCGGCGGTGGCCCCTGGCCGGGCACCGGCAGGCTGCAGCCGGGGGCGAGGGCGGCGACCGGCAGGGCGGCCAGGGCGCGCAGCAGGCGGCGGCGATGGAGGCGGCCGCGACCGCCGGCGGAAAGGGCGGGAAAGCTCATAGGGTCACTGTGCTCCATAGCCTTGCTGGGCCTCGTAGCCCTGCTGCTGGTCGCCGAAGATGAAGCGGGCGGGGTCGCGCTGGACCTCGGTGGTGACGCGGTTCAGCACGACGACCAGCTCGCGCGCCTCGGTCAGCAGATTGCTCAGCTCGTAGAGGCCGGTATTGGTGAAGTCGCGGATCGGCTCGCGGTTCTCCGCCAGCATCGCTTCCAACTCCTTGGTGGCGCCGCTCAGGTTGCCGGCCGTCACCTCCAGGCTGGCGATCAGGCCGCGGGCGTCCTTGCTGGTCAGCGTCACCTCGCGGTCGATGCTGCCGGCCATGGTCTCGAAGGCGGCGAGCGTGGTGTCGGCGCGCTCGGTCAGGGTGGTCACGTTGGTCTGCAGCGAGCTTGCCATGCTTTCGAGATCGCCGGTCGCCTCGCGCAGGTTCTCCATGGTGAGCGCCGCGTCGGCGATCAGCTTCTCCACGTTGCCGCGGTTGTCGGCGATCGACTGGGTGATGTCGCCCATGTTGCCGATCAGCCGCTCGATGTTGTGCAGGTTCTCGTCGCTCAGCAGCGCCTGGGCGCGCAGCAGCAGGACGTTCACGTTCTCCAGCACCTCCGGCGCGTCCTCCAGCACCTGCTCGAAGGACGAGTGGCCCGGTGGGATTTCCGCCCGCCTGTTCTGGGCCGGCGGCTCCAGCGGCGGCGCCGAAGGCGAGCCGCCGGAGAGCTGCACATAGCGCCCGCCGGTCAGGCCCTCCAGCTCCAGGGTGGCGACGCTGTCGGAGCGCACCGGGGTGCGTTTCTGCACCTCGATGGTGACGCGGATGGCGGTCGGCCGGTCGGGGTCTAGGTCGACGGAGGTCACCTCGCCGACGCGCACGCCGCGATAGCGCACCGCGCTGCCCTCGCGCAGGCCGGTCACCGCGCTCTCGAACACGATGTCGTAGCGCGCGAACTCCTGCTCGAACTGGAACTTGGCGAGCCACAGCACGAAGCCGAGCAGGCCGAAGGCCAGCAGCAGCACGAAGAAGCCGACCATGATGTAGTTGGCGCGTGTTTCCATGATGGGTCCTTCAGGCCCTTTCCTGCGGCGGCCGGCCGGCGGGCGGAGGCCCGGCGGCGCGCTCGGCGCTGGTCGCGGCCGCGCGCCCGCGCGGTCCGCCGAAATACTCCTGGATCCAGGGATCCGGCTCGCGCATCAGTTCCGCGATGGTGCCGACCTTAACACGTTTGTCCACTAGGACAGAAACCCTGTCACAGATGGCGTAGAGCGAGTCGAGGTCGTGGGTCACCATGACCACAGTGAGGCCGAGCGCGCGCTGCAGGTCGCCGATCAGGTTGTCGAAGTTGGCGGCGCCGATGGGGTCCAGCCCCGCCGTGGGCTCGTCGAGGAAGACGATGTCGGCATCGAGCGCCAGCGCGCGGGCGAGGCCGGCACGCTTGCGCATGCCGCCGGACAGCTCGGCCGGGAATTTGTGCGCGGCATCGGGCGGCAGGCCGACCATGGCGATCTTCACCTCGATCAGCTCGCGCCGGAGGGCGGGCGGCAGGTCGCTGTGCTCCTTCATCGGCACCTCGATGTTCTGCGCGACGGTGAGCGAGGAGAACAGGGCGCCGTCCTGGAACAGCATGCCCCAGCGCGATTGCAGGGCGCGGGTCTCCGCGGGGCTCAGCTGCGCGAGGTCCTGCCCGAAGACGGCGATGCGCCCGGCGCGCGGCCTGTTGAGGCCGACGATGGTGCGGATCAGCACCGACTTGCCGGTGCCGGAGCCGCCGACCACCCCCATCACCTCGCCGGCGCGCACGGAGAAGTCCAGGTTGTCGTGGATGACCGTGGTGCCGAACTGGGTCCGGAGGCCAGTGACGGAGAGGATCTCCTCGCCCCGGACGATGCGACCGCTGCCGTTGCTGCCCTTCATGGTCAGATGCCGATGACCGAGAAGAAGATCGACAGCATCGCGTCGAGCACGATGACCAGGAAGATCGCCTCGACGACGGCGCGCGTGGTCTGCCGGCCGACCGATTCGGCGCTGCGCGAGACCTGCAGGCCTTCGTAGCAGCCGATCATGCCGATGATGAAGGCGAAGAGCGGCGCCTTGATGACGCCGACCCAGAAGGTCCACAGCGTCACCGCGTCGCTCAGCTGGCGCACGAACTGGAAGAAGCTGATGTCGAGCACCAGGGTGGCCATGACCGCGCCGCCGAGCAGGCCCATGAGGTCGGCGTAGAAGGTCAGCAGCGGCAGCACCAGCACCAGCGCGAAGACGCGCGGCATGACCAGCACCTCCATGGGATCGAGCCCCAGGGTGCGCATGGCGTCGACCTCCTCGTTCACCTTCATGGTGCCGATCTGCGCGGTGAAGGCGGAGCCGGAGCGGCCGGCGACGATGATCGCCGTCAGCAGGATGCCCATCTCGCGCAGCACGCCGATGGCGACGAGGTTCACGGTGAAGATCTGCGCGCCGAAGCGGGCCAGCTGGTCGGCGCCCTGGTAAGCCAGCACAATGCCGACGAGGAAGGAGATGAGGCCGACGATGGGCAGGGCGTTGAGGCCGGTCTGCTCCATGTGGGCGATCAGCGGCGTGTAGCGGATGCGCCAGGGCTTCAGCAGTGAGCGCAGCAGCACGGTGACCGTCAGGCCGAGGAAGGAGATGAGGTCGCGTGCCTCGCGGCCGATGCGCACTGTCTCCCGCCCGACGCGGATGGCGACGGCGATCAGAGGATTCTCCGGCGGCGGCGCCGGCGGCAGCTCGCAGTGCTTGCGCGCTATGGTGCCGAGCAGGGTCTCGACGGTGGGCGAGCAATCGACCAGCGCCACCTCAGCGCCGCGCTGGCGGAGGTCCTCCAGGGTGCGGTCGAGCACCCAGGCCCCAGCGCTGTCGATGGCGCTGCAGTCGCCGAGATCGACGGCGACCCGACGGGCGCCCTTGAGGTCGAGGCGGCGCAGCGCCGCGTCGTGGCGGGCGAGCGCGCGGGTCGTCCAGTCGCCGACGAAGCGCAGCCGCAGGCCGTCGCCCTCCGGCAGCAGCTCGAAGGACGACGCGGCGCCGTCCGCGGCGAAGGCTTCCGCCGCGCTCACCCCATGCTCCGCTGCTCGGGTTCCGCCATGCCGCCAACCCCCTCGGCCGCCCGTTTCCCTGTCATATCATAGCCTAAGAGGTCCGGGTCCAGGCGATCTATGATATTTGCCACGCAACCCCTGCGAATTCAGGCAAAGGTGACCTCCGCCTCGTGGCGCACCGGGAAGTTCACCGAGTTGGCGATGAAGCAGGTCTTGTGCGCTTCCTCGTGCAGGGCCTCGGCGCGCGACAGATCGCTCCCCGCCGCAACGGTCACCCGCGGCCGCAGCACCACCTCCGTGAAGTGCCCGCCGCGGCCTTCCTGCTGCATGGTGCCCTGCGCTTCGTCTTCGTACGCTAGGACCTCCAGTCCCTCCAAGGCGGCCAGCGCCAGGTAGGACAGCATGTGGCAGGACGACAGGGCCAGCACCAGCATGTCCTCCGGGTTGTGCAGGGCGGGGTCGCCCCGGAAAGCGGGGTCGGCGGAGCCGGTGACCGAGGGCTTGCCGGGAAAGTCGGCGCGGTATTCGCGCGAGTAAGTCTTGTAGTCCCTGGTGCCGCCGCTGGTGGCACCGGTCCAGCTCAGGTGGAGTGTGTAGTGATGTTCCTTGCCGCGGGGCATCGGCAGTTTCTCCGTCCTAAAGGGCCGCGGCCATCGCGCGGTTCCAGCCGTTGTCGCGCCGCGTGGCCGCCCGCTCCGACAGCAGGGCCCGGGCGAGGTTGCGGCGGCCGGCCTTCATCGCCGCGTCGATCAGCAGCTGCTCGAAGAGGTCGCGCTGGGCGCGGCTGCCGCCGATGCGCCGCAGCGCCGCGCGGTGCGGCAGCAGGGCGTCGACGGCCTCGTCGAAACGCCCGCGGCGGTGGGCCAGCACGGCGCGGCACAGCGGCAGGCCGATGGCGCGGGTCACCTCGGCTTCCGTCCCGGTCTCGCCGGCGAAGGCTTCCAGGCTATCCAGCACCGCCTCGGGGGCGCCCGCCGGCCCGGCGGCGGCCAGCGCCATCATGTAGTGGGCGTCGGCGAAGGCCAGCATGTGGTCGTCGCCCAGGCGCGCCGCCTTCTCGGCCAGCTCCTCCCAGCGGTCGCCGACCGCGACGCCGCGCTGCTCCAGGCGCCACAGCAGGGCCACTGCGTTGCTGATGTCGAGGTACTCCTCGGATTTGTCGCCCCGCACGTCGCCGTCGTAGTGCCGCAGCACCGCCGCGCTGTCGCCCTGGTCCAGCAGGAAGAGACAGCGGTGCCAGAAGACGTGGTAGGCGAAGTTGTTGCAGCCGCGCCAGGCGGCCTCGAGGCCGCCGATCCAGGCGGCGCCCTCCGCCGGCCGGTCCTGCATCTCCAGGACGTGGGCGACGGCGTGGGCGGCCCAGATGTCTGCGGGATTGCGCTCCACAGCTGCGCGCCCGACCGCCTCGGCGCCGGCGTAGTCGCCGCCTTCCTCGCGGGCGAAGGCCTGCAGGCCCAGCACGTAGCCGTAGCCCGGCACGGCGTCGTTCCAGGCGTAGCGCGGCCGCGCCACCGAGGCCTGCATGCCCGCCGCGTCGCCCAGGTAGAAGTGCAGGTACTGCGCCAGCTTCAGCGCCACGATGTCGTGCGGGTGGTTGATCAGGAGGGCGTCGTAGCGCGCCGCCGCGGCCGGCCAGTCGCCGGCCAGCCAGGTCTCCAGCGCCGCCAGGTGCTGCGCCTCCCGGTCGGTGAGGCCTGCCTCGGCGGCTGCTCTGCGCGCATCCGCCAGCGCGCGCGCCGCCCGCTCGGCGAGGTCGCGCTTGGCGAACAGCAGCAGGAAGCAGCCCTTCAGGCAGTGCGCCAGCGGCATCTGCGGGTCGAGGGCGAAGGTCTCCTTCAGCCGGTCGCCGGTTGCCAGCTCGAAGCGCAGGTAGGCCTCGACCGTGGCGTCGAAAGCCCGCAGCGCCTCGGCGCTGGCCGCCGTCTGCGGCAGTCCCCGGATATCGTGGTGCATGGTCGTCGTTCACTCGGCTGGCGCGGCGGCGCCACCATAAGCCAGCGACCTTGCCGCCGTCGATGCCCCTCGGAGTCCGGGCTTCAGACTCCCGCCGCGTGGAGCGCAAGGCCGGCCAGCGCGGCGCCGCCCAGCAGCCAGCCGGTGCCGACGCCGAAGCGGAACACGGCGACGAGGGCCGCCGCCGCCAGTGCCGCCGCCGTCCACTCGATCGAGGCGGGGTCCGGCACCGCCAGTTCCAGCCCGAGGCGCTCCACGGTCGTCACCTCGCGAAACACCACGTGGAGCGCGAACCACACCGCGAGGTTCAGGATGACGCCGACCACCGCCGCGGTGATCGCGGTGAGCGCCGCCGAGAGGGCGCGGTTGCCGCGCAACCGCTCGACGTAGGGGGCGCCCAGGAAGATCCACAGGAAGCAGGGCACGAAGGTGACCCAGGTGGTGAGCAGCCCGCCCAGCACGCCGGCCGCCAGCGGCGTGAGGGCGCCGGGGTCGCGGAAGGCGCCGAGGAAGCCGACGAACTGGGTCACCATGATGAGCGGGCCCGGCGTCGTCTCGGCGAGGCCGAGGCCGTCCAGCATCTCGCCGGGCGCCAGCCAGCCGTAGGTGTCGACGGCGGCCTGGGCGACGTAGGCGAGCACGGAGTAGGCGCCGCCGAAGGTGACCACCGCCATCTGGCTGAAGAAGACGGCGATGTCGCTGAACACGTGGTCGGGGCCGAGCAGGGCCAGCAGCGCCGCCGTCGGCCCCAGCCACAGCACGAGAAGCACCGCCGGTGCCGCCAGGGAGTGCCCGCGGGCGGCACCGGCATGCTCGGGCAGCTCGACGCCGAGAATGGTGTCGGCGTCGGCGACCTGGCGGCCCTTGCCGCCGCCGTGGCCGCCGCCGCCGGCGAAGGCGGCCCAGCCGCTGACGCCGCCGAGCCAGCCGATCAACCCGGCCGCCAGGATGATGGCCGGGAAGGGCACGGCGAAGGCGAAGATGGCGAGGAAGGAGGCCGCCGCCAGCGCCACCATGGCGGGGTTCTTCAGCGCCCGCCGGCCGATGCGCACCACGGCCTGCAGCACGATGGCGAGGACAGCGGCCTTGAGGCCGAAGAACAGGGCGGCCACCGGCCCGAGGTTGCCGTAGAGCGCATAGACCACGCTCAAGACCATGATGGCGACCATGCCCGGCAGCACGAAGAGCAGGCCGGCGACGAGGCCACCGGCGGTGCGGTGCAACAGCCAGCCGATGTAGACGGTGAGCTGCTGCGCCTCCGGCCCCGGCAGCAGCATGCAGAAGTTCAGCGCGTGCAGGAAGCGCGCCTCGCCGAGCCAGCGCTTCTCCTCCACCAGGATGCGGTGCATGACGGCGATCTGCCCGGCCGGGCCGCCGAAGCTCAGCAGCGCCACCCTGGCCCAGACCGCCACCGCCTCGGCGAAGCTCGGCCACGGCCGGCCGTCGGCGCCGAGCCGCTGCGGCTCAACGGCGGTGGTACTGGACATCGCGAATCTCCGGCTTGGCGGCGGGCCAGTTGTGGGTCTCGGACGCCGCGTCGCGGGCCCAGCGGTAGAAGGCGTCGTAGAGTGCCATGCCGGCCTCGAGCTGCGCCAGATCGTCACAATAAATTCGCGAAAGGCCGAGCGAGGCCGCCAGCAGGCCGGCCGCTTCCGGTGCCAGCTCCGGCCGGCCGGTATCGGCGCCGCGCACGATGGTGGCGAGCCGCAGCAGCACCTCGGTCCGCAGCCCGAAGCCGTCCACCATGGCGTCGAAGCTGCAGGCCTCGCCGCGGTGGCTCCAGGCCACGCCCTCGATGTCGAAGGGCGTGGCGCCGAAGCGCTCCGCCACTGCCAGCACTTCAGCCGGCGCGACGAAGAGGAAGACTGCCGAGGGGTCGACGAAGCGGCGGATCAGCCAGGGACAGGCGATGCGGTCGATCTTCGGGCGGGCGCGGGTAACCCAGAGCGTGCGCCCCTGCGCGTCGCGCGGCGGAATGCGGTCGTGAGGCAGCAGCGGCAGGCCGGCGGCGCGCCAGGCCTGGAAGCCGCCGGCGAGGGCCGCCGCCCGGGCGCCGGCGTGGCGCAGCCAGGCGGCCGCGCCCTCGCTGATCTTCAGGCCACGGTCACAGACGACGACGACTTCGCGGCCGGCGAAGGCGCCGGCCCAGTCGGCTGCCTTCAGGCCGGGCCGGCGGAGCGACGCGGGGACAAGGCGAGGATCGGCGGCGAAATCCTCGTCGGTGCGGGCGTCGAGGATGACGGGCGCCTCGGCGGTGCCGATGCGGTCGAACAGCTCTTGCGGCGAGAAAGCGGTTTGGTCAGGCATGGGCGCGTTCCTCCTTCAGCAGGATGAGAACGCGATGCTTGGGCAAACGCCTGACGGGGAGATCGCGGACCCCCGAACATCGCAATTCGACGCCTGCCCGCGTCGCTTGTCAAGCCGGCGGTCTGTTCCCCCAATGCTGCAGCGCCGCCGCCAGCTCGCACGCGTGCTGCGCGGCGGCTTCCGGTCCCTGGTCGGGGCCGTCGTAGCGGCCCAGTTCGCCCAGGAGCTGGAAGAAGCCGCGGCCGGGAATTCCCGTCACGCGACTGACGGCGAGCGCCGCCAGCAGCGGCCGGCCGGCCGCGTGGTCTTCCCGCGCCAGGGCCTCCAGCAGCAGGGTCAGGCGGTGGATGACGTGCGGCCCGGGAATGGCGCTCAACCGCGCGAGGTCCTGGTAGGTCACCGTGTTGCCGGCGGCGGCGCAGTGCTGCAGCGCCTGGCGCAGTCGCGCCATCAGGGTCTGGTCGTCGGCGGTCGGCTCGGTCATGGTGTCGTGTCGATTCTCGAGGAGGTGGAGTCGCATGAAGGTCCTGGTCACCGGCAGCGCGGGCCATCTCGGCGAGGCCCTGGCGCGCACCCTCAGGGCGCGCGGCGACGCGGTCGTCGGGCTCGACATCCTGCCGTCGCCGTACACCACCCATGTCGGCTCCCTGGGCGACCGGGCCGTGGTGCGGCGTTGCCTCGCCGGTGTCTCGACCGTCTACCATGCCGCCACGCTGCACAAGCCCCACGTGGCCACGCACAGCCGGCAGGACTTCGTCGACACCAACGTCACCGGCACGCTGAACCTGCTGGAGGAGGCGGTCGAGGCCGGCGTCGGCGCCGTCGTCTTCACCTCGACCACCAGCGTGTTCGGCGATGCCCTGGTGCCGCCGGCGGGCGCGCCGGCCGCCTGGGTAACCGAGGACGTTATACCGATCCCGAAGAACATCTACGGCGTCACCAAGGCGGCGGCGGAAGACCTCTGCCAGCTGTTCCATCGCCGCTTCGGGCTGCCGGTGATCGTGCTGCGCACTTCGCGCTTCTTTCCCGAGCCGGACGACAGCAGGGCGGTGCGCGAGCGCTACGCCGATGCCAACGTGAAGGCCAACGAGTTCCTGTTCCGCCGCCTCGACATCGAGGACGCGGTGAGCGCGCACCTGCTGGCGGCGAAGCGCGCGCGGGACATCGGCTTCGGCCGCTACATCGTCAGCGCCACCACGCCCTTCACGCCGGGAGACCTCGCCGAGCTGCGCCATGATGCGCCCGCCGTGGTGCGACGTCTCGTGCCGCAGGTCGAGGCGGTCTACGAGGCGCGCGGCTGGCGCATGTTTGCCGCCATCGACCGCGTCTACGTGAACGCGCGGGCGCGACAAGATCTAGGCTGGCGGCCGCGCCACGACTTTGCCGCCGTGGTCGCGCGGCTTGCCGGCGGCGGCGACGTCTTGAGCCCGCTGGCACGCGCTGTCGGCGCCAAGGGCTATCACGCCGAGGCCTTCGCAGAAGGCCCCTACCCGGTGGAGTGACCAGCCTGTCCAGCTTCGATGTCATCGTGCTCGGCGCCGGAGCGGCCGGGCTCATGGCGGCGGCCGAGGCCGGCAAGCGTGGCCGCTCCGCGCTGCTGCTGGAGAAGGCGGCCAAGCCCGCCGAGAAGATCCGCATCTCCGGCGGCGGGCGCTGCAACTTCACCAACCTCCACTGCGCGCCGGCCAACTTCCTGTCGCAGAACCCCAGCTTCTGCGTCTCGGCCTTGAAGCGCTTCACGCCGCGCGACTTTCTCGCCCGCGTCGAGGCCGCCGGCATCGCCTGGCACGAGAAGACGCTGGGGCAGCTCTTCTGCGACGACTCCTCGCAGCAGATCATCGACCTGCTGCTCGGGGACTGCCGCGCTGCCGGTGTCATCCTGCAGACCGGCCTTGAAATCACCGCGGTCGAAAAGCGCGGCAAGCGATTCCATGTCTTCACAAATCACGGTCCTCATGATTGCGCTGCGCTGGTCGTCGCCACCGGCGGGCCGTCGATCCCGAAGATGGGCGCCACCGGCTACGCCTACGAACTCGCCCGGCAGTTCGGCCTGAAGGTCGTGACGCCGCGTCCTGCGCTGGTGCCCTTCACCTTCGATCCCCTGGTGCTGGAGAAGCTGAAGCCGCTCAGTGGTGTCTCCACCGAGGCCGTCGTCTCCTGCGGCAAAGTGTCCTTCCGCGAGGCGCTGCTGTTCACCCATCGCGGCCTCAGCGGCCCGGCGATCCTGCAGATCTCCTCCTACTGGCAGCCCGGCGAGGAGATCGTGGTCGACCTGCTGCCCGGTCGTGATGCCTTTGCGGAATTGCGCGCCGCGCGCGGCGACAAGCCGAAGGTCGAGCTGCACAATCTCCTAGCCGACTGGCTGCCTCGCCGCCTCGCCGTCCTGCTCTGCGCGGAGGCGGGGGTGGATGGGCGGCTGGCCGACCTCTCCGACAAGAAGCTGCGTGTGGTGGCGGATCTCGTGAACCGCTGGCGCCTGAAGCCCGGCGGCACCGAGGGCTACCGCACGGCCGAGGTCACCGCCGGCGGCGTCGATACCGACGAGATCTCCTCCAAGACCTTCGAGGCGAAGAGGGTGGCCGGCCTCTACTTCATCGGCGAGTGCCTCGACGTCACCGGCTGGCTCGGCGGCTACAATTTCCAGTGGGCCTGGTCTTCCGGCCACGCGGCGGGACAGGCGGTCTGACCGCCGGTTTCGTTTGCCTTCGGGCTGGGGCGTTCCTATCTCCCCCTCGAAAGAAACAGGAGAGGATGCCCATGAATCCCCAGAGTCTTCTCGAGCAGTTCCTCGGCGCCGACGCGGCCCGCTCGGCCGGCGGCATGATGGACCAGGCGCGCGGCCGGCTGCAGAACAGCGACATGGCCGGCGGCATGGGGGGCATGGCCGGCGGTCTCGCGGCCGGCGGTGTGCTGGGCCTGCTGCTCGGCAACAAGAAGGCGCGCAAGACGGTCGGCAAGCTCGCCGGCGGCGCGGTCGGCTACGGCGGCGCCGCGGTGCTCGGCGCGCTCGCCTACAAGGCCTACCAGAACTGGCAGGCCGGCAAGCAGGCCCCGCAGGTGACGGGCCAGGTGGGGTGCCAAGCCGGCACCGGCCGCGCTGCCCAGCGCGCCGCCGCCGGCGGATTCCAAGTTCCTGCCGGAAAGCGCGCCGGCCAGCGACGGCCGGCCTTTCGAGCTGGCCCTGGTGCTGGCGATGATCGCCGCCGCCAACGCCGACGGCCACATCGGCCCGGACGAGCAGAAGGCGATCTTCGATCGCGTCGGCCAGCTGCCGCTCGACGCCGAGGACAAGGGCTTCGTCTTCGATGCCCTCGCCAAGCCGCCGAGCCTGCAGGACATCGCGAAGCTCGCCCAGGGGCCCGAGCAGGCGACGGAGATCTGGCTCGCCTCGCGCATCGCCATCGATCCCGACCATCCCATGGAGCAGGCGTACCTGGAGGCCCTGGCCAGCCGTCTCTCGCTGCCGGCGGAGCTGGTGCAACACCTGGAGGGCCAGGCGCAGGCGGCGCTGGCCTAGTCGGCGCGGATCGACCGCGCCGCCGGATCGCGGTCGATCACAGCCTTGCCGCTTGCCGCTTCGGACACTTTTCGCGACACTCCGGCTCCGCCAGAACGACAGCCCTCCTGTTTCAGCGAGACTTCCCGCGATGCCGAAGTTCAAGACCCTCGACGACCTCGACGTGGCCGGCAAGACCGTGCTGGTGCGCGTCGACTTCAACGTGCCGATGTCCGGCGGCAAGGTGACGGACGCGACGCGCCTGGAGCGCGCGGCGCCGACCGTCCGCGACCTCACGAAGAAAGGCGCGCGGGTGCTGCTGCTTTCCCACTTCGGCCGGCCCAAGGGCAAACCCAATGCCGAGATGTCGCTGAAGCCGCTGGCCGCCGCCTTCGCCAAGGTGCTGGGGCAGGAGGTCGCCTTCGCGGGGGACTGCATCGGCGACAAGGCTGAGACGGTGGCGAGCGGCCTGAAGGACGGCGAGGTCGCCCTGCTGGAGAACCTGCGCTTCCACGCGGGGGAGGAGGCCAACGACGTCGCCTTCGTGAAGGCGCTGGCCGCGCTCGGCGATGTCTACGTGAACGACGCCTTCTCGGCGGCGCACCGTGCGCATGCCTCGACCGAGGGTGTCGCGCGCCTGCTGCCGTCCGCCGCCGGCCGACTCATGCAGGCGGAGCTGGAGCATCTCGGCGCCGCGCTGGAGAAGCCGAAGCGTCCGCTCGCGGCCATCGTCGGCGGCGCGAAGATCTCGACCAAGCTCGACCTGCTCGGCAACCTCGTCGCCAAGGTCGACATGCTGGTGATCGGCGGCGGCATGGCCAACACCTTCCTCAACGCCGTCGGCGTGAAGGTCGGCAAGTCGCTCTGCGAGCACGACATGGCCGGCACGGCGAAGGAGATTCTCGAGAAGGCGAAGCAGGCCGGCTGTGACGTGGTGCTGCCGACCGACGCCGTCGTCGCCGCGGAGTTCAAGGCCGGCGCCGCGAATGAAACCGTCTCGGTGAAGGCGGTGCCGCAGGACAGAATGATTCTCGATGTCGGGCCGGCGACGGCGGAGCACCTGGCGAAGCGTCTCGCGACCTGTGCGACCCTGGTGTGGAACGGCCCGCTCGGCGCCTTCGAGATCGAGCCCTTCGACAAGGCCACCAACAGCGTGGCGCAAGCGGCGGCGAAGCTGACGAAGGAAGGCAAGCTGCTGACCGTCGCCGGCGGCGGCGACACCGTGGCCGCGCTCGCCCACGCGGGCGTTCTCGACGACTTCTCCTACGTCTCGACCGCCGGCGGGGCCTTTCTCGAGTGGCTCGAAGGCAAGACCCTGCCGGGCGTGAAGGCGCTGGAGGATGCGGCCTAGCTCAGCTTAGCCGCCTATCCAAATTGTCATCCCGGCCAAGTGAGCGTAGCG
>Ga0207773_100514_pt1 | contig 14685 bp, 17 predicted proteins | sample TtaePargueraPR_2_FD_187281 | JGI IMG/M metagenome (GOLD analysis project Ga0207773, IMG submission 187281) | Aerobic enrichment media microbial communities from Bioluminiscent Bay, La Parguera, Puerto Rico - Tt and M1 (3) (SPAdes) | ecosystem: Environmental > Aquatic > Marine > Unclassified ...
CGACGAGCCGATGAAGCGGGGCTGGATTACCAACCGCAACAAATTCATCCTTGGGCCTTCGGGCAGTGGAAAAAGCTTCTTTACCAACCATATGGTCAGGAGCTACCATGCCAAGGGAAGCCATGTGGTCCTGATCGATGTGGGACATTCCTATAAAGGGCTGTGCGAACTGCTGGGCGGTTATTATTTCACCTATGAGGAAGACCGTCCCATATGCTTTAATCCCTTTTACCTTGGGGGCAGGACCTTGGACACCGAAAAGAAGGAAAGTATCAAGACACTGTTGCTGGCCTTGTGGAAAAAGGACGATGAAACCTTCACGCGCAGTGAATACGTGGCCATTTCCAATGCACTGGGAGCTTTCTATGAAAATCTGCCGGAAGGGGATTTCCCCTGCTTCAACAGCTTTTTTGAATTCTGTTCAACTGGCTTTAAGACCGATCTGGAAAGGAAAGGGGTCAAGGAAAAGGACTTCGATATTGACAATTTCCTCTATGTGCTCAGGCCCTATTACAAGGGAGGTGAATTTGATTACCTGCTGAATGCCCGTGAAAACCTGGACCTGCTGGAGCAGCGGTTTATCGTCTTTGAGCTGGACAATATCAAGGACCATCCCATCCTGTTTCCGGTAGTGACCCTGATCATCATGGAGATCTTTATATCAAAGATGCGCAAGCTTAAGGGGGTGCGGAAAATGATCCTTATCGAAGAGGCATGGAAGGCCATCGCCAAGGAAGGGATGGCCGAATACATCAAATACCTGTTCAAGACAGTAAGGAAGTTCTTTGGCGAGGCGGTGGTGGTCACCCAGGAGGTAGAGGACATTATTTCCAGTCCCGTCATCAAACAGGCCATTATCAACAATTCGGATTGTAAGATCCTGTTGGACCAGTCCAAATACCGCAACAAGTTTGACGGTATTCGGGACCTGCTTGGCCTTACCGAAAAGGAGACCATGCAGATCATGTCCATCAACAAGGCCAATGAGCCGGGAAGGAAATACAAGGAAGTATTTATCGGTCTTGGACCGGTAAGCAAGGTGTACCGTACCGAGGTATCCCCTGAGGAATACCTGTGCTATACCACGGAACAGGGTGAAAAAATGATGGTGACCCAAAAGGCCGGAATCTTTGGAGGGGACCTGGAAAAAGGCATCAGTGCCCTGGCTGCCGAAATGAAAGGAGGGAAGCCATGAGAATATCCAAATGCATCAAAATAGGATTAATGGCCGGACTGCTGTGTTTTGGGGCTCCCCAAATGCCCCGCACCGATGCAGCGGTTCCGGCCTATGTCCTTGAAGCCATCCGAAAAGGGGTGAAAAAGGTCATCGTGGCCATCGACCTGAAAATCCAACGGATGCAGAACAATACCATCTGGCTACAGAATGCCCAAAAGGTACTTGAAAATACGCTCAATAAGCTCAAACTGGAAGAAATCGCAGAATGGGGAGAGCGTCAAAAGGACCTGTACGGTGACTATTACGAAGGCCTGTGGAAGGTCAAATCCGTGCTGGCCCAATACCAAAAGGTCAGGGACATTGCCAGGATGCAAGGCAGGCTGGTATCCGAATACCAAAAGGCATGGGGCATCATCGTGTCCAGCGGAAATTTCAGCCCAAAAGAGCTCAGGTGGATGGAACAGGTATACCTGGGCATCCTGGACCATTCGGTCCGGAACCTGGAACAGGTAACGGGAGTCCTCCATTCCTTCAGGCTTAAAATGAGCGACGGGGAAAGGCTGGAGCTGATCGACCGGGTGGAAAAGAAGGTGCGCCATAACCTCCATGACCTGATGCGTTTCAGTGAACGGAACCTGCTGATCTCCCGGCAGCGATCCCATGCAAAAGGTGAACTTAAAACACTAAAGCAATATCATGAATAGAACTACACTCAGGGACCTGCGCCGCTTGCTGACCAGGGTCAAATACTGGCAGCGGGTACTCCAATCCAAAGGTTATGACAGCGCATTTTTATGCAACGGATCCTATCCAGGAAGATTTCAAAATGCAGTGAGGAGTTATTTAAAGGCCTATCTGATAGGAGGGGAGGATGACCCCAAAAGGGGGCTTTTGCTCAGCTGTTACCTGGAATGGAAGGGGGAGGGGTATTCCAGGACAAGGGCCTTTATGAAACTGGACCATGGGGAAAAGGAGTCCTGGCATATAAGCCAACTGGAAATCATCCGGCAGGACCGGTACGGCCTGACGGTCAGGGAGACCTGTCTTAAGCCTCGGGATATCCATGACCTGCCTTCCAGAAAACTGGCCATCCGTATAGTGAACCCCAAGGAACAACAAAAAATAAAATCCAAACGCCATGGTCTTTAAAGCACTAAAGTACGGTTTGGCCCTGACGGTCCTGTTTTTCTGCCTGAATCCCTGTAAGGCCCAGACCTTTAAGGAATGGTTCAAGCAGAAAAAGACGGCAAAGGAATACCTGGCCAAACAGCTTGTTGGACTGCAGCTCTATATCGGCCATGCCCGGGAAGGCTACGAAACCCTGCAATGGGGATGGAACACGGTCCGGGAGGTGAGGGAGGGGGAATTCCGCCTCCATGAAGATTTCTTTCAGGGATTGGAAAGGATCAGTCCCAAAGTAAGCAACTATGAGACCCTTTCCCGTTTTATTGACCTGCAGGTAAGGCTGGTCAAAAGTATCAACCATTCAAGGAAGCTGTTCATGGCCCATCACCTGATCAAGGAGAATGAGCGGCAATACCTGGAAATGGTATCTGAAAAGGCCCTGGACAGGGCAATGGACCTGCTCGATGAGCTGTCGGCAGTAGCCCTGGAAACGAGGCTAGGACTGACGGAAGCCGAAAGGATTTCCCTCATTGATGCTGCCTATACCAGACTGGGGGAGCTGTACCGTTTTGTAAGGGCCTTCAACCGTGAGAATTACCGGTTGCTGCGTTATCGGGCCTGGGAAGCACAGGACCATGCGGTCATCCAATCACTTTACCAACTGAAAACACCATGAAAAACCAACTATTGAAATTCCTGCTTTTCGTCTGCTTGGCCATGGGGCCCGGACTGGCCCGTGCACAGGTGGGAGAATCGGCCCAGCTGTTGCTCAATGTGGAAAAGCTCAGCCAGTTCAAACAGATCCTGGATGATATGTACAGGGGCTACCGTACTTTGAGCAAGGGCTATAACGCCGTCCGGGATATTGCATCAGGGAATTTTTCCCTACACCGGTTGTTCATTGACGGGCTTTCGGAGGTAAGCCCGGTGGTGAAGCGCTACCATAGGGTGGGCCATATCATCCACTACCAGAAAATGATCCTGGAGGAATACCGGCGGGCATACCGGCAGTTTATTGACCGTGGGCGTTTCAACCGGGAAGAGCTCAGGTACCTGTCCCTGGTGTACAGGAACCTGCTGGACGTAAGTGCCAGGAATATGGAAGAACTGCTACTGGTACTGACCGGAGGGAAACTCCAGATGTCCGACCAGGAAAGGATGGCGGCCATAGACCGGATATTCGATGAGATACAGGACCGCTATGTATTTGTCCGGGTATTTAACAATGAAGCCGCCGTGCTGAACTTTCAGCGGCGAAAAGCCTACGGTGATGTGAAAACAGCCAAAGTTATACAGCCATGAAAAGAGGATTTCTGTTGATACTTATGGTTTTCCTGAACGGTATATCATATGCCCAGGGCCCCAGTGGGGAAACCGAAGGCCTGCATAGGGTGCTGGACGATGCATATCTGGACATGGTCCCCATGGCGGCTGATATGGTCGCTGCCGGCCGTGCCCTTGCGGGATTTGCAGCCATCTTTTATATAGGCAGCAGGGTTTGGGGACATATTGCCCGGGCAGAGCCCATAGATTTCTACCCCTTGCTGCGTCCATTTGCCCTTGGTATGGCCATCCTGATGTACTCGAGTGTACTGGCCGTTCTGAACGGAGTGCTCAGCCCTTTGGTCTATGAAACCAATAAAATGATCAAGAATTCCAATGCAGCCATTGACCGTTTGCTTATCGAAAAGCAGCGGGCCATCGAATCCACGGAATACTGGGAAATGTACGTGGGGGAAAGCGGCAGCGGTGACCGCGAAAGCTGGTATGAATATACCCATCCGGACGGAACCGAAGAAGGCTTTTGGGAAGGACTGGGCAATGACATCCAGTTTGCCATGGAAAAGGCTTCCTTCAACTTTTCCAATTCCATCAAAAAATGGATGAGTGGGGTATTGGAAATACTTTACCAGGCCGCTGCCCTGTGCATAGATACCATCCGGATATTTTACCTTATCGTCCTTTCCATCCTGGGGCCCATTGTATTCGGAATCTCGGTTTTTGATGGTTTCCGGCACACCCTGACCTCTTGGATAGGCCGCTATATCAATGTGTACCTATGGCTGCCCGTGGCCAATATTTTCGGGGCAATTATTGGCAAGATCCAGGAAAAAATGATCGAGATAGATATCAGCCAGGTGGAAAATGCGGGGAAGACCTTTTTCTCTGCTACCGACACGGCCTATCTGATCTTTCTGGTCATTGCCATCATCGGTTATTTCACGGTGCCCTCCGTGGCCAATTATATCGTCTATGCGGCTGGAAGGGACACCTTATTGCACAAAACCAGCAGGATGGTGGCCTCGGCACCGACCGCTGCTGCCAAATCAGTCCTTTAATATGTTTGAATACCTGACCAACATCGAATCGGCCTTCCGGCATGTCAAACGGTTCAGCCTTGTGCTTTCCATAGGGGCCATTGTGCTGGCATTGGGAGCGGTTTTCCTGTCCTACAGGTTCCAGCAGCAGGCTGCCGAAAGGATCTATGTCCTGCTGGATGGAAAAGTCCTGGAAGCGGTGGCTTCTGACCGAAAGTCAAACATTGGTGTGGAAGCCCGTGAACATGTGCTCCGTTTCCACAAGCATTTCTTTGACCTTTCTCCGGACGAGCAGCAGATCACCGGTCAGCTCAACAGGGCACTTTACCTGGGCGATGCCTCGGTAAGGGCTGCCTATGAGGTATTGCGGGAACAGGGCTTTTACAATAGGCTGGTCACCGGAAATATCGACCAGCAGGTTGTCATGGACAGTATAGCCCTGGAGATGGATAAGCGTCCCTTTCGCTTCCGGTTTTATGGAAGGCAGCTGTTGACCCGTCCCACCTCTAAGCTTACCAGAAGGCTGGTGACGGCAGGTGCCCTGCGGGAGGTGGCACGCTCGGTCCACAACCCCCATGGCTTTCTCATTGAAAAATGGGAAACACTTGAAAACAGGGACATCAAAATCGAGAAAAGATGAAATCAGCTGAAACTACCCCTATCATCCAACAACTCCTATCGGATTTTCTGCGCGGCCTGAAAAAGTTGCCCGAAAGGATGGCCATCTGCCTGTCCAAACTGGACAGCAAACTGTCCATTAGGCAAAGGATCATCCTTTTTGGGTTTGTATTCGCTATCTGGGGAACTGTTATAGTAATCCAGACCATAGCACAATACCAAAGTGTGGCGATGCCCTTTGAGCCTGTTCCAGAAAGGACAGGCGTCCTTATGGATTCCACCATTAACCAAACCAAAACCTTACATCATGAAAATATCCAACCCTAAACAACGCATTGTTTTATTGGTACTGCCACTGTTTGTTCTTCCTGTAATACTGGCCTTTTCCTGGGCACACCGGGAGTTTGGAATTGAACGGCAAAAAACCAGCGCAGGGATAAACACCCTGCTTCCGGAGCCGCAACTGGAACAAAAAGTCCAAAGCAAAATGGAACTCTACCAATTGGAGGAAAAAGCGGAAGAGCAGCGAAAGGAACTGATCAGGATGGATCCTTACCGGAAACAGGAAGCAAACCTTGAAGGCATTGGAGGTTCCGGTATTTTCCCATTGGAAAGTCAAGCAGATCCTTTGGAGGCCAGGGAAAATGACCTGATGGAAAAGCTGGGTGTATTGGAAAGGCAGCTATCTGCCGGTCCCCAAGAAACAGTAAAGCCTGGTTTCAGGAGTGAAGAACCTGGCACCAACGTTACAAATACAGGCTTTTCCAATGATGTGGACAGGCTCGAATCCATGATGGGCCGGATGCAGCCCTCCGGTCCGGACCCGGAACTGCAGCAATTGGAAGGCATGCTGGACAAGATCCTGGACGTGCAGCATCCTGAAAGGATAAAGGAGCGGATCAGGGAAAGGGAATCGGCCAAACCCAAATTCACAGTAATGTCCAATACGGGTACTAGGGCCAAAGAAAATACCCATAAAGGAGCCAAGGATATTCCTGTCGCCAAAAACGGATTTTATGGCCTGGAGGATGAAGGGCCATTGGAGCGCCCGGTAGAAGCGTCCATTGCAGCCGAGCTGGCAGAAAATACCGTCCTGGAAGGCGGGGACAGGGTGAAAATCCGGCTACTGGAAGAGGTCCGGGTGAACGGACTGTTGTTTCCCCCGGGAAGCATTGTTTATGGCCAAGCAGCCCCTGACGGTAACCGGATCGGACTGAAGGTTACTTCCATGCGTTCAGGAAACCGGATCCTTCCGGTGGACCTGACGGCATATGATGGGGACGGAATGGCCGGGATACCCATCAAGGGCAGTCTGGCGGGGCAAATCCAACAGGGAGCAGGTGATGCTTTGGCCAGTGGGATGCCGGACCTGAATTCAGGACTGACGTTGGAAACGCAGATGGCCTCAGCAGGGATAACAGCAGCCAAAGGACTTTTCAGGAAGAGGAACAAAGCGGCAAAGGTTATCCTGAAGTCCGGACATCCCATTTTACTATTGAACCAAACCAAATGATATCATGAAAAAAGCAATCCTTTTGAGCTTTATGCCCCTTTTTGTATCGCTACACCTATGTGGCCAACAGCCTTTAAATGTCCAACCGGTTATTGGAAAGGCTGTCCTTCCTGCATATGCGGTAAAGGTAGGCTGGGACCATACCACGGCATTGGTATTTCCGGCCAAAGTGGTGAGCGTGGACAGGGGACATGCCCATATCCTGGCCAAAGTGGAAAAGAAGGCCCCCAACCTCTTGTGGCTCAAGGCCGGCCAAAGGGACTTTGTCCCGACCAACCTGCATGTGGTCACTGCTGATGCCAGGCTGTACCATTTTCAGGTCAGTTACGGTGAAGCCCTTTCCAACAGTTCCATCAACGTTTCCCGCTTGGGGATGTCCTATCCACGTACTTTGCAGCTGGACGGTTTGCCTGTAAATGAGGAAAAGCTCAAGCTATTGACAGGGAAAGTAGTTGACAGCCCTTCATTTCTGAACAGGAATACCAAGCAGTACCGGATGAAGTTCCAATTGGAGGGGATTTATCAAAGCAATGGTGTACTCTTCTTTAGGTTAAAGCTGCTTAACAGGTCCAAGCTTGCTTATCTGCCCAAGGAGCTGTCCTTTGCCATTACCGATAGGAAACTGGCCAAAAACACCTCGGTGCGGGAGCAGTTTGTGCAGCCGGTAATGGAAAAGTGGGGAAAGGCCAAAGGAGTGGCCGGGGAAGGGGAGAACACCCTGGTGTTGGCCTTTTCACAGTTCACGTTGTCGGACAAAAAACACTTTAAAATTCATCTCAATGAGGAAAACGGCGACAGGGACCTGGTGCTGTCCATAAGGTCAAAGGACATCCTCAAAGTAAGGAACCTACCAAATGTTCAACCAAAAAAGCAATAGATCATGGATCAGGAAAATTTAGAGTACCTCAAGGAAAAATTAAAGTATTCGGGATTTGATACCGAATTGAACGATGCTTTGGAAAAACAGATAAAAGGGGGAGCGGATGCCTTTCAGCTGAAGCACCAAATGGAAATCGATGGGAAGCAAATGGATTTTGACCTGCATTTCAGGAAATCCAATACCAGTGAACGGTATTTCCTGAACAAGTACGATGCAGTACTTCACCATGCCAATCCGGAAATAGCTCCTAAGGAACATACCTTCTATAACAACCAGTCGGTTACGGCCAAGGAAGCCTTTAACCTCTTGGAGGGAAGAGCCGTGAAAAAGGGCATGATCAATGCCGATAAGGAGCCCTACCGGGCATGGATGCAGCTGGACTTTACCGAAAAGGACAAGAACAATAATTTCAAAATTGATTCCTATCATGAAAACTATGGGTATGACAGCAAGGAGGCCTTATCCAAGTTACCGATCAAGGAGCTACAGGATCCTACCAAAACCGAGTGGATGCTCAGGGCGTTTGAAAAGGGCAATGTCTATCCGGTGACCATGGAAAAGGGGGGAAAGGAGGAGATAATGTATGTGTCTGCCAATCCCAAGTTCAAATCCGTTAATGTGTACGATACGGAAATGAAAATGGTCAGGACCAAAGACCTCGAGCTTGGAAAAGACCGGGGAAAGGAGGTGAAGCAGGGAGAAGAGGCAAAAAAGCAAATGGCCCCGGGGAAGAAGAAGGTTCCTAAGGAGACCAAGAAGGGTAAAGGGGCGAGGGTTTAAAATCGATTTTAAACAGGACAATGAAGCAGGTACAATTGATTAAAGTACCTGCTTTAATTACATTAGTAGGGAAATGGATCAATTCAATTCCTTTTTTGAATTAAAAAGGTTCTTCTTTTGAATTGATAGTTGAACATGTATAGATATTAATTTACATATGTCAAAAGATATAAGATGGGAGCAAAGGTTTGCCAACTATAATAAGGCCCTTTTGAAATTGGAACAGGCAGTGAAATATATAAGGGATAATTATTATCAGGATGGTGAATATGATGAGGATCTTTTCAAACAGGGGGAGGATATTGTCAAGGAAGGTTTAATACAACGGTTTGAGTATACCCACGAACTGGCTTGGAATGTAATGAGGGACTTCCTTAAAGAAAGAGGGAATGTTGAAATATACGGATCAAGGGATGCTACCAGAGAAGCCTTTAGAACGGGATTGATCAGTGAAGGAAAAACATGGATGGAAATGATACAAAGTAGAAATAAGACTTTACATACTTATAACGAAGAGACAGCACAGGAGATTTTTTCAAAGATTTTGGAGGAATATTATCCGGAATTCCTTGCATTTAGTAAAAATATGTGGAGTAAGCGAAGCGGGGATCAGATGGATGTTTTTGAAGGATGAAATACGGGCTGACTGAAAAGGATATTGAGGCTATAAACAAGGTTTTTGCGACCGTTCCTAGAATCAATAAGGTGATTTTATACGGTTCTCGTGCCAAAGGTAATTATTGGCCAGGATCAGATATCGACCTTACGATTGAAGGGAATGGGATTGAACTTAGTGATCTCTTTGATTTAGAAATTAAACTGGATGATATATTGCTTCCCTATAAAATTGACTTATCCATAAAAGATCATATTGCCAACCAGAAACTTTTAGAGCACATTGATAGAGTGGGGAAGGTGTTTTATAAGAAAGGCAATAATGAGTAATCGTAACAGCCGTTTTTTCATTGAACATGTTACAAGTTAGCTATCGGGCTGCTGTAACATACATACATTTCCTTGGTTTGATTAAAAAACCCTTATTTTTGATTCATGCGGATGAAAGTACAAATAGCCGGACATCTTGAGGAATTCAAAACCATATGCAGAGATCATAAGGTCGATCGCATTTATGTATTTGGCTCGGCTATTTCCGACAGATTCAACGAGAAAACCAGTGATATTGATTTATTGGTGGAATTAAACGTTTCTGATCCCTTTGAAAAAGGGGAACTCCTTCTTTCCCTGTGGGATTCATTGGAGATTTTTTTTGACCGTAAAGTTGACCTGCTTACCGACCAGTCGATAAAAATTCCCGTTTTAGGAAAATCGATAGAACAAACCAAGCAGTTGCTTTATGACCGGGCAGGCGAAAAAGTATTTGTCTGATATTTCCGTGGCCATTCGTGAAATCGATCAATTTATGGTGGGGGAGACAGTTTTTATGTTTTATTATTTAAGTTTTTCGATAAACAGGAGTATGCCCATAAATAAAATAGGGCCTATGATCATCGTAAGGGCTAAAATAGCCCATGGTGTTGTATACCACTTTTGATTTTTAATAAATTCCAATTTATTTTCATGGGCATTTTGGATGATATTAAAAGAGGTTGAAGTGATATCAATATAAGGGTTCTCAGAGGTGTAAATACGGTTTATTTCAGCTTTATAGCCTTCAGGAATTACACTTTTGGAACCCTTGTGGTTTACACTGATATTATAAACTGCATTCCTGAAAACACTTTCTTCCAGTTTATTCCAAAACTCAGGAGAGTTTAAATTTGAAATGATCCGCTTTGAATCACAGCTTCGGAGTTTATTCCCTAATAAAATACCTAGGGAGTAACCTACTCCAAAACCAGTGATTGCAGATACTACTATTGTAATTGACCTTTTTGCAATTATCTTAAATTTAGAAGCATTTGAAAATTTATAGACATCCTTTATGGTCCAGCCGCCAAATGCACCTCCCATTAGCGTTGTAAGCGTTCCCAGTTTGAATGGTGTTTCTGAATCCGCCATATCAATACTGGAAAAGGCATTGAAAGCACTTTCTTCCAATGCTATTTTATTGTTGTCAACATTATAGGAAACGTAGGGGTTATCTGAACAATGATATACCAGGGTAGCATTTCCTAAGTTATCCATTTCAACAGTAGTATGCTCTATAGCATAATCTAATAGAGCCCTTTCACTGTTCGCCCTGACCAATCCCCATATTCCGCCTAAGACGAGAAAAATGAAATAGGCAGTGGCTGCAATAATTTTGATATCACTCATGATAATTATCCATTAAAAAACATAATCTTTTTAATATTAACACGCTGGAATACATTATAAAAATAATAACCCTTTCCCAATTTATTACTTAAGGGGCCAAATGCAAATTTTTTTTATTTATCCCTAATCCAGTTTTTTATATGATGGACATAAGAATGAGTGTTTAAGGCGTAATCGTTATATCTTCCTATTCATTAATCATGTTACAAGTTAGCTTTCGGGCTGCTGTAGCGGCCAAGAGCTTACGGCATAAACACAGGGCTTTTCGCCAGGCCTTCATTTATTCCGTTGCCACTTGGCCTTGATTGCCCTCAAGCTGGGACGGGTACCATAATTAATTTCTAACCTTAAACATGAAATGTTATGGATACCAACAACAAAAACATCGTTTCCGGCCATGTAGCTGAAATCGTTCTGAGTTATCGTCCCGGTTCAAAGGTTTCCGAAAAACCCCAAATCGCATCATCCCTGACTGCCATTAGGATTTTAAGGGCAAACTGGGACGAATCGAAAATAGAATTTATAGAAGAGTGCAAGGTCATTCTATTGAACCGTGCCAACCGGGTGTTGGGCATATTCAATGCCTCATCAGGAGGAACAGCGGGGACGGTAGTGGACCTAAAGGTGATATTCGGTGCTGCAATGAAAGCGTCTGCATCTGCGATGATCCTGGCACATAACCATCCTTCAGGAAGTTTGAAGCCCAGTGAACAGGATAAACGCTTAACGGAAAGATTGGTAAAGGCAGGAAATATATTGGAACTGCCACTGATCGACCATTTGATCATTACCGCTGAAGGATATTATTCCTTCGCAGATGATGGAGGGCTTTAAGGCCCTTTTTTTATTGCCCAAGTAGGGGATAACTGGTGAACGGGATTCCATGATATTTCATAAGATTGACCCTAGGTTAATAGCGGTGATTTAACGAATTGATATATGGAATTTACTTTAGCATCTTTCAAAGAAATGGCCAAACAGCTTGAAAATCTGAATATTAAAATGGAGAAACTCCTAGAACAAAACAAGCAGGATAATAACAATGCTGTTATGTCCGTAGAAGAGGCAGCAAATTTTTTAAAACTTACTAAATCCACATTATATAAAAAGACTTCTTTGAACGAAATACCTTATTGTAAGACAGGGAAGGTCTTGGTATTCTTTAAACAGGATTTGGTGGAATGGCTTAAAGCACACCGGGTAAGTGCGGTCAGTGAATATCTAAAAATAAGCAGATAGTTTAATTGTTAGAATTTCAATAAAATGAGATTGTCAGAACTTGAAAAAGGTGGTACCTATATGGAACAAACACGGTGGGTAAATATCAATCCTGCTGTTAACTGTTAAGGTGGAGAATTGTCGAATTGGTAAATATTGGACAGTCGAATTGTGGAATGTAGTGCATTCAATAACTTATAACCCATTAACCAATAATTATTTGCAGAACCTACCTGGTTAAAAACAGGCTATTGACTATCGGCTGTATTCTGTGGACATAATAATTGATAACTCAGTAAATCAATAACCAATATGTCTGTTGATCCAAAAAATTAACTTTTGGTTAAATGCATTGAATTATATTAAATAGATGATTTATAGTTAATTAAATACATTACTTAATGTATTACTTTAAGGAAAATGGTATGGAGTTGATCCTTTCAATCAAGCACAGCTTTAACCACCATTGCCAAAGCCGATATCAGGTATCCGTTCTACGGCTTCTTTTTTTCTCTCATCTATCACCTTAGCATAAATTTGGGTGGTCTTTACATTTTTATGATTGAGCAATTTTGATACTGTGTAAATATCCGTGCCCAATGAAAGCTGCAAGGTAGCAAAGGTGTGCCTGAAACAATGGAAGGTTATCTTTTTGGCGATACCGGCATTCAGGATCCATTGGGATAATTTTAAGTTGGTCCAGACAGAATATTTTAAACCTTTAAAAATTTTTGAATCTGGTTCAATAATCAGTGGTTTTAAAATTTCAACGGCTTGATCGGAAATGTTTAGCGTTTGGGGTCTTCCTGTTTTTTCATGCCTAAAATGAATATAATAGCCATTAATCGTTGAATGATGAAACTGACTCCAAGTCAAGTTTATCAAGTCGCTCCACCTCAGTCCGGTCAAGGCAGAAAAAAGGGCAGCTTCTTTCAGCTTTGGGACTTCACATGGGGTATTTGCCAATACTTTCAATTCCTCCAAGGTCAGAAATTCTCTGCTTGCCTCTTCCTGCTTAAGACGAGTAATTTTAAGTTTATAGTTTTCTTTTAAATAATCATTTTTAAAGGCTTCCTCTACTACCAATAAAAACTTGCCAAAATAAGAAGCCTTGCTGTTTTGGGATAGCTTTCTGTTCTGGCTTTTAAGGCTTGGAGTCGTGTTCAAAAAACTCTTGTATTGCTCGCAGAAGTTCCTGTCTATGTCCTTATTGGTACATTGACCCTTGGTAAACTTTTCAAAGTATTTAAAGGCGGTAAGCCAAATAGAGTGGTTGCTATCACTGGACCACTTATTCCTGACGATTTGTTTGAAATAATCAATAAAGTTGATCTCTTCAATACCAAAATCCAAGAATTCAAACCGTTGTGCCTGAACGTCCAGTTGCCTAGAAGCCCTGATGGCCTCTGCTTGCATTTTGGTCTCTTTATTATGGTTTCTCTCATAGATGTTCTTTGGCTTTTCGATCAAATATAACCTCAAATATTCCCTGCGGGTTTTCTTTAAAGTTCTTGGATGCCTTATTGCAGGATAGAAATCCAGGTAAAGACTTAACCTCCCGTTACTGATTTTTCGCATTCTTAAGTGTACTTTCATGGCTTTTGATGTTAAATAGTAAGTCCAGGTTTTTTCGGTGTATGATGGTCCTTCGTCCAAGTTTGGTAGCTCTTAACGTGCCTTCCTTGATAATTCGGTAAAGCGACATTCTGCTGATGCCCAATAATTCGCAGGCTTCCCTTATGGTCAGGAAACTTTTCTCCTCGAGCCTTTTGACTTCCAGTTTTACCTGCTGTACCGTCTCCTCATTGGATGTAGCAATTCTTTCTTCCTTTTTTCTTTTCTTATAGGCTCTTTTGGCACAGTTGTCCCCACAATATTTGGTAACTGTGGTTTTGGCAGTGAATTCTTTGCCGCAGTACCGGCAGACCCTCCTAATTCTAATATTTGAGCTCATGTTGAAAATCGAGAATTCCGGTCTTTTCATGTATCATACTGTATCAGTACGTATCAGTATGTATCAGTTTGTATCAGTATGTATCATAATCTCTCCCAAATTGTACCGCGGTCGGTAAAGGGATTCAGAGGTACAAATAAGGGACTGATAGCGTACAAAAGTATCAAAAAATCAGAAACAATAACAAATAAAATAGGCTGTAAAAATTAATTTTACAGCCTATTTATTTCGGTTAATTGTATATTTTTAGATTTATTTTCTGTAATTATTTGCCGATACAAAACTTCGAAAATATATTCGCCAGTAAATCATCCGTGGTAATCTCTCCGGTGATCTCACCGAGGAAGTGCAGGGACCGGCGGATATCCATGGCCAGAAAGTCATTGGTGATTTCATTGTCGATACCGCCAAGGACATCGAGTAAAGATTCCCGGGTTTTGACCAGGGAATCGTAGTGACGGATGTTGGTGACCACGGTGTTCCCCGTTTTGAACTTGTCCAGATTTACCAGTTCCAGGATCTTGTCCTTCAAATCATCCAGGTGTTCTTTCTGTCCCGCTGAGATAAAAATAGTATCCGGATGTTTTTCTTTTAACTCGTTGATAAACTGTCTGTTAGATTTGTCTATCTTATTGGCTACTTTAACAAAAGGTACTCCAAGATTTTCCAGTTTATTAATGTCCCGATTGATCTCTACCATGTCCGTATCACTTAGGTCAAAGAGGTAAAGAATCAGGGAGGCGGTCTTCATTTTTTCCTGGGTTCTGGTCACCCCGATCTTCTCTATTGTGTCGGTGGTTTCCCTGAGTCCAGCAGTGTCGATAA